>Ga0082212_10001963_pt1 | contig 30234 bp, 32 predicted proteins | sample TergutNt197P3_FD_71548 | JGI IMG/M metagenome (GOLD analysis project Ga0082212, IMG submission 71548) | Neocapritermes taracua P3 segment gut microbial communities from Petit-Saut dam, French Guiana - Nt197 P3 | ecosystem: Host-associated > Arthropoda: Insects > Digestive system > Gut ...
TCTTTTCGGTAAAATGATAACAGGCCTCGCCGCTGATGGAGAATTCCGGCAGGGTCTCGTCCAGCCGCGGGCTGCCGCCCAGGTAGGACGCCAGCACCGCCCGGGCCTCCTCGGCGGTCACGGCTGCCGTGGAGGGGTGCTCGCGCAGGAACTTGCCAATGTCCGCGCCGCGGATGTCGAAGCCGCTGTTTGAATCCCAGACGGGGGTCAGCGTAACATAGGAGGGCGTTTCGCTCCCGGCGGTCTCCGCGCCCACCTCCAGCCGGTAGCCGCCCTCCACCGTGTAGACGGCGAAGCGGCGCTCCGACGGCGAGGACTTGAGCGCCTCTCCGAATTGGCTCATCGCCTCCCAGCCGGGGATGTCCGCGAGGGTGAGGGCGTCGCCCAGACACGCCAGCTGATAGATGTCCTCCAGGGAGAGCTTGGTCTCCTGGGGGAGATAGTGCTGCTCGCCATCGGAGGGTGCGTCGGAGGGGCCCGGCTGGGGCGAGGCGCCGCAGGAGGTGAACAGGGTTATGCCTATCAACAGAGCGATTGCCAGGTAGAATACTTGTTTATGCTTCATTGAAGTCACGCTTTCTGGAATAAATTTGTTTCCCAAGGATATGACTGACGGGAAATCAGAAATGTTACAGCGTCTTACGAAGCATTGAAGCTCTCTATCACCGACGAATATACCCTTCCCGGGTTTTCGAGGAACTTTGCCCGCATGGCCTCGGCCGTCTCTTTGTCCGGCGCGTAGAGCGTCACGCTCATGAGCATGTCGCCGCCCTGGCCCTGCCGGAAGGTCATGTAGCAGCCGCCGTCCTCGGCGGGGTACACGGTGATGCCGTTCTCCCGTTCACGGCGGTTTTGCGCCTGCAGCTGCTCGGCCGCGTGGAGCGCGCGGTCGCGCACCCGGCGGGGGAGCTCCTTCGCCAGCTCGTCGGCGGCGTGGGCGTATTTCGGGTCCAGGCGCAGCACGGCCTCGCCCGATTCGCGGGACATGGTCAACTGGCCCGCGCTGAGCAGCGCGTGCAGGGCGGCGGTGTATTCGAAGTAGTTGGCCAGGCCCTCCCCGGCGAAGACCTGCTCGGCCAGCCCGTCGGTGAGGGGCTGCGCCAGGTTGGCCGCCAGCCAGCACAGCAGCAGCCGGATCTCCTCCCGGCTGTGCAGGCCCCCGGGCGGCACCCCGGCGGAGAGGAAGCTGTCATCGCGCATGGTCGTTCTCCGCCTCCCGATTCTCCCATGAATATACGTACGCGCCGTAGCGGGCGTCCTCGTAGGCGTCGGCCTGGGCCTCGAAGAGGTGTATGTTCACGTCGTTGAAGAGCGTCAGCTGCTTGAGGTGATAGGCCAGGTGGCAGATGGCGCGCACGCGCAGCTCGGCCTTCGCGCTGCCGGAGAGCAGCGCCGCGGCGATGCTTGTATGGCCCGGGCCGCTTGCTGCGGCGAGAACCGCGGGGTCGCGCAGGTCGAAGCGCTGGATCTCCCCGTCAGAGCCCTTGATCTCCATGCGGTCGGTCTCCACATCCAGCAGGGCCTGCAGGGCCGCGAGCTTCGCCCTGCGGTTCATGTCCGACCAGGCGCCGGCCTGCAGGTGCTCATAGGCGCTGATCATCCGGCGCGCCATGAGCGCGGCATCCGTAAGGGACTGTTCCTCCAGGCTTCCCTCCCTGATCACGTTCGGGGCGGGCCTGCGCAGCTGCATAACGAAGCCCGACAGGGCTGGGATCAACAGCGATACGCACATCAGCGGCACCACAAACAGCAGAAAGCGACGGCCATAGCCTTTTGCCGCCTGCTTCTCGTCGTCGCTGCGGGCACGCCTCGCCTGCCGTCTGCCCTTCAGCTCCAGCTCCAGCTGGGCGTTCCTGGTCTCCGGCCTGGAGGTATCCCTGCCGGGGCCCTTGCCGCGCAGGCCGAAGATGTAGTACAGGGACCCAGACAGCGCGAAGACGCTCACCAGCGCCAGCGTCATCCCCGGGTCCCAGGCGAAATACCGCAGCGCGAAGTGGGCCTCCACGGGCAGCAGCGGAACCAGCGCGCGCAGAACCCAGGCCTTCGGGCCCAGGGGACGCAGCAGGAGCGCCGCGGCGGTCGCCGGCACGGCTGTGAGCAGCGCCAGCAGGTAGAACCCCCCGGGGCCGCTGATGAAGGGGGCCGCCAGCAGGAGCGCCGCCCAGGGCGCGACCTGCGCCGCCACGCGCATCCGGTAGACCCGGGCGAGCGCCGCGCCGTGCTTCTTTTTCTTCTTTTGCGGCCCGGCCCTGCGCCGCAGAGACATCCCCCAGATGCGCCGCCGCGACCTCGCCTCCGTCTTGTGCTGCTGCCGGTCCTCCTCAGCCACCTTCCGCTGCCAATCCTGCTCGCCCGGCGTGGCCCTGGGCTTGCCGCCCCCGGGCTGCGCGGCGTCGTCCGGCTCGGCCTCGTCGAAGAACCGCACGAGGTCACTTACCTCTTCCCGGTCGATCCCGTACTTGTCAACGGGCATATGTCCACTCCCCTGTCATTCGCGTTTGATCCTCTCCCAGTAGGCCCTTGCGGCCTGTTCCGCCTTGTTATCGCCGAATTTGTAGTACTGCGCATCCGCCAGGGCGTCCGGCAGGTATTGCTGCGCCACCCAGTGATTCGGGTATGCATGCGCGTACAGATAATTCTGTCCCGGTTTGCCGTTGTCCTCCCCGTCGCAGTGCTTGTTTTGCAGCTGCCTTGGCACAGGCCCGCTCTTTCCTGCCTGGATATCGGCCATGGCGGCCCAGATGCCCTCGGCCGCGCTGTTGGACTTCGGCGCGGTGGCCACCAGGACCACGGCGTCGGCCAGGGGCAGCTGCGCCTCGGGCAGGCCGACCATCTGCGCGGCGTCCACCGCGGCCTTCACGATGGGGATGATCTGCGGGTAGGCCAGGCCCACGTCCTCGCAGGCGCAGACCATCAGGCGGCGCATGGCGCTGGGCATGTCGCCGGCCTCCAGCAGCCGCGCGAGGTAGTGCAGCGCCGCGTTGGGATCGCTGCCGCGAAGGGATTTCTGGAAGGCCGAGATGATGTCATAGTGCTCGTCGCCGTCCTTATCGTAGCGCATGGCGGAGCGCTGGGTGAGTTCTTTGGCCAAATCCAAAGTGATTATTCTTGGATTTCCGGCAGGCGCGGAGAGCCAGCACAATTCCGCCGCGTTGATTGCTTTTCTCACGTCGCCGCCGCAGGCACGGGCGATCCAGGCGACGACGCCAGGTTCGATTTCGACAGTTTCATTCTTTTCGTTCTGTAAAAACGCAAAAGCGCGTTCCACGGCGGGGAGCATGTCCTCCGGGGTGAGGGGTTTAAACTCAAAGACCGTGGAGCGGCTCAAAATGGCGTTGTAGACATAAAAGTAAGGGTTCTCCGTGGTGGAGGCGATGAGGGTCACCGCGCCGTTTTCGATGCACTCGAGGAGGGTCTGCTGCTGCTTTTTGTTGAAATACTGGATCTCGTCGAGATACAGCAGCACGCCGTTTGGCGCCATGAGCGACGCGCTTGCCGCGATGGCCTGCTTGATGTCCGCCGTGCCCGCCGTGGTGCCGTTGAGGCTGGTGAAATATCTGTCTGTTTGACGCGCGATGATGCGCGCCAGGGTGGTTTTGCCCACGCCGGAGGGGCCGTAGAAGATCAGGTTGGGCAGCTCGCCCGACTGCACGATGTTGCGCAGGGCGCGGCCCGGGCCCAGCAGGTGGGGCTGGCCGACCATGTCGTCGAGGGTTTGCGGGCGCAGGCGCTCGGCAAGGGGTGCGGGCATGGGGGCTCCTCTCAATACGTAAGATCATGTCCCAGGAAGTTCACTTGCCTGTCCATGTCGTTCTCGTACAATTCCTTGCGCAGGGTGATCATGCTGATGCCTGTGTAGCCCAGGCGGGCATACAGCCGCAGGGCGTCCGCGTTGCGGGGGGAGACGTCCATGCACACGGCGGTGTAGCGCTTGTCCTTGGCGATGAACTTTTCGGCCCGCGCAATCGCCCGCGAGGCAATCCCCTGCCCCCGGCGCTCCCTGTCGACGTAGATGTCCTCGATCCACGCAACGTTTCCCCCGCGCCAGCCAATGTGCACAAAGCCTACGCAAGCGCCGTCACTGAGAATGACGTACAAAGAGTTGTTTTTTTCTATCCAACGCTTCAGGGTTTTGCGGGTTTCTTGACTGGGGATGAGGATTTTTTCTTTTTCGTCATACAAGGCTCTGTGATAACCGAAGAAATCCGCCATGCGACGGAGGGTTGCACACTTATATTTTGGGGTGTAGGGGAGCAGGTCAATCATAGCTAAAACTCCGCGCTCCCCGTCGTCCGGGGAAACGCGCACACATCGCGTATATTCGCCATGCCCGTCAGGTACATCACCAGGCGTTCGAATCCCAGGCCGAAGCCGCAGTGTTTGCACCCGCCGAAGCGCCGCAAATCCAAGTACCAATTGTATTGCTCAGGCGAGCCGCCCATTGCAAGGATGCGCGCATCCAGCAGGTCATACCGCTCCTCGCGCTGGCTGCCGCCGATGATCTCCCCCACCCCGGGCACGAGCAAATCCATGGCGGCCACGGTTTTATTGTCGTCGTTCATGCGCATATAAAAAGCTTTGATTTCTTTGGGGTAGTCCGTGACGAAAGCAGGCGCGCGGAAAATCTTTTCTGTTAAGCAGCGCTCGTGCTCGGTCTGAAGGTCGCAGCCCCATTCCGACGCGTAGGCGAACTGATCTTTATACGGCTGCAATAGCTCGATGGCCTTTGTGTAGGTCACATGGACGAAATCGGAATTGACAACGGCTTGCAGGCGTTCGAGCAGGCCCTGATCAACGAACTGGTTGAAGAAGGCCAGCTCGTCCGGGCACTGCTCCAGCACCCGGCCGATGACGTATTTCATCATGTCCTCGGCCAGGGCCATGTCGTCATTCAGGTCGGCGAAGGCGATCTCCGGCTCCACCATCCAGAACTCCGCGGCGTGACGCTGGGTGTTGGAGTTCTCCGCCCGGAAGGTGGGCCCGAAGGTGTAGATCTTCCCGAAGGCCATGGCCATGGCCTCCCCTTGCAGCTGGCCCGAGACGGTGAGGTGCGCGGGCTTGCCGAAGAACTCGCCCTCTCCCTCGGTGGTGACATGAAACATTTCGCCCGCGCCCTCCGCGTCGGCCGTGGTGATAATGGGCGTGTGGGCGTAGACGAAGCCGCGCTCCTGGAAGAAGCAGTGAGTCGCGTGGGCCGCCGCCGAGCGCACCCGCAGGGCCGCGCCAATCGTGTTGGTGCGTGGGCGTAAGTGGCCGATGGTGCGCAGGAACTCCAGGCTGTGGCGCTTTTTTTGCAGGGGATAGGCCGGGTCGCACGCGCCCTCAATTGTGATTTCGCTCGCCTTCAGCTCAAAGGGCTGGCTGGCCTCAGGGGTGAGGACCAACTGCCCTTTCACGCACAGGGATGCGCCCACGCCCAGCTTGCGAAGCTCCGCGAAATTGGGCAGGTCCTCCGTGAGAACCACTTGCAGGGATGCGAAGGCGCTGCCGTCGTTCACCTGGGCGAAGGCGATGCTCTTTGAATCCCGCAGGGTGCGCAGCCAGCCGCAGACGGTGAGTTCGCCCTCAAGATAGGCCTCAGGGTTCAGAAAAATTTTGTTGATTTCGGTTCGGTGCATAGCTGAATCACCTCGTCTAAAGTCTAATGTCTAGCATGGCAGCTCCACCCTGAACTCCGTATAGCTCTCCCCGTCGCTCTTGGCGGAAATCGTGCCGCCGTGCATCTTCACGATGGTGCGGGCGAGATAGAGCCCCAGTCCCGCGCCCTTCACGTCGAAGCTGCGGGACTTGTCGGTCTTATAGAAGCGCTCGAAGATGCGCGCGAGCTCCTCCGAGGAGATGCCCACGCCCGTGTTGCGCAGGGTGATGGCGTACATCTCTTTCTCGGTGCGGGCGGTAAATTCCAGGCGGCCGCCCGGGGGGGTGAACTTCACGGCGTTGTCGATGAGGTTGTAGAACACCTGGGTGAGCATGTCCCTGTCGCCGGACAGGGTGACGGGCTCCAGGGCGTCCAGGCCGACGAGCTCCAGCTGTTTGCGGCCGATGATCTGCTCGAAGCGCAGGATGGTGGTGAACATCAGCTCGTTGACGTCGAAGGGTTTTAGATTAAGCTGGAGTTCCCCGTCCTCTATTTTCGACAAATTCAGCATGCCCGTCACCAGGCGCGACAGCCGCTTGACCTCCTCGCTGACCAGCTCCAGGTACTTGCGCTGCTGGTCCTCGGCGATGGTACCGTCGAGCATGCCGTCGATGAAGCCGCCGATGGTGGTCATGGGGGTCTTCAGCTCGTGGGAGACATTCGCCACGAAGCTGCGGCGGGAGCTTTCGAGGGTGGCCAGGCTGATGGCCATGGAGTTGAAGGCGTCGGCCAGCTGGCGCAGCTCGTTGTTCTCGGCGGTCTGCACCCGGTAGCCGAAGTCCCCGCGGGCGTATTGCTGCGTGGCGCGGGCCATGTCGCCCAGGGGGCGCGTCAGGCGGTAGCTGATGAAGTACACCACGATGAACGCCAGCGCCAGGGCCGCCGCGCCGGAGAGCAGAAACAGCCGGAGCATCCCGCCCACGTAGGCCGCCAGGCCGTCGCTCATCGGCTGCACCATGAGCACGAAGCCCGCCGCCGTGCCGTCGATGAAAAAGGGCTCTGCTGCCAGGTACATCCTGTGGGTAAACACGTCCCCAAAGGTCCCGCTGAGGGTATAGCCCTTGATCAGGGCCATCCGGGTACGGTCGGCCGGGGCGCGCATGGCGCCATGCACCGGGCAGTCTACGGGGGTGGGTTGCGGGGTGACCGGTATGGCGTGCTCGCAGGCGACCACGCGCCCACGGTCGTCAAAGAGGAGGACTTCCGCGTCCACCGTCACGGCGCCTTCCTCAATCACGTGGGCCAGGGCCTCCCGCCTGCCCGCCCCCGTAAGCTCCGACGCGTATATCCCGGTGACGTCCTGCGCCGCCGTCAGCGCGCCGACGGAGAGCGGGGAGGTCTTGTCGCGTATCCAGTATTGCGAGGAGAGCGCAAGCAGGGCCGTGCCGAGGAAGACGAAGCTCCCCAGCAGGATGGCGATGAAGGCGACGAAGTATTTCCGGAAAAGGCGCGAGCTTCTGTTCATGACATCACCAGGCTTTTCGTGGAACATTTGGATACGCACAGGCCGCAGCCGGTGCACTTTTCGGGATCCACATGGGCCAGGCCGTTTTCCACCGTGATGGCCTGCTCCGGGCAGTTTTTCTCGCACAGCCTGCAGCCGACGCAGCTGGCCTTGCACAGCTTGCGCGAGACCGGCCCCGGGTCCCGCGAGCAGCAGCGGTTGATGGCCTTGCCCACGGTCTCCTTCATCACGATGATCTGCCTGGGGCACGCCCGCTCGCACACGGAGCAGCCGTGGCACTTGTCCTGATCTATCCGGGCGACGCCCTCCTCCATGGTGATTGCGCCGTTGGGGCAGGCGCGCATGCAGTCGCCCAGGCCCAGGCAGCCATAATCGCACGACTGCCCGGCGCACAGAGGGGAAGCCGCCGCGCAGCTCTGTTCTCCCTGGAAATCATAGCTCTGTTTGCGGTTTTCGCGCGTACCGTTGCAGCGCACCAGGGCCTTGCGGGGGGCCACGGCCTCGGCCTGCTGCCCCATGATTCCCGCCAGGGCCTGCGCCACGACGTTGCCCCCGGGGGTGCACAGGTTGCAGGGGGCCGTGCCCGCGTGCATGGCCCCGGCGTAGCCCGCGCAGCCCGCGTGTCCGCAGGCACCGCAGTTATAGCCCGGCAGGGCCTCGGTGAGCAGCCGCACACGGTCGTCTACGGGCTCGCTCATCAGGGCGTCGGCGATGGCGAGGCCCACACCGGCCACGAGGCCGATGCCGGAGACGATGGCGACAGCGAATAGGATGGATGACATATAGTTCTCCTTACCCGAATATCTTCTCCACAATCCCGCCAAATCCCAGGAAGCTTAAGGATACGATCGAGGCCGCCACCAGCGTGGCCGGCAGGCCCTCGAAGGCCTTGGGGAGGTCGCTGTCCTCCAGGCGCGAGCGCACGCCCGCGAAGATCACCATGGCCAGCAGGAAGCCAACACCCGCGCCGATGGAGTTCACCATGGAAGAGACGAAGCCGTAATTTTCCGTGGCGTTGAGCAGCACCACGCCCAGTACCGCGCAGTTGGTGGTGATCAGCGGCAGATAGATACCAAGGCCCAGGTACAGCCCCTTGACGAAGCGCTTGAGCGCGATCTCCACGAACTGCACCAGCGCGGCGATCACCAGGATGAATACAATCGTCTGCAGGTAGGCGAGATCGTTGTTCTCCAGCAGCACGTTGAGGGGCCAGCACACGGCCGTCGCCAGGGCCATGACGAAGATCACGGCCACGCTCATGCCCACGGCGGTGTTGACCTTCTTCGATACGCCCAGGAACGGGCAGATACCCAAAAAGCGCATCAGCACGAAGTTGCCCGTCAGTATCGCCGTGAGGAACAGCGCGATCCATTCCTTGGTCATGAGCAGGCACCCCCTTCGCAGGTCTCGCAGGCGCCGCAGCCAGCTTGCTTCTTTGCTGCGGCTCCGCGGGAGACGTTGCGCCCCTCGAGCTTGTTCGCCAGGGCGATCATGCAGCCGTAGATGAAGAACCCGCCCGGCGGCAAAATGAGAATACCCACCGGCGTGCCGAACAGGTGAATCCCCGCGAACGTGCCCGCCCCGAGGGTCTCCCGCACGATGGCCATGAGGGTCAGCGCGGCGGTGAATCCCACGCCCATGCCGATGGCGTCAAAGGCCGAGGCCGCCACGCCGTGGGTGTTGGCGTAGCCGTCGGCCCGGCCAAGGATGATGCAATTCACGGTGATCAACGGCAGATAGATGCCCAGCGCCGCGTCAATCGCGGGGACAAAGGCCTTCACGAGCATCTGCACGACCGTGACCAGCCCGGCGATGATGGTGATGTACGCCGGGATGCGCACCTTGTCGGGGATGACTTTGCGCAGGGCCGAGATGGCGACATTGGAAAACAGCAGCACGATGGTCGCCGCCGCGCCCATGCCCAGCCCCGCCGTCACCGACGTGCTGATGGCCAAGGTGGGGCAGGTGCCCAGCACCAGGCGCAGCACGGGGTTTTCCTTCAAAAAGCCCTTGGTCAATTCGGGCAGGAGTTTTTGTTTTTCGTTCATTGCGTCACCTCCCTGTAAATCTCCAGCGCTTGATTGATTGCGGCCGCCACGCCCTTGCTGGAGTATGTCGCGCTGGCAATGGAGTCAACCTCGACGGATTCCCTGCCGCCGATGAACTGCGCAAGGAAGCCCTCGTCCTTCACCTTCTGGCCAAGGCCCGGCGTCTCGCCGTCGCAGCTGACCACCTGCACCTTCATCACATTGCCGTTGACATCCAGCCCCACGGCGACCTTGATCGCCCCGCCGTAGCCCTGTGCCTCGCTGTCGATGCAGTAGCCGATGGGCGTACCGTTCTGGTCCATGGCGGTGAAGCAGCCGCCGTTTTCCACGAAGCGCGCCCCGGGGAAGATGCTCTCCCGGGCGAGGTCGGCGGCGCGGGCCTCGTTGGCGGCGATGGGGTCCCTCGTGACGGCGTTCACGACCGCCAGGGCGCCCGTCATCACAAAGCAGATGAGGAACAGGCTCAGGGTGGGGAAAAGAATTTCCTTCAGCTCAAGCTTTTTCTTTGCGGCCATGGGGCTTCTCCTTTCCGAAGGGCTTGGGGGCGCAGAGCTTCTCGATGTGCGGCACCAGCAGGTTCATCAGCAGGATGGCGAAGCTCACGCCCTCGGGCATGCCGCCGTAGAAGCGGATCAGGCAGGTGATCAGCCCGCAGCCAACGCCGAAGACGGCCTTGCCCGTTATGTTCACCGGGGAGGTGGTATAGTCGGTTGCCATGAAAATGGCCCCCAGCAACAGCCCGCCGGAGAGCAGCTGATAGGCGACGAAGCTCCAGTCAAAGTGCCCCACGAACAGGCTGAACACCGCGACCGTGCCCACGAAGCACAGGGGGACGACCGGCACGATCACTTTGAAAATACACAGGTATGCGAAGCCCAATAACAGCGCCAGGGCGCATATTTCGCCCAGAGAGCCCGCGTGCTTGCCCAGGAACATGTCCATCAGGGTGGGCAGGGCATCGGCGGAGGCCGCCGGGGTTGCGCTGGCCACGGCGTCGGCGGCAAGCGCCTTCAGCGGCGTGGCGCTGGCGACAGCGTCGGCCCCCCAGCTGGAGCCGGTGGGGGCGTTCCACGCGGTCATCTGCACGGGGAAGCTGAGCATCAGCACGATGCGGGCCGTGATGGCCGGGTTCGCGAAGTTTTGCCCGATGCCGCCGAAGAGCTCCTTGACCACGACGATCGCCACCAGCGCGCCGATGGGGACCATCCACAGGGGCAGCGCGGCGGGCAGGCAGAAGGCAAGCAGCAGCCCCGTCACCACGGCGCTGAGGTCGGCAATGGTCTGCTTACGTTTGAGTATGATGCGCATGAGGGCCTCGAAGCCCACGCAGCTGACGACCGATACCGCTGTAACAACCAATGCCCGTGTGCCGAAGCGCCAGGCCGCCGCGCCCAGGGCGGGCAGCAGAGCCAGGCACACGTCCAGCATGATGCCCTGTGTGGTGCGGGGGGTGCGGATGTGGGGGGCCTTGTTCATGATTTTTTCGCCTCCCTTACAAGCTGTTTTCCCTCGCGTATTTTTTCCACCAGCTCGCGCCCGGCCGGGCACACGTAGGCGCAGCAGCCGCACTCCATGCAACCGCTGACGGACAGGTCCTCCAGGGCCTGCGTGTCGCGCCGGAGCACCGCCCGCTCGAGCCGGACCGGCTCCAGTTTCATCGGGCAGGCCATGACGCAGCAGCCGCAGCGGATGCACGCGGTCTCTGGCTTGGGGCTGGCCTGCTTTTCGTCGAGCAGCAGCACGGCGTTGTTACACTTGCTGATGGGGGTATCGAGGTCCGTCTGTGCCTTGCCCATCATGGGCCCGCCCAGAATAATTTTTGCGGGCCTGCTTTCACCCACCTCGCAGAACGCGCACAGCGCCCGCAGGCTGACGCCGATGGGCACGCGCACGTTCATGGGATGGGGAACGGCGCCGCCGTCGAGGGTCACGGTGCGGGAGATCAGCGGCACGCCTGAGCGCATATAGCGCCCAACGAAGGCCACGCTGGCGATGTTCATCGTCAACACGCCCACATCCGGCGGCAGCTTGCCCAAAGGCACCACCCGCCCGGTGATGCTGTGAATGAATACTTTTTCCGCCCCCTGCGGGTAGCGGGCGGGGAGCACGGCCACGCGCAGCTTCAGCTCCGGCGAGGCGCGCAGCGCGCACAGCCCGCGCAGCAGGGAGATGGCGTCGCCCTTGTTGTCCTCGATGCCCACGACGGCCTCTTTGATCCCCAGCCACCGGCAGATATGCCCCATGCCCTCGATGAGGTCCTCCACGTTGTCCAGGGCCTCGCGATGGTCGGCGGTGATGTAGGGCTCGCACTCGGCAGCGTTCACCAGCAGGATGTCGACCCCCGCCGACGCCGCGCTCCCAAGCTTCACGCTGGTTGGGAAGCCCGCGCCGCCCAGCCCCACCAATCCGGATTGACGTACGCACTGCATAAACTCCTCCGGGGAGTTCACTACCGGCGCCTGTGCTGCAATGCGCTCCATCCTGCCGTCGGATTCGATGACGACGGCCTGTTCGCCAGCTTCGCGCACCGTGCCCGAGATCGACGCGTGCACGGGAGCGGACACCTTCGCGCCGCTGTCCGCCACTAGCTGCCCGGCGAGCACCCGCTCGCCCGGCCGCACGCAGGGCACGCAGGGCGCGCCGATGTGCTGCTGCATCAGCAGCGTGACGCGTTCGCATTGCTCCATGCGCACGGGTCTCAGCCCGCTTGTGTTCTTGTTGTGACCGAGCCGTATGCCTTTCAGAGAAGCACCCCCCAGTTTGTTTTCCGTATTAATTTCACCGCCGTGCCCGTCACTGCCCCCGCAAGAGTCCCGCACAGCAGCAGCACCGGCGCGGCCCAGAGCACCCCCGGCGCGCCCATGAGCAGCGCGGCGGCAAGCAGCTGCGCCATGTTGTGCGCCGCGCCGCCGAGCATGCCGATGCCAAGTTCAGTCATGCCTTTGTTGTTGCGGGTGGCCTGCTGACCACCCCTACAGCGCAGCAACAGTCCCACCAGCAGCACGCTCACAATTCCCCCCGCGCCGCTGAGCAGCATGGCGGTCAGGCCCCGGGTGATGCCCGCGAATACCGCTTTCGCCGCCGCCACGGCCAGACCCGCGGGCAGGCCCAGCACGGCAGCCGCCATCATCACCGCGATGTTGGACAGCCCCGGCTTGACGCCCATGGGCAGGTTCAGCATGGGGGCCAGAAAGCTCTCCGCCCAACTCAGTGCCAGCGCCAGGGCCGACAACACACCCCAATAGGCGGCCGCCTGCGGCGGGGTCAGGCGCTTCGCGTTTGTTTTTTCAGGTTTTTGTTTATCCCGCAACGCCGTCCACCCCCCTGCCCGCGCCGCGAATCTCCACGATCACCCGCTGCGGCAGACACACGGCCACGTCGCCGGGGCGCTCCAGCCAGCCGGCGTGGATACACAGCTTGTCCCTGCACGGGGAGTCAATCATTCTGGCCCGGCTGCCGTCGATCTCAATCACAACTTCGTTGACCGTCATACTCTCGCTCATGGGCGAGCCATTCACATAAACCCCGCCCGCGCCGCCTGGCCGGAGCAGCAGCAGCGCCCCCGCCAGGGCCAACAGAGCCAGTACAACAAAAATGTCACCGCGCTTCATAGTACTCCATGACCCGGCCCACAGGGCGGATTTCTCCATCATCGTAGACAAACAATGCGTCGCAGTTGTATTGCTCCAGCAAATCAAGCGAATCCTCATACCCTAGCACAAAGCACGCCGTTGAAATCGCGTCGCCCAGCGCGCCGTTGTCATTGATCACCGTCACGCTGACAAGCCCCGATTCCCTGCACGCGGGGTAGCCCGTCTCCGGGTCGAAGATATGGTGATATTGCACGCCGTCCTGTTCGAAGTACTTCTCATAGCTTCCGCTGGTGCTTATAAAATGCGTGCCCCGCAGCGTGAACATCCCCATGGTGTCATTCGGCCCGCCATTGGGGTCGCGCAGGGCGATTTTGAAGGGCTGGTTCCAGGGCTTTTGCCCAAAGGTCAATATGTTGCCGCCGAGGTTGATGACATAGGCGCGCGGCCTTTGGAGCGGCGAGAATGTTATGTGCGTTAAGTCGGCAACATCGCATGCAGCGCCCTTGCCGTATGCGCCTGGGGCAAACACTTGCTGCTGTAGAGCTTCTGCGATTTCATCCGGTGTCGGAACATAGCCCTTGCCGTCAATGTCCCACAGTTTTGTCAATGCACCTAAATAAGGATTGAACGCGCCGTTCGAGGCCTCCATGATTTCAAGAGCCAAGGGAGGCGCTTCGGTTGCGCTGAGAAGTTCTTGTTCAAGCTGCTGGATATCCTCCAAAATCCAGTCTGCGTAGTTACGCCCCCACCAGGTCTGCGTGAGGACGCTGCCCATGACAAAATCGGTGGATGTATGTGCGCGGGTCAATACGCCATACACAGCAACCACTAGAATTATTCCTATCCCTATGACCAACCAGCGTTTCTTCATGATGTACCTGTAGGGGCGGCAATCTTGCTGCCCGCACATTCATTTATTGATACTTCGCCCGTGGCGTGAAGCCCGTATGCAGCAGCTCATGCGCTTTGTGGCTCCCCGGCTCGCCGAGGAACTCGCCGTAGAGCATCTTCATGGCCGGGCTCTCATGGCTCTTGCGCACTGGGAGGTTTTTGTCGGCCTCATAGAGCGTCGCCGCCCGCTCGGCGCGCAAATCGCGGAAATTGTGCACCACGGCGTGCTGTATCGGCTGCCCGCCACCGTTGACGCATCCGCCCGGGCAGCCCATGATCTCCACGAAGTGCCAGTCGGCCTCGCCCGCGCGTATCTTGTCCATGACGATCTTCGCGTACTTGGTTCCGTGGGCCACAGCGACTTTCACTTTCATCCCGGCGATGTCGTATTCGGCCTCCTTCAGGCCCTCCGTGCCGCGCACCTCGGTGAAATCCACGCTCTCCAGCGGTCCGCCGAGGGTCTCCGCCGCGGTGCGCAGCGCGGCCTCCATCACGCCGCCGGTGGCCCCGAAGATCGCCGCCGCGCCGGTGCCCTCGCCCAGGGGGTTGTCGTAGGGCTCGTCGGGCAGCTTGGGGAAGTAGATCCCCGCGCTCTCGATCATGCGCGCCAGCTCCCGCGTGGTGAGCGACACGTCCACGTCCGGCAGGCCGTCGGCCGAGCGCTCGCCCTCGCGCTTGTTCTCAAACTTCTTTGCCGTGCAGGGCATGATGCCCACCACGAACATGTCCTTCGGGTCGATGCCGATCTTCTGGGCGTACCAGCTCTTGAGGATCGCCCCCTGCATCTGCTGCGGGGACTTGCACGTGCTCAGGTGGTCGAGCAGGTCGGGGTAGTAGTGCTCGCAGTACTTCACCCAGCCGGGGGAGCAGGAGGTGATCATGGGCAAAGTTCCATTATTTTTTACCCGCTCGACGAACTCGTTCGCCTCCTCCATGATGGTCAGGTCAGCGCCCACGTTCGTGTCGAACACCTTGTCGAAGCCCAAGCGGCGCAGGGCGGCCACCATCTTGCCCTGGACGTTCTCGCCGATGTGCATGCCGAAGCACTCGCCCAGCGTGACGCGGATCGAGGGTGCGGTGTGCACGACGACGAACTTGCTCGGGTCGTTGATGGCCTCCAGCACCGGCGCGCTCTCGTCCTTTTCGACAATCGCCGCCGTGGGGCAATTCACGATGCACTGCCCACAGCTGATGCAGCTCACATGCGACAGGTCCTTGTCGAAGGGCGAACTGATATGGGTGTCGAAGCCCCGCGCGTTGGCCCCGATCACCGAGATGCACTGCTGGTCGCAGGCGGCCACGCAGCGCCGGCACAGGATGCACTTGTTGTTGTCGCGCACCATGTGGGCGGTGGAGTCGTCGAAGGCGTATTTGATGTTCTCGCCCTCGTAGTAGTCCGGGTCGCTCACGCCGAACTCCTTGCACAGCTTCTGCAGCTCGCAGTTGCCGCTGCGCACGCAGGAGAGGCAGTTCTTGTCGTGGGTGGACAGCAGCAGCTTGAGCGTGAGCTTGCGGCTCTTGCGCACCTTCTCCGTATTCGTGAAGACCTCCATGCCCTCGGCCACGGGGAACACGCAGGCGGTCACGAGGCTCCGCGCCCCCTTGACCTCCACCACGCAGATGCGGCACGCGCCGATCTCGTTGATGCCCTTCAGGTAGCACAGGGTGGGGATCTCGATGGCGATGGAGCGCGCGGCCTCCAGGATGGTGCTCCCGGCGGGGACGCGCACGTCCATGTTGTTGATTTTGAGATTGATCATGTCGGCCATAATGGCACGTCCTTCCTACCTCTTAATAATCGCCCCGACCCGGCAGATCGGCTTGCACCCGCCGCAGTGGATGCACTTGCTCTGGTCGATGAAGTGGGGCATGCGCAGCTCCCCGGCGATGGCCCCCGTGGGGCACACGCGCCTGCAGGCCGTGCAGCCCGTGCACTTCTCCGGGTTGATATAGAAGCGCAGCAGGGCCTTGCACACCCCCGCCGGGCAGCGCTTTTGCTTGATGTGCGCCTCATACTCCTTGCGGAAGTGGTGCAGCGTGGCCAGCACGGGATTGGGCGCGCTCTGGCCCAGGCCGCACAGGCTGTTCTCCTTGATATGGTTCGCCAGTTCCTCCAGCTTATCCAGGTCCTCCATGGAAGCTTTTCCCTCGGCGATGGTGTCGAGCAACTCCATCATGCGCTTGGTGCCGATGCGGCAGGGGCTGCACTTGCCGCAGCTCTCGTCCACGGTGAAGTCCAGGAAGAACCGCGCGATGTCCACCATGCAGTTGTCCTCGTCCATGACGATCAGCCCGCCAGAGCCCATCATGGAGCCGATGGCGGTGAGGTTGTCATAGTCGATGGGCGTGTCGATGAGGCTCTCGGGGATGCACCCGCCGGAGGGGCCGCCCGTCTGGGCCGCCTTGAACTTCCTGCCGTTCGGGATGCCGCCGCCGATCTCCTCCACCACCTCCCGCAGGGTGGTGCCCATGGGAATCTCCACCAGGCCCGTATTTTTGATCTTGCCGCCCAGGGCGAAGACCTTGGTCCCCTTGGACTTTTCGGTCCCCACGACGTTGAACCAGTCCGCGCCGTTCAAAATGATCTGCGCCACGTTGGCGAAGGTCTCGACATTGTTTGTGGTGGAGGGCTTGGTGAACAGGCCCTTCACCGAGGGGTAGGGCGGGCGGGGCCGCGGCTCGCCGCGCAGGCCCTCCACGGAGGCCATCAGGGCGGTCTCCTCGCCGCAGACGAACGCCCCGGCCCCCAGGCGCACGACGATGTCGAAGTCGAAGCCCGAGCCGAAGATATCCTTCCCCAGCAGGCCGAGGGAGCGGGCGTTCGCGATGGCCTTCTCCAAACGCTGCACGGCCAACGGGTATTCCGCGCGGATATAAACATAGCCTATGGTCGCGCCCGTGGCATAGCCGCACAGGGCCATGCCCTCCACGACGCAGTGGGGGTCGCCCTCCAGCACCGAGCGGTCCATGAAGGCCCCGGGGTCGCCCTCATCGGCGTTGCAGACCACGTATTTCTGGTCGGCCTCGTTGGCGGCCGTGAAGCTCCATTTGAGCCCCGTGGGGAATCCCCCGCCGCCGCGCCCGCGCAGGCCGCTGTCCTTCATCGTCTGGATGACGTCAACGGGCTGCATCTCGGTGAGGGCCTTCGCCAGGGCCTGATAGCCGTCCGCGGCGATGTAGTCCTCTATGCTCTCCGGGTCGATCACGCCGCAGTTGCGCAGGGCCACGCGCCGCTGCTTTTTGTAAAAAGCCGTGTCCTCCAGGGGCAGGGCCTCCCCCGGTTGCGCCTCGCCCGTGGCCGCGCCGATGGTGTACTCCGCCACCACCCGGCCGTTGGCCAGGTGGGAGTGCGCCACGCGCGAGGCCTTCTCGGCGTTCATCTGCACGTAGGTGACCTTCTCCTGCCCGGGGGCGTAGACCTCCATGATGGGCTCGTACTGGCACATGCCGATGCAGCCCACCTCGTCCAGCTGCACATCACGCAGGCCCAGGTGGTCCAGCTCGTCACGCAGGGCGGCCAGCACGGGCTTAGCCCCGGCGGCGATGCCGCAGGTGGCGCAGCCCACCACGATGCGCGTTTGGGCCAGCTTCTCCCCGGCCTTTCCGCGCAGCTCGTTCAGTTCAGCGACAGAAATCAAAACAAACACTTCCTTCCTTAAGGCTGTTCATCCCGCAGGATGACGCCGGAATCATCGATGACGGTGTGGGGCTTCACCCCGTCGATATTGGACAGTACCCAGTCGAATTCGCCGGTGACAATCACGCTTTCGCAGTATTCGCACCGGCCCGCGCTGGTGATCCTGGTGGCCGCGCCGCAGTTGGGGCAGTTGGTGGTGCTCCTGTTGCTGGAGGCCGGGTCGCTCTTCACGCCGTTCCTGCGCATGAAGGTGTAGAGGTACTTCATGTGGCAGTCCGCGTCGGGCGAGCCCTTGAGCACCTGCCCCGTCTTCTCGTCCTTGATATAGTCCACCATGCGCACCTGTAAGAACACCGTGAGGTACTCGTACTCCCTGTCGCGCACATACTTTTGCAGATACGCCTGGTTGATGTTGATGCGCTCGAGCACATTGACGCGCCCGTTGTCGATATACTGCTTGATCTGCTGCTCGTGCTGGCGGAAGAGCTCCTCCTTCTCGAAGGGGCGCACCTTCTCCCAGTCGCGGGCCATCCAGGCGTAGGAGAGCGTGAAGTAGACCTCCTTGGCCCAGGCGATGAACTTGTCGTTGGAGAACAGGGGGTCGATCGCCAAGATAGCCGGGACGATCTCGTGGGTATGGTCGCGGGCCTCCCCCGTGCCGGCGGCCTGGTTCTTTCTCTTCTGCACGAATGCGCTGACGACGACAAAGAGCGCGAAGCCGCCCGCCAGCGAGACGGCCACGATCTGGCCCGGGCTGCCGGTCCACTCGCCCCCGCCCGAGGAATCGCTGTCGCTGTCCCAGCCGCCGCCGCTGTCGCCGCCCCCGCCACCGTAGTCGTAGTCGTTGAAGTCGCCGACGTCCGCGCGGGCGTACATCGGCGCAACGGCAACCGTCAGCAGCAGGGCAAGCGCCAGCGCGCCCAGGAGAGCCAACCATTTTTTCCTGCGCATGTCAGCCCCCTCACTCACGATACTTCGCGATGATCCCCTCCAGCATGTCCGGGGTCAGGTTGCCATAGACGTCGTCGTTGACCGTCATCACCGGGGCCAACCCGCATGCGCCCACGCAGCGGCAGGCCTCCATGGAGAACAGGCCGTCCGCCGTACACTCCCCGGGGCCGATGCCCAGCAGCTCCTGCAGGGCGTCCAGCACCGCCTGCGCGCCTTTGACGTAGCAGGCCGTGCCCATGCACACGGAGACCGCGTATTTCCCCGCCGGGGAGAGCGAAAACTGCCCGTAGAACGTCGACAGGCCGTAGACCCGCTGGAGCGGCACATCCATGCCGTCGGCGATCATCACCTGCACCTCGAAGGGCAGATAGCCGTAGATGCCCTGGGCCTGCTGCATCACGGCCATGAGCTGGCCGGGGTCGCCGCGGTGCCCGGCAAGCACCGCCTCGAGCTGCGCGGCCTGCTCCGGTGTGCCCTGAAAGGGCTGCTTGCTAATTTTTTTGACCATACGCGTCATTCCCTTCCATGTAGAAACGGCGCGCGGCGGCGGAAAAGCCGGCGTGCGCCACAGTTAGAATTATAACAGACGGATGGGGAAAAGTCAAGGAAAGATATGTTATTTCCTAATGATAACAGCATTTTTGCTTCATCTGTTTTTTTCACCCCTTTAAGACCCGGGACGTCCGGAGGCCGTCCCCTGCCTACCCCTTGTGTTGAATGGGGCGGGCGGCAAGATTGCCGCCCCTACAGCTGGAGAAGCCACACGACGCGTCCTCGTGCGATCAGCGCTACTTGATCTCCTGCTCCAACGCATCGAATTCAGGCGTGCTGAAAAATTCGCCGATGGTGATCTCAAGCCCATCGCATATCTTCTTCAGCGTTATTACTGTCAAGCCATTTCGCCCGGATGTCATGTTTTTCAAGGTGGATTGTGTGATTCCGCATATCGTGCCCAGCTTGTTGATCGTGATATTTCTGTTTTTGCACAACGCCAAAATACGTTCTCTGACCGCCGTTGTTATGTCCATGTCAACCCACCTCCATGGACTAGTCTAGCTCATTTGAGCTAAAGTAATCGCCTCATATGAGTTGACAAAAAGAAAAAATGCGATATAATTAACCCATATGAACTAATTGGAGAACGCTATGAACGACCAAACCTGCTGCTTCACCGGCCACCGCCGCATCCCCGTGGAAGAGCGCGCGGCATTGGAACAACGCCTTGAAGAGGAGATTATCAATCTCATCCGTCAGGGCGTGCGATACTTTGGCGCGGGCGGCGCGCTGGGGTTCGACACCATGGCGGCCCTCGCCGTGCTGCGGCTAAGGCCGGAATACCCGTGGGTCCGATTCATTCTGGTGCTGCCTTGCATAGAGCAAACGGATGGCTGGACCGAAGCCAACAAAAAAATATACAACCAAATCCTCTGCCAGACGGATAAGGTTGTATATATTATGAAGCATTACTCTCTGGGCTGCATGCAATCGCGCAACCGGCATTTGGTTGACAGCAGCGGGATTTGCGTGTGTTACCTGACCAGACCGGAGGGCGGCACAGCCTATACGGTAAAATATGCGGAGCAAAATGGCTTGCGGATCATCAACCTTGCGCCGCCTCCACATATTCCCCTGCCGCCTGTGTGATCAAATCGAACCGCCTGGCGGCAATCCACTCCTTGTTGACCAGATTCCCCCCCACGCCGAAGCCCAGCGCCCCGGCCCGCAGGAAGCCCGGGATGTTCGCGCAGTCCACCCCGCCCACAGCCAGGAATTTTAAATGAGACAAAGGCGCAAGCAAAGCTTTGAAATAAGCAGGCCCCAGCACCCCCGCCGGGAAAATCTTGATGAAGTCCGCGCCGTAGTCGTGGGCCGCAGCGCACTCCGTGGGGGTCATGCACCCGGGCAGGGAGACCAGTCCCAGTTCGCGGGTTTGCCCGATCACAGCCTCGTCCACATTCGGCGAGATGATAAACCCCGCCCCGGCGTCGTGGGCCATGCGCAGCTGTTCGGTGGTCATCACTGTGCCCGCGCCTACGCGCATTTTATCGCCGTAGGCATTGCGTATCGCCGCAATGGCATTGGCCGTATGAGAAAATGTCTCCGGCGCAGCCTGGTTGAATGTGACCTCGATGAGGCTGATCCTCCCCGCCAGCAGCGCGCCGGCGAGGGGTACGGCCTGCGGTTCTGGCAGGCCGCGCACGATGGCGATGATTTTTTTGTCCAGGATCTCCTGGATGATGGCTTCACGCATCCCTTACCCCCCGATCATCCCCGGCAGCAGCGTAAACAGGTAGTCCCCCACCAGCGTAAGGAATACCACCCGGCAGAAATTCCACAACTGCTGCGGCAGGGTGAGGAGCACGTCCATGGGCTGCGGCCTGTAGTCCGGGTCGGCCCCGGCGAAGCTCTTTTTGGTGAGGGTCAGGCTGTCGTAGAGGGCGGCGGCCTTCGTGGCCGGGTCGTAGGCATAGGCCTTGTAGGTCAGCGTGCCGCCGTCGATGGTGATGCCCGTGAATATGGGCTTGCCGGGCTCCTCGTGCTTGGCCATGGCGGCCCGCACGCTGGGCAGCATATTCGGGTGTATGGCGTAGCGCTTGTTCGCCGCCGCGCCGGGCAGGATGTAGGTCGTTCCCGCCGGATTGGGCTTGTCGCCCTTCATTGGCACAGTGCGCACGTACTGGTGGTCGTGGCCGTACATGACCAAATCCACGCCCGCTTTGTCGAACAGGGGGAGCAGCACGCGGCGCATCATGAGGTTGTCGGGCAGGTTGGCGTCGTTCCCGGCGGAATAGGGCGCGCGGTGCATGAACACGAGCTTCCACTTGGCGCCGCTGGCCTTCATGTCGTTGAGGAACCAGTTCTGCTGGGCCGCACTCATGGGGTACATGTCGTTGGTATTGAGCACCGCGATATGCGCGTCGCCGTAGTCGAAGGAGTAGTACACCCCCGTCATGTTACTCAGGGGGTTGTTGGGCTCCTTGAGGGCGAACATGCTGCGAAACCAGTTCCACTTGAAGTTGCCGTCGTGGTTGCCCGCGATGGGCACCAGGGCCCCCTTGGCCAGCACGGGCGCGAAGGACTCGAAGAACAGGTCCCACTGCTCGTTATTGCTGTCGTTGGTGTGGTCGCCCAGGATCACCGAGAACGCGGCATTGGGGAATTTCTTCCACGCGGCCTTGTGCACCGCGGCGCTGTAGTCGAAGCCCGCCTTGTCGCTGGCCTGCACGTCGCCGGTGACGATGAAGCTGAAGGCCTTGCCCTTGCCGGGGTTGACGTTGAACGTGCCCTTCACGCCGCCGACCTCATAGGTATGCCTGCCGGGAGACAGGCCCGTCAGCGCAACGCTGTGGGCATAATTCCCCTGGAACGCCTCGCTCCCGCCGGCATATTTCGCCCCGTCGATCTTGGCGAAGCTTTCGGCATTCGCCTTGGTGTACCAGTGCAGGCCGATGCCGTCCTCATAGGGGGTCGCTACTACCCGGAAGGGGTCGGTGTCCGCCGCCTGTATGCCGATGCCGAAGCAACCCAGCAACAGGGTTAGGCTTAGGGCAAGCGCAAAAAATTTACGCATGTTCAGTCTCCTCCTTTACTCCGCCGCTTTTTCCCACACGATATCCTTGAAGCGCAGCGTCTTGGTCAGCGTCAGGGAGATGGGGAATTTCTCCGTGCCCTCAAACGCGCCCGCACCCGCGGCGTCGGCCGTAAGGCTGGCCTTCTGAGTGAAGGTGAGCTCCCGGATGTGGTCCGTCGTCTGCGCGGGGTCCTTCACCTGCTGCGCGTCGAACTTATCCGCGTCCACGGTGGTCTTGTATACCGTGGCGAACAGGGTCAGTTCCGTGGGCTCCACGGCGTAGTCGTCCACCACGATGTACTGCTCCGCCTTGGCCAGCTGCGCGAGAATATCTGCCTTGTCCGCCGCGGGGAACAGCTTGCCGACCGCCTCAAGGGACAGCTTGCCCTCGATCTGGTACTGCCTGCCGGCGTCGAACACCGCGTTCTCGCCCATCTGCTCCAGGACGTATTCGCGCTTCTCGTCGGCGTTCTTGCCCTTCATCGAGGTGTTGCGGTTCTCGGCGATGTCGGTTTCCAGGTTCGCCAGGCGCTCGGCCACGCGCAATTCGAGGACATCGCTGATCACCAGGTCCTCCAGCAGGTCCTCCGCCTGCAGGACGTAGAACAGCGCGGGGCAGCTTGCCTCGACGTCCTGGGTCTTCCCCTTTTCGTAGCCGAAAGAGCTGTTCAGGTAGGACGTGACGTAGCCCTTGACGACGTCCTTGGCCGCCTTCAGGGTGTCGTTACCGATCTCGATGTCGTCCATGCCGTAGGGGGCCTCCATGGTGAAGCCCTCGGCGCCCTTGGCCAGGCCGATCAGGGCGTTGAGGTAGGCCAGGGGGTCGCTTTGGGCGACGGCCAGGGGAGTCTGCGCCGCCTGCTCGGGGGTGTCGTCCTCCGGCGCGCAGGCGAACAGGCACAGGGCCAGAGCGCAGGCTAGGACGATTGCGGACAATGCTTTGATGGATTTCATAAAATGCCTCCTATAATTATTGATAACCAAAATTATTTCTCTTTCTCCACCTTCACCTGCGCCCCCTCGAACGGCGCCAGCCCGGTCTCGTCGAACTGGTACACGGTCTCCATGAGGATGTCCAGGCAGGCTTCGACGGTTTTGGGCTGCAGCCGGTCCACAGTGTCCAGCCGGGTGTGGTAGTAGTCCGCCGGGGCCTCGTCCATGGCGGAGAGCAGGGCGGCGCGCATGCCCGCCTGAGTGGCGGCCGTGGCGTCGCTGGAGCCGAAGAAGACGCTGCCATAGGGGATGTCGTGCCCGGCGGTCTTCGCGCCCTGCTTCATCATGGCGCACACGGCGGGGTCGTGCTTCACGGTGCCGTTCAGGTCGCGGCACATCACCTTAATGAACTCCATGTCGGTCATGGTGTCCAGGGCGATGAACGCGGTCTCCACGTCGCCATATTCCGCCGCGTGGGCCTTGCTGAAGGCCTTCGCGCCGCGCAGGCCCGCCTCCTCGCAGCCGGCGCAGAGCACCACGAGCTCGGTGTTCTCCAGGCGGATGCTGTTGTCCCCCATCAGCTTGGCCACGGCCATGGCGGTGAAGCAGCCGGACAGGTTGTCGTTCGCGCCCTCCACGGGCAGCTTCGTCAGCTCGAAGAACCAGCAGGGGACCAGCAGCAGGCACAGCCCCGCGCACACATAGCCCAACGTCGCCTGGGCTGAACTGTAATCCGCAAGGCCGCCGATGCCCACCAGGCCCTTGCCCGCCACGGTCGCGGCGATGTAGACGCCCAGGCTGAACAGCATAGAGATAAGGGCCGCGCCGATCACGGGAAGCATCAGCACCGGCTTTTTAAACCATTTGTAGCCCAGGTAGGTGTACCACCACTCGTTGGCGCTGTCCGCGTGGCCGCCCAAGACGATGCGCCGCTTCACCTCGCCCGCAGGTTTACGCACGCCGACAACGTTTTGCGATTCCTTCTTGGGCATGAAGACGTCCAGGGCCTGCTTGTACATGCCGAATTCCAGCAGCATGATCAGGACCATCAGCGCGAGCAGGACCGCGCCCACCAGGGCATAGCCCAAGTTGTAGGCCAGCGCGCTGAGGAACCCCGCCGCCATCGACAGGCGCACCCAGCCCATGAACGCCCGGGGCGCCGTCTTGAAGGGCTCCATGCGCACGTCGTCGCAGCAGGTCTCCAGCTCCTTCCGCATCATCTCCTGTGCCTTTTTCTCCTGCGGGCTGCAGGGCGGGCGCGGCCCGCATTCCTTGCACACCTTCTTGATGCCCCGCACCGCGAAATTGGTGTACTCGCGCAGCCTGGATTCGTAGCCGTTGATCGATTGCCTTGCCGTCATAAGCTTCTTTTCCTCCCGATAATTTATTTGCTTCTTGACAAATGCCAATTCAACACGTAAAATAGGAGCGGAACTTGTCGCTTTAGGGGGAATTATTTCATGAAACCGAGGAGAGGGACTATCTTTGTGCTGGTGCTGATACTCATCGCCGGCGTGGGGCTGTACTTTGCGTATGTAAATGGCGAAATCTCCAGGCTACCGGCCTCCACCACGGGGGCCACCTTGGCGGAGCTCTGGGCGGCAGACGGCCAGACACACTCTCTCGTGCCCGTGCCCCAGGAGCGCCCCGCCGCGGCGACCTCCGCCGCCCCGGGGGATTCCGCTCCCGGCACCACCCTGCCGAGGAACCCGAACAGCAAGTACGCCTACCGCAAGGAGTACGACATCTACCCGGGCGAGGCCTCCGTCCCCGCGGACAACAAGTATCTCATCTGCGTCAACAGCAGCCGCGCCCTGCCCGCGAAGTACACCGTAAGAACCGAGGTGTGCGTGACGGTCTACCCGGAAAACCGGCAGATGGAGGCCGAGGCGGCCAAGTGGTTCAGGAAGATGTACGACGCCGCGATGGCCGATAATCAAACGGAGCTGATCCCGTTCTCTGGCTACCGCAGCACCGCCCAGCAGAAGGAAAACTTCGACCGCGAGATCGAGAGCCTGGTCACCGGCGGGCTGACGCGCCCGGAGGCCATCGAGCGGACCATGCAGTCCATACAGCCGCCCGGCTGCAGCGAGCACGAGACGGGCCTCGCCATGGACCTCACCCGCAAGGGCGTGTGGCGCACGGACCCCGGTTTCCACGGCTCGAAGGAGTTCAACTGGCTGACGGCCCACGCCCACGACTACGGCTTCATCCTGCGCTACCCCCAGGGCAAGGAGCACATCACGGGGATATCGTACGAGCCCTGGCACTGGCGGTTCGTGGGGGTGGATGCGGCCAGGGAGATCAGGGCGAGCGGGCAGTGCCTGGAGGAATACCTGAAGGACAAGAAAATGCTTTAGTTCAATTCACATCTTTACTCGTGATGACTTGCGCGAAAGTCCTCACGAGTATTTTCATGTCCAGCCAAAACGATTTGTTCTCTATGTACTCCTTGTCCAGGGCGACCTTGTCGTCGTCGTTGATGCTGGCGCGGCCGTTGACCTGCGCCCAGCCGGTCAGGCCCGGCAGCACGGCATAGATGCCCGCCTCCGCACGCATTTGCCGTATGATGCTCTCCTCGGGAATGAGGGGGCGCGGGCCGACGAAACTCATCTCTCCCTTGAGTATATTCAGCAGTTGCGGCAGCTCATCCAGGCTTAAGCTTCGCAGGAATTTGCCCGAACGGATGAAGGCGTCCCCGGCTTCGGCGACGATCATCTTCGTGGGGCCGTTGCGGGTCTCCCTGCGCATGGTGCGGAACTTATATACCTTGAACAGCTCGTTGTCCTTCCCCACCCGGTTCTGCTTGAACACCACCGGCGCGCCGTCGTCCAGGAACACCACCAGCGATACCACCGCCAGCAGGGGCGACAGCAGAATGAGCGCTGTTATGCTTGCCGCGAGGTCGAAGGCGCGTTTCATGGTTTCACATCCCTATCTTATGCGTTCGCGTTGGCCTGCATCTTCAGATACGCGTTGATAAATCCGTCCAAATCCCCGTCCATCACGGCTGGGATATTTCCATTTTCATAGTTTGTTCTATGATCTTTTGCCATTTGGTAGGGCATGAAGACATAGCTGCGGATCTGGCTGCCCCAGGCGATGTCCATCTGCACGCCCTTGATGTCCTCTATTCTATCAAGGTGCTCGCGTTCTTTAATTTCGATGAGTTTGCTCTTGAGCATGCGCAGGGCCACCTCGCGGTTCTGGTGCTGGCTGCGCTCCACCTGGCAGGAGGTCACCAGGCCCGTGGGGATGTGCGTCAGGCGCACGGCGGAGCTGGTCTTATTGACCTTCTGCCCGCCCGCGCCGCTGGCCCGGTAGACGTCCATTTTGATGTCGTCCGGGCTGATCTCGATGCTCGCGTCGTCGTTGATTTCAGGCATGACCTCCAGGGAGGCGAAGCTGGTGTGCCTGCGCCCGGAGGAATCGAAAGGCGAGCAGCGCACCAGCCTGTGCACGCCGTTTTCGCTCTTGAGGAAGCCGTAGGCGTTTTCGCCCTCAATGATCAAGACGGCGGATTTCAGCCCGGCCTCCTCCCCGTCTAGAAAATCTACCATTTCACATTTAAAACCGTGGCGGTCGGACCAGTGCATATACATGCGCACGAGCATCTCGTTCCAGTCCTGGGCCTCGGTGCCGCCCGCGCCCGCGTGGAAGGTGAGGATGGCGTTGTTGGCGTCATATTCCCCGGTGAGCAGGGTGGACAGGGTGCTCGCTTCCAGCTTGGCGATGAAGGCCTCCGCGCTCTCGCGGCACTCGCCGAAGAGGTCTTCCTCCCCCTCCTCGTTGGCCAGCTCGATCATGGTGAGGGCATCGTCGAAGTGCGCCGAGAGCTTGTCGTAGCCCTCGCACTTGGCCTTGAGCTTCGAGATGCGCTGCAGCACCACCTGGCTCTGCTTCGGGTCGTCCCAGAAGCCCTCGGCGGCGCACTGCGCCTCCAGCGCGGCGATCTCGTCCTTGGCGGCCTCCAGCCCCAGGGCCTGGCGCAGCTCGTTCAGTTTTTCCTTTTGTCCCAGCAGTTGCAGGCGCAGTTCCTCGAATTGAAGCATGTTTGACCTTTCACATGGTTTCTCATAATTATCATACCACGCTTTTGCGGAAATGGCAAGAATATTTTTTCGGTTTTTTTGTGCGGAGACGCATGGCCGTGTGTCCCTAACTCTTGTAAATTGGAGTGCGGTAAAAAGAAGCTGCACTTCTAAAAAAGTGCTTGCTTTTTCCGGAAGGCTGTGGTATACTACCTCTTGTTGACACGCGCCGGTAGCTCAGTCGGATAGAGTGCTTGGCTACGAACCAAGAGGTCGGGGGTTCGAATCCCTTCCGGCGTGCCACGCTGCGGTGCTTTGTCGCATCGTTGTGCCCTATGTCGGTTTGCACATAGGGCATTGTTTATACGCTTTCAGGTGCTTACCACTGAAAAAGGAGTGATTTTTTGGAGCTGTTAAATCAAAAGGTGAAACATACCTCTCTTGGAATTGGGACCATCATTGAGCAAGCATCCGGCTATGTTACAATTGAGTTTCCAACAAAAGTCAGCACATTTATCTATCCAGATGCCTTCACACAATTTTTATGTTGCGAGGACGATACTTCTCAAGCCACAGTATTGCAGGAGATAGCGGATGCCAAGTTTGAAAAAGAAAATCAAATGCGAATTGTGGAAGAAGCACAGCAACGCGCTGAGGAACAGCAATCCATAACAAAAGCAGCGAATAAAGCCGTTGCGCGCTCCGCCTCTTCTCCGAAGAAGTCTGCTGCGAAGCAAGAGCGGATTCCTGGCAAGCCTATGACCTTCTATGTTTTCCAAGGCAACACATTCGACCGCGAAAGCTACCATGGATACATCTGGGCTCCGATCACTAACAAGGCCGATGATACGATCCACCACTGGGATCGCCTGACGGACATCAAGCCTGGTGACATTATTCTACATGGCTGTGATGGATATATACAAGCAGTAAGCACAGCCAAGGGGGATGCTACAATTGTGATCAACCGGGAGAGCTCCGTTCAGAAGAGCTCTGGGAAAAAGAGGGGCGACGGGTCGACTGTGAGTATGTACAAATCAAAAGACCTATAAAGACCAGTGACTTTACAGATGATATCCTTCGCCTAAGCAATGTGAAATATGCTCCGTTCAACAAGAATGGAGGCGGCAACATGGGCTATTTATACGAGCTGGACCGCAAGCTTGCTCGAATTTTTCTTCGTGCTTCCGTAAAGCACAACGCTTACTTGGAAGACATAGGCTTTGTCCGAGAATTGCTCGCGGAGACAGAAGATGATTGAAGTAACCGCTGCCATTATCTGCAAAGATGGAAAACTATTGATATGTCAGCGACCCATAAATAAAAGCTGTGCGCTGTTATGGGAGTTCCCCGGCGGAAAAATTGAGCCCAACGAAACTGCTGAGCAGTGTGTCGTACGAGAATGTCAGGAAGAACTGAATGTCGTACTTCATGTCATAAAAAAAATAGCAGAGACCACATACGCATATCCAGATCGTTTGGTCCATCTGCATTTTTTCCTGGCAGAAATCGTCTCCGGTAAGCTCAAAAAGAATGAGCATAAAGCAGTTGCGTGGATTTCGCCAGACGAAATAAAAGGTTATGATTTTTGTCCCGCTGACGCAAAAATGCTTTCCGAAACCGATTGTTTTGCTGCATTCCGCAAGCCTTCAGGGCCTCTTTAAAATCGTCCTCGCCATCCGCAGCGCATATTTCGCATAGTTGACAAATACGGCGGGCCGCCTCACACAGTCCTTCAGCTTCAAAAGGATATACGACGGCCGGAAATAGTACGATCGAAACACTTTCCTGCGGAAGTCGATGAGCTCCCGGGCGCTTAAGTGCTGGGTGCCGGCGATGCAGGAGGTAAAATAGTCGTTTCCCAGCGTCTCCTCTGCCAGGGTCCCGGCACCTTGGCAGAGGAGATACAGCTCCGTACCGTAATAGGGCAGCACGATATGGATTTCAATATAGTCCGCGTTGATGGCGAAGATATGGCGGCGGGTGATCTCCAAATCCTCCCTCGTCTCCCATGGGAAGCCCACCATATAAAAAGCGAAAACAGGCAGGCCGACTTCTCGGGCCCACCCAGCGGCCTGCAAATTTTGCGCGGTCGTAGTGCCTTTTTTGATACGCTGTAAGGTCGCGTCGCTGCCCGACTCAAAGCCGAAGGCGACCATAAAGCAACCCGCCTGCTTCATCAGCGCAAGAACCTCTCTGTCCAGGGGGTTCGTCCTGGAATTCGCGGTGAAAGCGATTTTACCGTGCAGAGGGGAATCGATGATCCGGCGGCAGAGCGACTTTGCCCAATCCAGGTCCAGGGTAAAGGTATCCGCCTTGAAGAAAAAATTCCGGATGCCGTGACGCGTGTAGCACTCCCCGATCTCCTCCATCACGTTTTCCACCGAACGGTAACGCACCCGCTTTCCTGAAATCTGCGGCGACAGGCAATAGACGCAGGCCGCCGCGCAGCCCCGGGAGGTCTGTATCGTGGCCATGGGCTCGTTGGTGTCCGGGCGCACATAGAGGGCATTGTTCATATACTGGCGGGCCGGAAAGGGGATCGCGTCCAGATCGGCGTTCCATACGTGAAAGGCCGTGCGTTGGAATTCGCCGGAGGGGCCCTTATACAAAATATTATCGACCGCGGCGATATCGCCCAAACCCTTCAAGGCGAATTCCGCGATGCCGCCGATCGCCATTTCGGCCTCCCCGCCGACGAGGTAGTCCACCGATGCCAAATCCAGGAGGGACAGCATCTCCGGCGCGGGATCGTAAAAAATAGCGCCCTTCAGTACCATGACGCAGTCCGGCGCCAGGGCCTTCAACGCGTTTGTGAAGGCAATATCCTCGTATATGGTGGCGTTCGTGACGCTGACCATGATCAGGCCGGGGGCAAAGACTTTGATGTCCGAAACGACGTCATCAAGCGTCCTTTTTTCCGTCTGGTAATCCCGTAGGAAAATGGCGTAGCCCAGCCGTTCCAGGACAGCCGCGCAGTAGCCCAGATCGTTGCAGGCCCGGACCCCGCTGGCGGATGAATCCTCTACATTCCCCTGGCATCGGTCCTCGCCGCGCTGAAATAATTTTCCCGGAGGGTATAAAAGCATTATATTAGGCATCAGCTTGCTCCCCAGGTTCATTAAAGTTGAGCCTTTCCCGCTCAATGACCATTGGGCGCATCATGCTCCTTCTGCTGGAAAACAGGATGAATTCGCCCAAAATTCCTACACAAAGCAGTTGCAATGAACTGAAAAAACTCACTAGAACTGCTAGTTCCAAAGCGCCGAAGCAAAAAGCCTTCAAATAGAATAGCTGGTAGAAAAGCAAAAAGGCCAGACCTGCCCCGCTGCATAAGAACAGGAACACACCCAAAACCGTGATCAATCGGATCGGCCTGCTGGTGTAGGAGGTGATGCCCAGCATAGCAAAGTCGTAATACTTCCAAAAATTGAATTTACTTTTTCCTTTCCGGCGCTTATCCTGGGTGTAATAGA
>Ga0082212_10001964_pt1 | contig 30223 bp, 36 predicted proteins | sample TergutNt197P3_FD_71548 | JGI IMG/M metagenome (GOLD analysis project Ga0082212, IMG submission 71548) | Neocapritermes taracua P3 segment gut microbial communities from Petit-Saut dam, French Guiana - Nt197 P3 | ecosystem: Host-associated > Arthropoda: Insects > Digestive system > Gut ...
CGTGCCGTCTGTGTAATACCATACGGCGTTTTTGCCCACAGAGATTTTGGCGAAGTCGATGAGCTCGTTGTAGGTTACTTGCTGGGTGGCGAAGGGAGTTTTGGCGATTTTGTTGTTGCCGTCCTGACTCTGCTTATAGAAGGAGACTGTGTAGATGTTGATTTCGTAGAGCGCGGTTACAGTCAGGTCTTCGGTGACGCAGGAGAAATCCGTATCCCAACCGATGAAGGTATAGCCCACTCTTTCCGGCTCTGCCGGGGCGGTGGCGGGGAAACCATACGGTACGGTCTGTGTATCAAGCACAGTACCGTTCCAGTCAAGAAAAGTTATGTCGAATTCCGGTACGCAGTACTCAATATACTGAGTTGCCAAGTCAAACTTTATACCATCAGCATAATAGCCTATTTCAACTACTGTGGTATCCCCGTAGCGCACTGGTGTTGTACTTCCAGTTACCGTAAATAAAAACGCTTCGCTCTCACCAGGCTCAAGTAGAATCCCAGCGGAGTAAGGCGTTATCTCTACAGTTATATCTGAAGATTCTGCTCCGTCACTTTTGTATTTACTGGAAACAACTTCAGCTTCATATAGAATTATTTCAGGGTAAGGCGCGATGACCGATACCTCCAGAGCGGTCTGAAGCTGTGCGGCATTTTGCCAAAGCCTTTCAGTAACTCCCAAAGCGGTAGCCATGGTGCGTAACTGAGCCGCTGTTCCTCTAGTCAATAAACAAGCTTGGATGTTGTGCTCGGCAGTCAGCGCCGCAGCTCCGGCATCGGTTATATTATAGCCTCCATACAATGTAGTTTTGCGATCAGTAAATGAAGCTGGTTCAGAACCCTGACTGCCATCTGCATATTTTGTAGGTGCATCGGTGATAAGCACAACAACATGCTGGGCATCTTCTCGCCATGGCGTATCAACAATAGTCCTCATATATGCCGCACATGCGTCTTCCGGCACATCTCCTCCATTTGTTGAACGTAAAGATGAGATCGCAGATGATACTGTCGATAGCGGATAGTCTCCTAATGGAAGGCTCATACCATACCACGGGTAGCTCCTATCTGCATACATATCCCCAAAGTAAGCTGCTCCCCAATATATATCTGACGCGCCTGCGGCTTCAAGTTCTGCGTTGAACAGATTTACCGTATTTGCTAGAGTTGTTCTATAGCTTGCCATTGAACCTGTAGTGTCCATCACATAGACCACATCCATTTTTGGTCTGACAGGCGAGGTGTTGCTGACAGGAACCTCCCAAGTATATGATCCTCCAAAACTGTCAATAGTATATGCAACAAAGGGGACTTCCGGTGTAGGAAGTAAAGCAGCGCTTGCTATTGCGGAACCAATAAGCATAATAGCTAGACAGACACATATCAGTAATACCTTTTTAAAATTTTTCATCTCTTTCCAACTCCTTTAAATTATTTTATTTTTGACTTTGATGCCTCTTTTATTCTGGAGTTGGGGTTCTCCCTTTTCAGCCTCATTGCTGCGCGCAACGTGGTTAAGCGGCCAGATAAGGAACGTGGTCAACCCATAAGCTTTCTATCACCTCCGATAGTACAGTGATCAGTTTTTAATTCTCCTCTTTACTCAATTTAGCTCTCCCAAGCAAGCATATGGCCCCTTTCTGGGGCCATATGCTTGCTTAAGTTAAACCACTACTGTTGATTATTGTTTTGATCCTTCACCGCCAGCTTCAGTTCACCGGTTATGGGTGTGTTAACATCAAATTTCGCGCCGTAGGTAGTGCCGTCTGTGTAATACCACACAGCGTTTTTGCCTACAGAGATATTGGTGAAGTCGATGAACTCGTTGTAGGTTACTTGCTGGGTGGCGAAGGGAGTTGTGGCGATTTTGTTATTGCCATCCTGGCTTTGTTTATAGAACGAGACCGTGTAGGTATTGATCTCATAGAGTGCGGTTACTGTCAGATCTTCTGTAACGCAGGAGAAATCTGTATCCCAACCGGAAAAGTGCCAGTTTTCCTTACTATTCGGCTCACTGGGAGCCGTAGCCGCTGCGCCGTGAGCCACACTTTCCGTATTCAACTCAACACCGTCATGGTCGAGGAATTTCACTGCGTAGGTGTTCATATCGTATACTGCCTCTACTATCATGTCACTTTGCACATTCGAGAAAGCCTTATTCCACCCGATGAATGTATACCCGGTTCTGTTAGGGTTATGCGGAGCAATTGCGGCAGAGCCTTGCGTTATGGACTGAGTCTCCAGCTCTGCGCCATCCCAATCTACAAATTTTACGGTAAATATATCCAGCACAGTGAAATAAATATCCGTTGTTAATGTAAGATATCCAGGAGCATTGATTGTGAACAATGCGTAATAAGTGCCTGCCTCAAGACCGCTTATTGGCTGAATGGTAATAGTAAAAGGGCCACTTCCGTTAAGTGTCATATGTGCTGGGGAAGCCGTAAAGGCGTATGCGTCTCTTCCTGAAAATGAAGATGTGAGTACGACATTGTGCATATTTGTATAATTGCCACTGGTGCTGGCACTTTGCGGCACATAGCCAATTGTAGCTGTCGAAAAAACAAATGTTTGGTCTGCTGCAAATGCCGATAATGGTATAGCTGTTATAATTACCAGTATTGCCAATAGTATTAAGCTGCCTTTTTTAATGTTTCTCATCTCTTTCAAACTCCTTTTTATTTTTTACCTGTGTACGGTAGCTGAAATTTTGCCATAGACAAAAACCAGCTGATGACCCCTTTTGTTCTGGAGTTGGGGTTCTCCTTTTTCAACCACGTTTTTATGGACCGTGGTTAACCAGTTCAAATGCTCTTTTATATCTCACCTCCACTTATACCGTAATAAAAAACGTTTACTGTCTGTTTCGGGCAACAAAATATTAAAGGGGTATAAAATACCTGCTCCGCGCAAAGGATTCTGTATTCCCCAGAGTTCAAATATTTATTCTTCGCAGTTTTTATCTCCTTAATATATAGCGGTAACGCTTTAATATATTGCTAAAAGTTTTAAATGCTAAGTTTGTATATTGAAATAGATGTTATATTTTCAAATTCTTTTAATATCTGTTTGTATAGTTCGTTTGCCGTGTTGTTAATTTTGGGGTAATTTTAAAAATTAATGATAATTTCGTTGTTTTTTTCAAAAACTCGATGTTTTTACATCTTTTTCATTGAAATAGTTGATTTTTGCGGTAAAAACTGTTAATTTATATATAATTAAATACAAATTTATTAATTAAATGCGCAAAAAATTGGCAGGCCGCTACGAAAATAAGCCGAGGTATTGAATACCCCGGCCTATGCGGTCTTGCTTGTGGTTGTTTTACTATTTTATGCTAAACGCTTTGATGTTCGAGCCGTTGCCCTTGATGTCGTATGTGAGTGTATATCCCGCGAGGGCATGGTCAGCGCCGAATGTATATTTGCCGTCAAGATTGGCGTTGTTGCCGTTGAGGTTGATAGAATATGTCATAACTGCAGTTTCGCCGTTTAAGTAGGTTACTGTAACCGAGAACGTCAATACCCATACGCGGGAGTTTTTCGCGGTTTCCACAATGCTGATGAATTTAACGTTTGACACACTGACGATTGTCAACTCTGTTTCGCCCGTTGCGGGGATGATGTCCGTGTAGTTTTCATCACAATGGTTGCACTCGTAGTAGTCATAGCCGTCCTCGGTAGCAGTCGCGTCTTTGTGGTCTTTTAGCACCCATTCATGGCCAAGTGCGGGGATTACTTCAGTGCCAATCAATTCGCCACATTCGGAGCAATATATCCCCATTTCGCCAGCCGTTTCACAAGTCGCTGCCGTGATAACCGCTTCATAGGTTTCGCCCGCGTAATCATCGTGGCCGAGTGCGGGGATAGCTCTGGTCTCGGTGTGGAGCGGGTCATTGGCGCACACGCGAATTTCCACACCTTCGGTATCGCAGGTGGCCGGAATATAAACCTCCCATTCACCCCACTCATGGCCGTAGAGCGTGCAGTGATCCATTTGCACATACGGTATGTCAAAATACGCTGTTCGGCGATTTTTTTCAGACGAATACCTTACATACGAAATATCACTGACCGGTTTAAACCCCTTGCCTAGCATACTGTCCTTGACACGTATTCTGTAAACCAAGGTATTGACCACATCGTTTTCAAGGTTCCAGATAATTGTTCCGCTGCTCTCGCTCACACTATCGGCGCTGCCGGAAAAACTGATAAAACAGCCGAAATCAATATCGGAGCCCATGGTAATAGTTGCATCTTTCGGAGCCATGTTCAAAAGGGCTTCTTCCAGCAACGAAAAGTCGGCAAGCTCATATATTGTTTTCAAGCCCGGAATGACCGACGCAATCATATTAAGCTCATTCAAACTATAGTCTGACCCAACTCCAACCGCGAAAATATCAGCACCGCTGTCTTTTAGCAAAGCGGCCGCATTCTGCATATATCCTATGGGAGATGGAAGAGGCCTATTTACCTCCCCGTCAGTCACAACAATAGCTGTCTTCGCGCCGTTGCCGGTATAAAGGTCCAAAACATCTTTTGCCTTGACAAGCCCTTCACCTATATTGGTATATGTGTTATTAGGACGATTCAGTGCTGAAAGCACGTTAACGATTTGAATCCTGTCGTTGCTCAGTTGTATCATGATAGTTGCGCTGTCGTGGAAAACAACAATCCCGAAATATGTATTTACGTCTGCCGGATATGATTCTACAAAAGTTATACATGCCAATCTCAGCTGAGTCCATTGAGCACTAGTAAGGCTCGCAGAAGCATCGAGTACAAAGACGATAGCCTCTTCGGACGTGATGTTTACGCCGCTTCCGCCCTGAACCTTAACTTCAACGTCGAAAGTTCCGTCGCCGTTGTCGGCAATGACCTGCTGGCTCAGCCGGACTTCGTCAACACCCAAGGGCGTGCCAAAATCGCTGTCTACAATTGGAATGGGAATGGCACCAACATATCGCCAGATGTCCCCGTTTTTCACATTTTCGCTCGGGTTACCTGCCGCACTTGCAGTCAAGGGCACAACCGCCATCATCACCGCAAGCAGTAACGCTGTTAGTTTCTTTGCTCTTTTTTTCATTTTTTAATCCTCCAAAACAATTTATTTGCCTCACTCTTCAGTCATGTTATTATACATTATTTTCAACATGTCTTCAATGCGATTTTGTAAATAGCCTCGCAGTACGAAAACAAATAAGGGTTGCCAGTTGTGGCAACCCCCATATATTTATAAAGGAGAATCGATACATTGTGTTAATGTGAATTTTGTCATTTGAGCGTTACTGCCATGCTTGTAACCATGTTGTTATCATTCCAGACTGCTACCACTGTATAGTCATCATATTCGAAGGTCTTTGTGCCTTTTTGCCCACCGTTGACTTTTTCAGCATGATTAAAATTTAGCGTTGTTTCGTCGGACAGGGTCAAGGTGATTGTGAATGTGAGATTCTGGTTGCCTTTGTCTTGGAGATTCTTATTGTAGCTGGCCGAAGCGCCTGTGGCGGTTAGCTTCGGGATAACCAACGTTTTGATAAGTTCTTTGCAGCTCTTGCAGTAGATTCCCATTTCTCCGGCATCAAAGTAGGTTGCAGCAGTGATAACTTTTTTATACGTGCCGCCGACGTGGTTGTCTGGGTCGATTGCTATCACTTCGGTGTAGGTTACGCCACATTTGCTGCAAGTGTATGTCATTAAGCCTTCGCGGACACAGGTTGCTGGTTTCGTTACAACTCCATAATCCCAATCATGATCGCAAATGCTCTTCTCAATTATTTCTGGTAATCCATTCTTACCCATTTCATTCCCTTGCACTGGAATGCGTATTGTGTAACCACCTATTGCTACATATGCGACAAATGTGCCACTGCCAGACTCATTGCCCGGAACTGTTTTGGAAATAGTTTCCTCGCCATCAACAAACAGCGTCAGGTTAAAAACAGTATTGTTACCAGTTTTTTCAATTGCTATGTTAATTGTTACACTTGGGTTCTCATTATCTGTCAATGTCCAATCCGTCCCAGTGTTTGCTGCCATTGCCGGCACTGCGGCAAACATCATCATTAAAGCTACCATGCATATTACTAAAATTGTCCTTTTTGTCCTTTTCATTTTCTTTCCCTCCAAAATACTTTTTTAATTTAATCGTTATGCTTATTTATTTGTGCCTCTTTTATTCTGGAGTTGTGGTTCTCCCTTTTCAGCCTCGTTTTATTGTCTGGAGTTGTGGTTCTCCAATTGAGTTTTAATTTTCTTTTGTTTTCCTAATAGCTTATACGTTTGTGTTCTGCCTTGCTTGATCCCCTCCCTAATTTTTAAACTTCGTTTTTTCAGTTTCACCTCAAATTTTTGCTTTCATGCATATAATCCGTCGCGGGTTGTTAAATTTTTGGGGTGATTTTGAAAATTAATAATATTTTTGTTGCTTTTTTCAATTATTAATTGCTTTTACATCTTTTTTGTTGAAATCATACCGGCTATGGAACAGAAGAATGAAAACTGCATTTAGAATAATTGGATGGGTTATGTTTGCCGCGTTATCCCTGAAGCTATCAAGCGAATTTGCCGGGATTGAGATGTTTGATACTGTGTTGTTCTCGCTTGGCGGCAACTCGGTCGGCCTTCAGAGCTACAGTGAACTTGTTGATATTGCACCTTTAGCGGCATATATCGTATATTTGTTGGCATTTTTTATAAATGGGTTTTCTGTGTTTAAACGAAAGGATTATTTAGTTGTCAATCTGACAAACTTTGTTTTGGGAGTACTATTGCTCATTATCTACGCTCCTGCTCTTAATGATTATTTCCCTTTTGGCGAAGTGGAATGGCACGTACCAGCACTATTCCGCTTTCTTCTTTGGGCTTATTCATCAATAATAATTGTTGCGGTAGAGTTTGCAATGTTACAATATAATTTAAGAAAACATGAGAGCAAGGAATGCGGGAAACAAAAATGGAGGGATAAAGTTTGAATATTAGTCAGGCGGCTTCAATCTTTATCTGCTAAAATCGACAGGATTATTCCAGCAGCTCTGCGGGTATTCTCACCTCTCCTCCGTTGAAATTGATTTGCCCCAATTAGCTCCCCAGGCATAGAAAGGCTCGCCATATGTTTTAATGAACCGAATAAGGAATTGTTTGAAATCACAATCCAAACTGTATGCTTTCTTCGTCCCAATAGTCATGAAATTAATGTAGTCGCAAGGGATAGGGAATCTAAACAAACTTTGCAAGGCTTTCATTTCAGCATCAGATGGGCTCATGCTTTCGTTCCTCCTTTGTCGACTTTTCTGCGGATATATTCACCTCGTTTTTTAGCTCAACGATAACTTCACACCAAGATAAAGATGGAGCGTTTTGCCTCATTCTATCATGTTTTACCTATGTTGTAAATAGAACGGGAAGTCCGGGACAATCCTCGCCCTTTGCCCCAAAATCCATGCCGGGCTCAAGCGCGAGTTCCGGGCCAAAAAACTTTGGCAAGGCACGAATAAACACGACATACAGTTGGCGTGTTTGGTGTGATATGCTAAGTTCAAAAAAAGGAGAATGGGCTAATGGACAAAAAATATTCATGTTACTGCGGCCTTTACTGCGAAAACTGTGCGGTTAAGGTAAAGGTGGAACCGGCGGCAAATGTTTTATTTGACGAAATGAAAAAAGCGGGATTTGAAGATGTTATAAGCTTTATACCCGGCGGCGATGGGTTCTGGCCGTTTCTGAAAAATATGGCTGTGGATGGCGTATGCGTTTCCTGCAAGGATGGGGGCGGGGACCCCGGTTGCCCGGTCAGGATATGCGCGAATGGCAAAGGCGTCGATATGTGCACTTTGTGCGGGGAGTACCCATGTGAAAAGGTTGCAGTTTTTTTGGAGAGAAACCCTGTGCTTGAACATGACAACGCCCTGCTGCGTGACAGGGGCTGGGCTGCTTGGGCGGAACTTCAGGACAAGCGGAAGGCGGAAGGGTATACGTACCAAGAAGGCGAAAAAAACATTTAGGCAGTGAAAGGTTTTTGTGCCCTCGTTCGTTTTATATTTGAAAGCGTTAGCTAAGAAATAAAATTGAATGGAGGATATTACATGAAGAAGCATATTTCACTGTTTGCCGTCGTCATGGTTGTTTTGCTGGCAACAGCACTGGCGTCGTCAACGCCAGCCCTTGCATACGCGCGCCACTGTCAAGTTTCGAGAGCATGTGGTATAATGAACTGTACTCTGGCCGGATACCACGAACATGGCGGTGTGCATTATTATGGGCATACTGCAAACCACGGGCACAACAATCATTCGGGCAGAGGGCATCACTAAACCGGGAGTTGCCCATGAAGACTGAAGCTGAGGCGGGCAGGGCGGTTGACCTTTATGCCGACACTGTCCGCCGCATATGTTTTTTGCACTTGAAAAACTATAGCGACGCTGAAGACGTGTTTCAGGACGTATTTTTGAAATACATCCTCTACGACAAACCCTTCGAAAGCGGTGCCCATGAAAAGGCATGGTTTATTCGTGTTACCGTCAACGCCTGCAAAGACGTGCTGAAGAGCTTTTTCCGGCGAAAGGTTTCTTCTCTTGATGATGCGAATACCGAACCTTTTGTGATTGATGAGGCCAGCGGCCACATACTTGATGCTGTGCTGAAATTACCCGAGAAATACAAGGATGTTGTTTATATGCACTACTATGAAGGTTATTCAGCTGTCGAGATCGCAAAGATGCTGCGAAAGAATGAAAACACGATATACACATGGCTGTCACGTGCGCGAAAAAAGCTGGAGACAGAGCTGGGAGGTGATTCTCTTGACGAATAGCATAAAAGCTGCTTTCGACAGTATCCACGCTGAGGAATCTTTGAAAGCCGGCACGGTGATCTACCTGCGGGAACAAATGCGGAAACAAGGCAAACCAAGAGGTTTCGCTACAGCTAGAAGGGCCGCTGTTGCGTTTGCCTCTATATTTGTAATTCTGTTGGGGGTGCTCTCTTATAATATTTGCTTCACAGAAACGATGTATGTTGATATTGACGTCAATCCGTCTCTAGCTCTTTCAATAAACCGCTTTGACAGGGTTGTCGGCGTACATGCCTATAATGCAGACGGCACAGAACTGCTCGAGGCGGTGAACGTCAAGTACAAGCCATATTCGGACGCTGTCGGCATACTGATCGACGCTATGATCCGGGAAGGCTATGTGAGCGATAACGGGCTGATTTCTATTACAGTCCAGTCTGATGACAAGAACCGGGAAAGCAACGCGCTGTCGTGGATGGAGGACTTGGTGCCGGCGCATTACAACACAGGAGAAATTGAGGTGTTTCCCGTATCGGATTCAACAAGAAACGCTGCCAGCGATTTGGATTTGAGCCCTGCTGTGTATCTTGCCATCCAGGAACTGCAGGTTGTTGACCCAACAGCTACCGTCGAGAGTTGCAGGGGGCATAGCATACGGGAACTGAGGCGGATGACCGAGGAGCACAATAGTGAGCATCCTGGGAATGGCGATAACAAACAAGGGAATAACGGCAATAACGGGAATAGCAGTCACGGCACCGGCGGCCACGGTGAAAGGCATGATTGGTAAAATTATTAAAATTGGCTTACAAAACGCCATGCAGCATTGACAATCTTCATCATTTAACGTATAAATGAAGCATGAAAACACTTATACTTTATGCAACAAAATACGGTGCTGCGCGTCAAATCGCAGAGCGCCTGGCAGAAAAAATGGGCGGCGCAGTTTTGCACGACCTGAAACAAGGCGGTGCGCCAAGCCTGGACCAATTCGAATTCGTCATCTTTGGCAGTGCAATATATGCAGGCGTCATACGCAAAGAAGCAAAGGCATACTTGTCGCAAAACACAGACACCCTGCTGGGGAAAAAACTTGGACTGTTCCTGTGCGGTTTGGAAGAGGAAAAAGAAAAGGAGAAAATAGAAGCAAATTTCCCGCCAGAACTGTTGCAAACAGCCAAAATAGCGTGTTATTTAGGCGGAGTGTTTGACCCGAAAAAAGCCAAGGCAGCTGAACGGCTGATCATGAAGCTTGTCGCGAAACGAGAGGGCTACTTGTCCACGATCGACGACAGCCGGATTGAAAGCTTTGCCGAAAAGATGAGAGCAGGCCAATGAAAGCGCTGCACGCAATGGTTTGCTCTTTTCTTGCGCTTGGCCTTGTGAGCTGTTCGATTCCCGAGAAAAACTTGGCAGAAGTGGCAACGGACAGCAACCGGGATGCCACAGGCAGCCCTGCTGTGGAGCAGATTGAGGAGCAGATGCCTGACCTTGTCCATGAGGCTGCCGAAAAGTTTTGCGCCGCAGATTTCGCTTACCCTGAACTTCCAGACTTGGCAAACATACTTTTGGAATTGCCAGATGAAGCTTATGCCGATATCCGTTGGGGTTCTTATAAAGGCGATCCGTGCCTGATTTTGCCGTACACGGACGAGTCTCTGCCGCTTTCACCAACAACAAACACCGATGGCGGGTTCACCGATGGTTACAAGGAGCATGAATTTTATTTTGATCCTTATGAACGCTGCTTGCGCTCCTATAGGGTCTGCATTACGCAGTTCTTCACTGGTTTTTTGGATGATGGCGAGCCGATCCTTGTCGCACCTCCCAATCTTTATTGGAACGTGTTCGATTTCGACTATCAGCCCGTCGCGCTTCCTGCGCCATAGTATCTAAAGGAGCACCCCCATACCGTCAGGAATGTCTCCAATATACCTGAAATATGTTTCTCCGTCGTACTCTTTGCTCCAGAATTCAGCAACAGTCTTTTTATTTTTGTTTGCTGCAATCACAACACCACCGACTATTTCGTTTAATTTGCCCTTTTTGCAATTAGTCATAAAGACCCATTTGCCATCATATTGTTCTTCTATTTCATTCATTGTTTGGTACATACGTATCACTCTCCCGATTTTTTTGCATTAATTCGCCCTGTTGATATTTTATCAGATTTACCGATGTCTTGCCAATCACTCCTTTTGACAATTGTTGATGTTTTGTGTATACTAATAGATGAAATCACGAGAGGAGCAAAACGAATATGAAACAAGAAGGTATTGAACTTGAAAAAAGAGCCGCCTTTGCGGTTGCTGACCTGATGGTTTTGGCGGCAAAAACCGCACCAAAAGGCTGCGGCCTTGACAACGTAGTGGCTCTAGTGGTTGACGGGGAGGAAAAGAGCGAGTTGTCGGGTCAAATGCGCACAATTGCAGCAGAAACCGGCGCAGACTTCTTTGAAAGGGACGCCTGCAATGTTGACGACAGCCACCTTTTGGTGTTGATCGGCGTCAAAGACAGCCCTGTGGGCCTCGCGAACTGCAGCTTGTGCGGGTTTAAGGATTGCGCAGAAACAAAAAAAGCTGGGGGAAGGTGCGCGTTGAACGTGACAGACCTTGGGATTGCCGTTGGCTCTGCTGTTTCGGTTGCAGCAAACAACCGAATCGACAACAGGGTAATGTTCTCTGTCGGAAAAGCGGCGCTGAAACTGAAATTCTTTGATGACGATGTCAAGATATGCTACGGGATACCTCTTTCGTCGAGTTCGAAGAGCATATTCTTTGACCGGGGCGTTGTCAGCGCCCTCGCTAAGCAGAACACAAAATAGCACGCAACGCCATAAAACCCAAACAAACGCCGGGAGCCCTGCCCCCGGCGCATTATTCTTCACATGCGAGGCAATCTCGCTCTATTTTTTTAGGTATTCGCATATAGACGCAGCAGCAGTCTTGCCTGCGCCCATTGCCAAAATAACAGTCGCCGCCCCGGTAACAATGTCGCCGCCTGCATAAACGCCTGGCTTTGATGTTGCCATCGTCTCTTCATCGGCAACGATGTTGCCCCACTTGTTTAGCTCCAGCCCCGGCGTACTCTGCGTCAACAGCGGATTCGGGCCTTGTCCGATAGCCACGACGACGGTCTGCACGGGCAAATCGTATTCCGACCCTTTGATCGGAACCGGCCTGCGACGTCCAGAAGCGTCCGGCTCGCCCAGTTCGAACCTGATGCAGGTCATGCTGGTCACGTTGCCTTTTTCATCGCCGTTGATCTTGGTTGGGCTGGTTAACAGCCTGAACTGAATGCCCTCTTCCTCTGCATGGTGTATTTCTTCAGCCCGTGCAGGCATTTCCTGCATCGATCTTCTGTACACTATGTAAGAATCCTTGGCACCAAGCCGAAGTGCGGTGCGGGCTGCATCCATTGCGACATTGCCCCCGCCCAAAACCGCTACCTGGTCGCTAATCTTGACAGGCGTGGCGTTGTTTGGGAAATCGTACGCCTTCATCAAATTTGAGCGTGTTAAGAATTCATTTGCTGAGTAGACGCCGTTGAGGTTTTCTCCCGGTATGTTCATGAAGTTTGGCAGCCCTGCGCCTGTACCGATAAAGACTGCGTCGAAGCCCTGTTCCTGCATCAGCTCATCAACGGTAGCGACTCTCCCCACAACTTGGTTAACTTGAATTTTAACCCCCATATTGCGGAGGGCGTTTATTTCTTTTTGCACTATGGCTTTCGGCAAACGGAATTCAGGGATGCCGTACATGAGCACACCGCCTGCAACGTGCAGCGCCTCAAAAATAGTCACGCTGTGCCCGGCCCTAGCCACCTCTGCGGCGCATGTAAGCCCTGCCGGCCCTGCACCCACAATGGCGACCTTTTTGCCGGTGGGCGGCGCAGTTTCAATGACGCTGCCACCATGGGCCATTTCATAATCGGCGACAAAACGTTCAAGGCGGCCAATAGCCACCGGCTCGTTTTTAATGCCCAGAACGCATTTTATCTCGCATTGGGTTTCCTGTGGACACACTCGCCCACAAATTGCCGGAAGCGTGTTTTTGCTCTTTAAAATCTTGGCGGCTTCCAAATATTCCCCTTTGCTGATTTCAGCAACAAACTGCGGAATGTCTACCTCTACCGGGCACCCTTCCACGCATTTGGGTTTTTTGCACATGAGGCAGCGTTCGGCTTCTGTCTTGGCTGTTGCCTCCGGATAGCCTAATGCAACTTCAGAGAAATTGTGGGCACGGACTGCCGCGTCTTGGCAAGGCATTTCCTGCCGTGGAGCTTTTGATGCCATTTACTTCCCCTCCTTTCCTGAGTCACAGCCGCAGCTGCTGCCGCAATCGCAGTCGCATTGGCAGCTGCGAAGCCTGTCCATAGCCAAGTTTTCTTCATTTTTATAGAAGGATGAGCGCTGCATGGACAAATCGAAATTAACTAGGTGCCCGTCGAATTCCGGTCCGTCAACACAGCCGAATTTGGTTTCGCCCCCGACTTCCAAGCGGCAGCAGCCGCACATGCCGGTGCCGTCCACCATGATTGGGTTCATGCTGACGATAGTTTTTATCCCTAGTGGTTTAGTGAAATTTGCTACTGATTTCATCATTATCATCGGCCCGATTGCCCAAATAACGTTGGCACTTTCGCCTTTGTCTAAAACATGCTGGATGCCATGGGTTACAAACCCTTTTTGTCCATATGTGCCGTCGTCGGTCATAATGACCACTTCATGGCTGACTGCCCGCATTTCATCTTCAAGTATCATCAAGTCTTTTGACCGCGCACCCAATACCGATATTACTTTGTTGCCGGCTTCTTTAAGCGCACGGGCTATGGGGTAAATCGGCGCAATCCCAACGCCGCCTCCTACGCAAAGCACTGTTCCGTATTTTTCGATCTCTGTCATTTGCCCCAGCGGCCCAACAAAATCGACAAAGCAGTCCCCTTCTTGCGCTCTGTTGATGAGCGTCGAAGAGTACCCCACTTCCTGAATGACCAATGTAATAGTTCCCTTGTCCCGGTTGAAATCCATGATGGTCAAGGGTATCCGTTCCGAATCTTCGCCTTGCCTTACAATCACAAACTGGCCGGGCTGCGCTTTTTTTGCAACGGCTGGTGCTTCGATTTCCAGCATAACGATCAACTCCGCCAATTGTCTTTTTTTAATAATTCGGTACACTTTTTCTCCTCCTCAATAATAATCGGTTGAAACTAACCACCTTTATTATATAAAAGAAATTCAACTTCTGCCAGTCTTTTTTAAAAAAGGCTGGCAGAGCGGCTAGCATTTCACCAAGTGGTTCGACTTGCATCACGGCGAAGCTGCACTATCTGAACCTCACGGCTGTCCCATAAGCGAGTACTTCTACTACCCCGTCTGCAACGCCCGCCGTCTCGTATTTAACGTTTATAATGGCGTCGGCGTTGATGTTTTCGGCTTCGGAAACCATCCTTTTTGTAGCGGTTTGCCTTGCTTCATGAAGCATTTCCGTGTATCCGGGAATTTCACCCTTGGACAAACGGCTCATCGTTGAAAAAATGTCTTTTCTCACGCTTTCCGCCCTGACGATGTTTCCCTTTACGATGCCGAGCGCTTCAAAATCCTTGCCCGGGATGTAGGTAAGATTTACAGTTAACATGTTGTTATCCTTTCACTCTATGAATAAAACCTTTGTAATTCTTGAATCCAAGCATGTACAATGCCAGTGCAATGGTTCCGTCCTCGCCCTGTACCATTGCGTTTAGCCCGTCAATAACACTGTCATTTGGAACCGTACTCGCTGCCGCCCCAGATACGGCTTTTTCTATTACTATTGGCAACACCATGCACATTTGATAAAAAGCGTCCTCTTGTCCTGTGACAAGACTGTAAAACCTATCCATACTGACGCGCCGAATGCGACGATGCTTCTTCTGCTGCCCATCAACAGAAACCTGCCACGAAATGTTCTGTGACTGTTTTGCAATAGTTTCAACAAGAAAGCATGCGCAATCGTCGTCATCAAGCAACTGTGCTTGCATTTTTATGTATGTTTTCGCAGATGATGCAGAGTTCATGGTGTTATGTTTGTTTTTCATTTCAACATATATTCTGTGCACAACATCTCCGCCTGCGATTTCAATGCCTGCGTCGTTTGAAAAAACTACATCCCAGCCACTGGTTGGCACTTCGCAATTCTTCATATATTGGAATATTCTTTGGTGAAAATATCCTATGTCGTTATTGGTAGATTTATCTCTTTGGCGAAAGATTTCGTTTTTTATGATCTCGTCCCATGTGAATCTGTAGACTGTTTTATCAAATACCATTTTTATGGGATCGATGATGTTCCTGTTGAACTTTTTCAAGTCATATGGTTCCAGTTTTTCTCCATATTGCCTTATTGTGGCTTCGACGTGTGAATAAAAGTCCTGTTCGGAAATAAACAGTAAGGGCCACATCACATACGCTCCAATCCTTCATATATTTTTTTTGCTATCTCATAAGCAAAGTTCACAGGAACCGCATTGCCTACTTGCCTGTACTGTTGACCAATGCTGCCAAAAAATTCCCAATCGTCCGGGAAGCATTGGCACCTAGCATTTTCTCGCACTGTAAAAGGACGCGCTTCTAAAGGATGGCAGCGGTCTGTCTGTTTTTGCGAAGGCGAGGTAAGTACTGCAAGGGAAGGCTCGTCTAAGCTGAGCCTCCTCAAAATTCCTGTGCGCCCGCCTTCCATGTCCCAGCAACTTTTCATGTACTCTTTCGCAATGTCTTCGGGAATGTCGCGCCAGTAGCCGCCTGGCGGCACAAGCTCAAATATCTTCCGTTTGTACTCAGAATACTGTGCCCCTGCGCTTTGCGGAACGTCAAAAAGGATGTCTCGCAATAAAGGCTTGTCCTTGTGTGGCTTTGGCAAATCAACAGTCAGTGTGCTTGACAAGTCGTTGCGAATGCCGATTGTAATAAGTCTTTCCCTTTTTTGAGCGACGCCGTAATCCCAAGCATTCATGATTTCCTTTTTAATCACATACCCTGAATCAGCAAAAATATCTGAAATAGTTTGATAGGTCCTGCCCTTGTTATGCGTTAAGAGGCCTCTCACATTCTCAAAAATGAACGCTTTTGGCTTGAGTTTTTGCAAAAAAACCGCATAGTGGTAAAATAGCGTACCTCTTGCGTCTTCAAGCCCTAACCGTTTCCCCGCATATGAAAAGGATTGGCAGGGTGCTCCGCCAGATAGCAAATCCAGTTCCCCAACTTGAATGCTAAAGACTTTTTCTAGGTCAAGAACAGAGATGTTTGCAATGTCGTCATTTATTACGTTCCACTCTGGCCGATTTGCCTTGAGGGTAGTCGCGGCGGCTTTGTCAACTTCAATCAAACCGATAGCTTCAAACCCTGCTTTTTCAAGGCCTAACGCCAGACCACCGGCACCTGCAAACAATTCAATTGTGGCAAACCTTTTTTTGCCCTTTATGCTCTTTGGAACGTTGGCTTTCCTTTCCTGCTGGTAAGGCAAGGCTGCTTCTGCTAGACTCATTGTAAGTCCCCTTTTAACATATTGTTTAGAGTGCGTTCTCGATGCGCAATTGTTGCTCTTTTCCCTACCAAGGTTCAACCTGAGCATGCCGCCTTTTCAAGTTTGCTTTTAAGTAAAATCGAAGCGGCAGCATAGGCATCCGACGCAGTCTTCATTGAAGGTGTCTGCTCAATAATACATCTAAGTTCGCTTTCGCCCATAAAGAATTCGTCAGGTTCAACGTAGTAGCATACACGCTCGTCAATGTATGCCGCATCAGTTGAAGTATAATTGCCGAAAGAATCAACAAGTGCAGAATTCAGCACAGTAGTCGAAATTGGAATATTTCCAAAAGACTGGACAAATATGTGTTTTATCGGATACTTAACTTCACAATACGTAATATTGTCAATTTCATTTGTTAAACCACTCTTTTTCATCTGCTCCCCCACTTTTTCTCTACTTATTGGTTCGCTTTCGCCCATAATTTTTCTCTACCATAATTATAGAACGGGTGTTCTCATTTGTCAAGTTGTTTTTTCTGCAACCCCGGCAGGGGTCAACACTCGCCCGCATCGTTCTGCCGCATTTTGACTATCAATCTGGTACTCGCCCTGTTCTTCTGCCACCTTGAGGCTGCCGCCTTCGGTTCCTAGTGCAGCATACAAACCATCGCTGGGCATGCCTTTGGAATCGCTACCCGTTGTTTGGCTTTCTGCGATTACGCTTTTCACTGTTTTGATGCAGCCTTCCAGATTTTTGTTTATTTCAGTGCCCCAAAACCTGACCACAGTCCAGCCGATGTCTGTCAGCGCCTTGTTTGCCTCGTCGTCTCTTGCCATGTTGCGCTCGATTTTGGAAAGCCAGTAATCACGGTTGTTTTGAATATTGGGCCTTTTTGTATCCCAGTCTTTTCCATGCCAGAACTCCCCGTCGCAGAACACGGCAACACGGTGCTTTGTAACGGCAATGTCCGGCTTGCCCGGCAGTTTCGAATAATTCTTCCTGTACCTGACGCCAGAATGCCACAGAGCTTTTCGCAACGACACTTCTATTGACGTGTTTTTGCTTTTTATCCGGCTCATGGTGCGGCTGCGCACTGCATCGTCGGTGTGTGGATATTCCTTCATGTCCCCAGTCCTGCTACCTCCTTGCGATACGCTTACATTATATATGCAACAGGCACGGTTTGCAATCGAAAACGTTCTATAAAGATTTGCCAAACTGCTCTAGGAATTTCTGTGGCGACAGTGCAGGAACCCGAGACAACGCGAAGTCTTTTTCATTTCTTGTTATGATATAATCTGCCTTTTTCCGCTCGGCGCGGCATGCCAGCAGGGCATCTTCAAAATCAAGCATTTCAGCTTCCAGTGAGTTTTGAACGTCAGTGTGCGTTACGTCCAGTATTTTCAAATTGTCGGCCAGCTTTTTAATGATATCTTTCGCCGAATCCGCATCTCTCCCTGCTCGTCTCAGCAAATAGAATATGTCAGTTGTCTGGCTCGCTAAAAGGCAGCCAGTTGCCAATGGTCCGCAGGTTTTCATAAAAGACGCAGAAAAACCGTAATGAGGTTCGCGCTTTGTCATCACGTCCACGATGACATTCGTGTCAATCAAGACCACCATGTTTTTCCACCAGCCTTTCCGCTTTGAGCTGTTTTTCATCAATGTTTGCGTTTTGAATTGTACCAGCAATTTCATCGATCCAGTTCCGTTTTTGCTTCGGCGCAGTCAGCACGGCGACACTGGTGCCGTTTTTTGTAATAACAATGTCCTCTCGCGCTACGAGCTTAAGGTAATTGCCAAGATTTGCTTTTAATTCAGTCGCTGTTATTTGTGTCATGAAGCCAACCTCCTTTTGTTCGGTTTGTGTTTCAATTATACAAAAATCGGACGATTTTGTCAAACTGAACAACAAAATCGGACGGCGAATTATTTCGAGGGTGTATTGACATTCTCCCGCCGTCAAATATAATAGTACTGAAAAGCCCTCTCAACTCTCAGCAAGGTCACGTTCAGACGAAGAGGGCATTGCAAGGAGCATTGATTTGAAAATATTTAGAAACATCATCCCCGGAATCAAAATATGCTGTTCGCTATGGCAGCTAAGACCATACAACAGGGAAATAACAAAAGCTAAGGAAGCGGGCAACTTTGAAAGGGAACGGGAGTACATACTAAAGTCAACCGGCCAATGGGGAAACCACATAGTGAAAGCTTTCGAGATTGACCTTGTCGTAAATGGAAGGGAAAACCTCCCAAGCAACGGCCCCGCTGTCTTTGTCGGCAACCACCAGAGCTTTGCAGACATACCTGTCGCCTGCGCCGTGCTCGACAATTTTCAGTTTGGCTTTGTTGCACGGGACAATCTGGCAAGAGTACCGTTTTATGGGAGGTGGATGTCACGGATCCGAGGCGTGTTCATCAACAGGGAAGACGCCCGTTCGTCGCTTAGAACAATCGAAGAAGGCATTGCCCTTTTGGAAAAGGGGTTTTCGCTGATGATATTCCCAGAAGGGACGAGAAGCCAAAGCGCATCAATGGCAGAATTCAAGAAGGGCAGCCTGCGGCTTGCCACAAAGCCGGGGGTGCCGGTCATACCGGTTAGCATAAACGGCACCTACCATATTTTTGAAGAAAGCGGCTACGTTAAAAAAGGCGCCCACGTGAATTTGACCATACACCCCGCCATAGGAACAAAAGGGATGAGCAGAACAGACGCAAACAATCTTGCGGCAAAGGTGGAAGCGATAGTGAGAAGTGGGCTGTAGAATAGTCACCGGATAGGTTGGAAATTGGTGGTTTTTATACTTGACTCTTTTAGTGAAATTCACATTGAAAATGCAATTGAAACATGATAGCATAATTGTGGAAAGGTGAAAAATCATATCATTAGAGGAGAGAACAATGCATCAAGGGGTAAAAACGGATGAAACGGTTTTTAATCTGGCTTTAGCCGAAGAGCTAACACGGCGAAATGGCTTTCTTGCCGTATTTTTATTTTGCCTGTCTGTTGCCATGCTTCTGTATATAAACTTGCTATTGAGAATTCTGACATTGATGGCAGTTATGTTCTTGTCGGAGACAATATAATTTATTTAATACATAATGAAGGCGTGGCAGAATATGCAAAAATTTCAGACAATGCGATTTTTATCGGACCATAAAACATGCAAAAAAGAAAAGTTGGGATATAGTTATCGTCCAGCGGTTATTTTCATTTTGTTTATTGCGTTGTCTATCATCGCTTTGCCTATCGCAATGTTTTTCTACGACATGTACGGCTCTGACACATACGACCCTTTTTATGCGTTAGCAGCAGCTTTGGCGGTTTTATTTATCGTTATGGTGGTGGATACTATTTTGTTAGTCAGGAACAATATGAGTTATTTCAAAGACGAAAAAAAGAGAAGGAGGTATTTGATAGTTCAACTAATTGGGGGGGTGATTTGCATCCCGCTTTTTGCTTTTATTTGGTTTTTGCACACGAATTGATACACGATCGTCAAATTGAAACAGCACAAAAAGCAATTTGAAAATTCAGGAGGTAAGAGAAGCATGAGGAGAGTAAAACTTTTATTAGTAGTTCTAATGGCATTTTTTCAAGTATTGTTCTAGGTTGTTCAAGAGATAGCAGGAATATGTGCCATATTTAAATGGCGAGGAGCTTATAGTGAGTGAGAGGGGAATGTATGCAGCAATGTCGGAAAACAGTGCTCCCCAAGTAGTTGTAAAAGAAAAGGACACGCGAGGGTTCGAAAATTGATATGAAAAATGAAAAAGAAAAGTTGGGATATGAAATGAAACACAAAAGGATAATAATTATTGCCGTTGTGCTGCTGGCTAGTGTTGTTTTGCTTTGTTATGTCTTGTCAGTTCAGAAATTATTGAATGATTACAAGACGGGTTTTCGTCTATACGGAACTTATCAGTCATTTGTCGAAACTGTTTTCGATGACGAATGTCTGGTTTTTGTTCTACCAGAAGGGTCGGAAAGGAATGTTTTTTATTACTATCGACAATTTGGGCTCACTGAGAAAGGAACTTACGCAAAAATCAGGCCTAATCTGTACAAACTCGACATTGAGGATTCTGAAATCGATGGAAACTACATTCTTGTGGGCAACAAATGCATTTACTTGATAAAAAGCGAAGGCGTGTCAGAATTCAAAAAAACCTCGGACACTGCTGGATTTATCAATGTAGAGGCTCCATAATCACCCCTTCTTTGGCATGATCTTCTTCTCATAGCCCAAGCAGACGCTGCCGGTTGACTCGTACACGGCAACAGAAGGCAGCACTGCCGATTTGAAGCCGAACAGCTTGCAGGATTTGGGGTGCTGCGGCTCCCAAGTCACGGCAAAGTGTATGCACTGGAAGCAATTCACGTTGCTGGGGTTTTCGCTTTCCATTGCCATGCCCTCCAAAACGGTTATACGCCAAGCCCGAAATTGCCTTTCACCCTCTTGATGGTCTTTTCCGCTATGAATCTTGCCCTGCCTGCACCGCCTTCCAGCGCATCCAGCAGTTCTTGCGAATTTCTTATCTCGTTGAACCTTTCACGGATGGGCCTTAGCGCGTCGACGGTTATCTCAACAAGGTCTTTTTTGAATTCTCCGTAGCCGCAGCCCTCGTACTTCTTCTCCAGGCTCTTGATGGGAACGCCTGAAAACGCGCTGCAAATCGTAAGGAGGTTGCTGATCCCCGGCTTTTCTTTGACGTCAAACCTGACAGTGCCTTCCGAATCTGTGGTGGCCCGCATGATTGCCTTCTTGATTTTGTTTTCGTCATCCAAGAGGGAAATCCTGCTCAGCTCGTTTTCTGCGCTCTTGCTCATCTTTTTGTCCGGCTCGTCCAGCGACATAACCCTTGCGCCCTCCTTCAAATACCTGCCGTCTGGTATTACGAAGGTGTCTTTGTGCTTGTTGTTGACGCGCATGGCAATGTCCCTGCACAGCTCGATGTGCTGTTTTTGGTCGTTTCCTACGGGAACCATGTCCGTGTCGTACAGCAGAATGTCCGCAGCCATCAAAACAGGGTAGGTGAAAAGGCCCGCCGGGGCAGATTCGCTCCCCTTGCTCTTGTCCTTGAACTGCGTCATGCGTGAAAGCTCGCCGGTATAGGAGTTGCACATCAGTATCCACGCCAGCTCTGCATGCTCTTTTACCTCAGACTGCACGAAAAGTATAGACTTTTTCGGGTCTATGCCTGTTGCCATGTAGATAGCTGCCACATTGAGCGTGTTGTCCCTGAGCTCCGCCGGGTCTTGGGGGACCGTGATGGAATGCATGTCAACGATGCAGTAAACGCATTCGTTTTCGTTTTGCAGCTCAACAAATTGCTTGAACGCCCCCAGGTAATTCCCGATATGGATGTTGCCGGTGGGCTGGACTCCTGAAAAAACTCTTTTCATTGTTTCATCTCCTATACTTTGATTTTTTGGCTATATTACGCGCATTTCAATATCGTCCCTACCGAGGAACACAAAAACTGCTTGGCATACCTTTTTCCCGCCACTCTCGTATTTTTTGGCATAGCCCCGGTCTGTCATCTGCTTAACGCCTTCTGCAAGAGCCTTCTCGAAAAGTTTCTGCTTCGCTTCCGGCAAAATGCCCGGCTCTGCGTCCCTGTACTTGAATTCCATAACGTAAATCTTGTCCTCAAGTTCAAGGATAGCGTCGATCCTGCCCTTCGCAGTCGAAACTTCAGCATCAACGTCAAATCCAAGGACGCTCATCACTGCGTAGAATATCGAATGGTAATACGCTTCCCGGTCTATGTGGAGTTGATAGGGGATAGCGGCAAACAGGGATTTCAAAACGTCACACATGTTTTGAAGGTCGCCTGATTTCAGCGACTTCTTTATCCGCCTGTAGGCGGTTTCTGTCACATCCTCGTCTTTCTCAGTGAACTCGGCAATTATGTTCATGTGGAAGGCGCTTTCCACCTCGTAATTAGGCATCTTAAGCAGGTAGCTTTCAGTGACCCCGTGGCGACGCACTTCTTTCACCGTCAGATAGCCTGTTTGAAACAGCAGCGGCCCCACTCCCATTTTATGGATGTCGAAAGTGTCGAGCACCCTTTCGCTTATTTCAAGGTTTTTCAGCGCCAAAAATGATTCTGGCTTGGTTTTAATCAGCTTGAGGAGGAAAGCCGGCGTACCGCTGGCGTACCAGAAGCTCTCGAACTTCTTGCGCATAAAAAAAGTGAGCAGCGAGAACGGGTTGATCACCCGGTTTGCACCGTCCCAAGAGTAGCCGTCGTACCATGCCAAAATTTCGTGGCGCAGGTCGCTGCACTCCTTGAAATGATCAAAAGATGCCAAGTCGTCCATGTGCTCGCTGAAATATTTGTCGAGGTCTTCTGCGGCGATGCCGCAGATGTTTGCGTATTCCTTCGTCATGGTTATGTCCAGCAGGTTGTTGAGCTCTGAAAATATTGATGTCTTTGTAAACTTGGTCACCCCTGTGATGAATGTCAGCTCAAGGTGAGGGTCCATGGATTTGAGGATACCGTAAAAGCCTCGCAGGACTTTTCTGTTGGCTTCCGCCGTTTCAATGTCGTCCAAGTGGTCCAGTATGGGCTTGTCGTACTCGTCTATCAGGACGACAACCCTTTGATTGTACTTGTCTGCCAATTCTTCGATAAGGGTTTTGAACATATTGGACGGCATATTGTAATCAAAGTCGAGCTCTTCCTTTTTCACGCGTTTTGCAAGTTCGATTCTAAGCCCGTCTTTCAGTATCTCCGGCGTATCGTTTGCTATGTTGCTCATATCAAGCCTTATCACCGGGTGCTTCACAAAACGATAATCCGAACCGTATATCCAAAGCCCCTTGAAAAGCTCCCTGTCCCCACTGAAGGCTTCGCATATGGTGTCAAGCAGGAGAGATTTCCCAAACCTCCTCGGGCGCGACAGGAAATAGTAGCTTGCATTGTTGACGATGCTGTAGACGTACTGCGTCTTGTCGGCGTAGACGTAGCCACCTTCAATTATTTTGCGGAAATTCTGTATCCCAAGCGGTAATTTTTTCATTTTTGTTATTTACCTGTACAATTCTTTCATGAATTTTGTCTTTATGTTCTTTTCAGTCCTAGAAATCGTCATTTGTGAAACTTTTATCTCCTTCGCTATTTCAGTCTGCGTCTTGTTTTCGATGAACCTCCGCCGGAACACCCGCTTTTCGGTGTCGCTCAACGTGAAAATAACGTTCCTGATAATCTCTTCGTATTCCAAGTTGTCGTAGCCCCTGTCTTCGACTGCCGTGAATTTTTCAATGTGGGCATCGGTTTCGTTGCCGTCCTCGTTGTCGAAAATCGTCTGGTTGAGGGAGTAGGCCCCGTAAGCTTTGCTGCTCTCCATTGCCTCCAAAAGCTCTTCCTCGGAACATTTCATGAACTGGGCAAGCTCCGGAATTTTTGGCGCCCGCTGAAGCTTAATGGAAAGCTCCTCCTTTGCGGACGGGATTTTTGCGCTTATCTCCTTGAGCCGCCGCGGTACTTTGAGGCTCCACTCCTTGTCCCTGAAATATTTCTTAATCTCACCCAGTATAGTTGGCGTTGCGAAACTCGTGAATTCATAGCCCTTTGACGGATCGAAGCGATCCACCGAAGAAACAAGCGCCATAGCGGCGACCTGATAAAGGTCATCGTACTCCACTCCTTTGTTTAAATATTTCCTAATTAAGATGTCGACCATGTAAAGGTACTGCTCCACAATCCTGTTGCGGAGGCTTACGTCCCCCGTTTTGGCGTAACTGATAAACAGTTCTGCGTTTGTCATTTGTTTTTCACCATTTTGATGCTTTTGCTGCCGGTTTTGCCATCAATCACTTGCACATCGTCCATCAAGGACTCCATCACGTCCAAGGCCATGTCCCCCTCGCTTGGGCAGTTGCTGCACGGCCTGTTTTCTTTCACTAGGTCGCGCCCGCTTTGGGCATCTTTCACTGTTATCGACATGCTGTTCTCACAGATTTCACAGATTATGTCGTAAGTGTTGCTAAATCTTTCAAACCCGTGGCATGAAACTGTCTTGCAGGCTTCCGCGACAGCCACTTTTATGTCTTCCACTGCGTCCACGTCAAAATTCGCCGTCCCTGCAATGGACGCAATCGCTAGCCTGACCATCTGGACGTACACGGGCTTTCCCGGAATTGAGAATTTCAATACGTCAGGCATTATTGCACCTCGTCTACTTCTTTGATGACTTTCGCCAGCGCAATGATGTTGGCATCCTCTGCAACCCTCATGATCTTGACGCCTTGGGTGGCTCTGCCTAGCCTTGAGACTTCCCCTGCCCTTATCCTTATGATGATGCCGTCTGAATTGATCAGAAGAATCTCGTCGGTGTCGTTAACGACCATCGCACCTATGAGTTCGCCGGTCTTCTTGAATTTTGCCTTGTCGTAGGTTAAAAGGCCTTTGCCCCCCCTGACCTGCACCTTGTAGTCCTCAACTGCCGTTCGCTTGCCGTAACCGTTCTTTGTGACCACGAGAAGTTCTTCGTTTGGTTCGACAAGCTCCATTGCGACCACGTCGTCGTCTTGTTCAAGCTTGATCGCCCGGACGCCCCCGGCGATCCTGCCCATGCTCCTGACGTCTTCTTCTGAGAAGCAGATGCATTTGCCGTTTTTCGTGACAATGATAACGTAGTTTTTGCCTGAAGTCTGCTTGATGCCGATGAGTTCGTCCCCGTCTTGAAGGCTTATGGCGATCAGGCCTGTCTTCCTGTTGGTGTCGAATTGCGACAGCGGCGTTTTCTTTATTGTTCCGTGTTTTGTCACCGCAATGAGGAATTTGTCTTCCGCGAAGTCTTTTATCGGAATCACGGCGGTTATCCTCTCCCTCTGCATGAGGTTAAGGAAATTGACCGCTGGGGTGCCTTTTGCAGTCCTCGTCGCCTCCGGCACTTCGTAAGCCTTGATCTTGTGCGCTTTTCCGGTGTTGGTAAAGAACATCAGGTGGTCGTGGGTCGATGTCATGATGAGGTTTTTAACAAAGTCGTTTTCCCTCGTCGTAAGACCAGTAATCCCTTTGCCGCCGCGTTTTTGCGTCTTGTAGGTGTCTGTGGGGATTCTTTTGATGTACCCAAGGTGGGTGAGGGTAATGGCGACGTTTTCCTCTTCGATGAGGTCCTCCTCGTCTATGTCGTCTGATTCTGCCGCCTGTATCTTTGTCCTTCTCCGGTCTGCGTATTTATTTTTGATTTCAAGGAGCTCCTCCTTGATGACTCCCATCAGCAGTTTTTCGTCTGCGAGTAGCTGGTTGTAGTACTTGATGAGCTCCATCAGCTCTTTGTACTCGTTTTCGATCTTCTCACGCTCCAGCCCCTGCAGCCTTGCGAGCCTCATGTCCAAAATCGCCTGGGCCTGTATGTCGGACAGCCCGAAGCGCTCCATCAGCTTTGGCTTTGCGTCGTTGTAGCTGGAACGTATTATTTTGATTATCTCGTCTATGTTGTCTAATGCAATCCGCAGGCCTTCCAAGATGTGCGCCCTGGCTTCAGCCTTTTTCTTGTCGAAAATCGTCCTTCGCGTAACGACTTCCTTTTGGTGCTTCAGGTATTCCGACAGCATGGCGTGGAGCGTCAGAAGCTTTGGCTGCCCGTCAACGAGGGCAAGCATTATCATGCTGTAGCTGTCCTGCATCTGGGTGTGCTTGTACAGCCTGTTCAGCGTGATCTGCGGGTTGCCGTCTTTTTTGAGCTCAATGACGATCCGCATACCCTTCCTGCTGGACTCGTCGCGGATCTCTGAAATCCCGTCAAGCTTCTTGTTCTTCAGGAGCTCGTCCATTTTTTCTATGAGCCTTGCCTTGTTCACTTGGTAGGGGATTTCTGTTACGATTATCTGCTGCCTGCCTTTTTTGTTTTCTTCTATTTCCGCCTTTGCCCGGACCACGACCCGGCCCTGCCCTGTCCTGTAGGCCTGTTTTGCGTTGTTTTTCCCCATGATGGTGGCGCCGGTGGGGAAATCTGGGCCTTTGACGATCTTTATCAGGTCTTCTACGGTGCAGTTTTCATCGTCGATCATCTTCACTGTAGCGTCTATGACTTCGCCCAAGTTGTGGGGGGGTATCGACGTCGCCATGCCTACTGCGATGCCGTTGGAGCCGTTGACTAGGAGGTTGGGGAACCTTGCCGGGAGCACTGTCGGCTCTTCTTCTTCTTCATCGAAGTTGGGCTTGAAATTGACGGTGTCCTTGTCTATGTCCCTCAGCATTTGGAGCGAAAGGGGGGACATCCTGGCTTCCGTGTAGCGCATCGCCGCCGCGCCGTCCCCGTCTACAGAACCGAAGTTCCCGTGCCCGTCGACAAGTGGGTACCTGATGGAAAAATCCTGCGCCATCCTGACCATGGCGTCGTATATGGAACTGTCCCCGTGAGGGTGGTACTTGCCCATTACGTCGCCCACGAGCCTGGCTGATTTTTTGTACGGCTTGTCTGGGGTTATCCCCAGTTCGTGCATGCCGTATAGAATCCGCCTGTGCACCGGCTTGAGCCCGTCGCGCACGTCCGGCAGCGCCCTGCTGACGATTACGCTCATGGCGTAGTCCATGTAGGAGCTCTTCATTTCTTCGTATATTTCGTGCTGGACCATTTTCTGGTCTTCAAGTAAATTCATCTGCATGGGCTCCCTTCCCTATATGTCAAGGTTTCTGACGTACCTGGCGTTGTCTTCAATGAACTTTCGCCTAGGCGGCACTTTGTCGCCCATCAGCGTAGTGAACATTTCGTCTGCAGCCGATGCGTCGTCGAGGGTTATCTGTATAAGCGTCCTGTTCTTGTAGTCCATCGTGGTCTCCCAAAGCTGGTGGTAGTCCATTTCCCCAAGGCCCTTGTACCGCTGAATGTCCGCTTTGCCGGGTTTGCCCTCCAGCTCTGCCATCAGTTTTTCCTGCTGCTTCTCGGAATACGTGTAATGGACCTCCTTGCCTTTTTTCGTCTGGTACAGCGGCGGCTGCGCAGCGTAGACGAACCCTCCCTCGATGAGGGGCGTCATGTACCTGTAGAAGAACGTAAGGAGCAGCGTCCTGATGTGCGCCCCGTCTACGTCGGCGTCCGTCATTATTATTATTTTGTGGTACCTGAGTTTGTCGCGGTTGAACTCCTGCCCTATGTTGCACCCAAAAGCGGTGATCATGTTTTTTATTTCCTCAGAATTGAGTATCTTGTCGAGCCTTGCTTTTTCCACGTTGAGTATCTTGCCCCGGAGCGGGAGGATGGCCTGCCTGACCCTGTCCCTGCCCTGCTTTGCGCTGCCGCCCGCAGAATCCCCCTCCACAAGGAAAATTTCCGAAATTTCAGGATTTTTCTCTGAACAGTCCGCGAGCTTGCCGGGCAGCGTTATCCCGTCGAGCCTGCCGCTCTTCCTCGCGACTTCCCGTGCCTTCCTCGCAGCTTCCCTTGCCCTTGCCGAACGGAGGCATTTTTCGATGATGATCTTTGCTTGGGACGGGTTTTCTTCAAGGAACGCTGTGAGGTTTTCGTTTGTTGACGTTTCGACAAAGCCCCTCATTTCGCTGTTGCCCAGCTTGGCTTTCGTCTGCCCTTCAAACTGCGGGTTAAGGAGCTTGACCGAAAGAATCGCCGTAAGCCCTTCCCTTACGTCTTCGCCCGCCAGCGGCTCGTCGTTGTCTTTGAGGTATTTGTTTTTCTTGGCATAATCGTTGAAAACTCTGGTAAGAGCTGACCTGAAGCCGCTCATGTGGGTTCCGCCGTCTGTGGTGTTGATGTTGTTCGCGTATGCGAGGATAAGCTCGTTGTAGCGGTCGGTGTACTGCATGGCCACTTCGATCTGCATTTCTTTTTTGTCTATTTCGAAGTATATGACGTCGTTGTGGATGACTTCTTTGTTTTTGTTCTGGTGCTTGACGAATTCCCTGATGCCGCCTTCGTAGTGGAACTCTTCGGATTTTTTTTGCCCTTCCCGTTCGTCTTTTAACGTGATTTTAACGCCTTTGTTGAGAAACGCCATTTCCCTGAGCCTGTGCTCAAGGGTCGCGTAGTCGTATGTTATTTCTTCGAAGATTTCTTCGTCTGGCCAGAAAACCGTCTTTGACCCGGTCTTTCGGGAGTTGCCGATTTCAATGAGCGGCGATGTCGTTTCGCCTCGTGAATAAGTCTGCTTGTAGATTTTGCCGTTTCTTTTAATTTCAACTTCCATTTTTGACGACAGTGCGTTCACCACAGACGCGCCTACGCCGTGCAGCCCTCCGGAAACGCTGTAGCTTCCGCTGCCGAACTTCCCGCCTGCGTGGAGGACTGTGTGGATCACTTCCACTGCCGGGAGGTCAAGCTTTGGGTGCTTGTCCACTGGCATCCCCCTGCCGTCGTCTTCAACAATGACGGAATTGTCACGCTGTATGGTAATGTTGATGTTTTTGCAAAAACCTGCCAACGCTTCGTCCACGCTGTTGTCCACGATTTCGTAGACCAAGTGGTGGAGCCCTCTTGCGCCTGTGCTCCCGATGTACATCCCCGGCCGTTTCCTGACCGGTTCCAATCCCTCCAGCACCTGTATCTGTTCTGCGTCGTACTGCTGCCGCAATGTGTCTGCCGCCATAGATTCCTCTCCCTTTTGATGTTTTTGTCTTGTTTCATACCCTTCTATTCTATACCAAAAACGCCTTGTTTACAATAGGATTTGCCATCTTTGGCGAAAAAAGAGGTGTCGATCACGCGAAGGGAGGGGCTGCTGCTTTCACCGGAGCAAACGTGGCACATGGCTTCGCTGTTTTGGAAAACCTTGTGGTAGAAAAAGCTTTCTTGGCCCTCCTCCTGCAGCACGTCAAAAGAAGGCAGAGGCATCGACAAGCCCTTGCCTTCGCGCTTTATCCGGCTTTCCTTTTTTGTCCAGACTTCGAAGAAGCGGCATGTTTGGTCACCGCTCCTGATATAGGCGACTTCGTTCGGCGTAAAAAACCTTACGGCTAGCGCCAAGTCAATGGGCTTGAAAACCTCGACGTCAACCCCCACAGGTTCGTCGCTTGTGGCGCAGGCAACGTAATGCCCCGAATGGGAAATGTTGAAGTGTATGCCGGGGTTGTTCGTCAAGCAAGGTTTGCCGTGGGCGTTTGCCGAGAATACGAGCTGTTCATTGCTGAGCCCCGCTATACGGCATATCTCGGCCCGGGCCAATACGTCCCCGAGCAGGCAGTTGTGCGCGTCGCGCAGAAAACGGAAGCGCTTGATGCGGGCTTGCTTTTCCACCTGAACAAGCTGAAGCAAGCTGTCAAACTCTGGCTGCGTCAAGCTTGGTATTGTGTCTAGGACTACTACTGAAAGCATCGGTTGCCACCAAGTTCCTCTGGGCTTACGTTAACTACAATCGTGTAGCCGTCTTTGCGCAGCCTCTCAGCGTAGGGGTTTTTGCGAGCCGTTGAAATGTCCGTGATTTCTGGAATGTCGCTTAAATCAATATCTTCATGTAAGTTCATTGCATTGCACCTCCGTAGATTTTTCCTTCCTTCTTTGTTGCTTTCCTCGCTGAAACAATCCGCACAACATCGTCTTTTTCTCTGTAACAATGGCATACCATGAGCAAACGGAGATTCCCGCTTATTCCAATAATTATGAACCGTTCTTCGTCTTGTGAGTGTTCTTTGTCGTCAAGCACTGTTGCATTCGTATTGAGAAAAACCGTGGCGGCTTCTACGAACGCTACGCCGTGCTTTTCTATGTTCGAGAGATTCTTTTCCTTGTCCCAGTTGAACAGATGGTCATGCAGTTCGTATGATTCGTCTGCCATATATCTTTTTCAATAAGGCATATCATTTGTCCGACCCGTTGAATCCATTTTGAAATATTTTTGCCGTTTGCATTTTTCATCACCTCAACATTAGTATATACTCAAATAGTTATCTTGTCGATCAAAAAATATGTCATTCACAAATTTCTTGTCATTTATCAATTGTTTGGATATAATCCTAATA
>Ga0082212_10001965_pt1 | contig 30220 bp, 42 predicted proteins | sample TergutNt197P3_FD_71548 | JGI IMG/M metagenome (GOLD analysis project Ga0082212, IMG submission 71548) | Neocapritermes taracua P3 segment gut microbial communities from Petit-Saut dam, French Guiana - Nt197 P3 | ecosystem: Host-associated > Arthropoda: Insects > Digestive system > Gut ...
TGTAACATACATGTAACATTGCTCTTTATCCCCCCGCCGGGGGAACGGTCCGAGGGCCTAAGCCCTCGGGGGTTATCCCCCTGCCGGGGACGGGGGCTTGCCGCGCCGCGGGGCTTTCGCCCCTGCGCGACCTCTTTACCCCATTTCTTTCGACTCGCCGAAAGAAACAGGGGTAAGCCCCAAAGAAAGGCGATAAGGGGTCAATACTGCGTCAATAATAAGAACGCTCCGGGTCGCGTCGTCCCGCGGGCGACGCGGTATCGCACCTAAACCGTAATCCGCTCAGCAAAGCCGACCGCTCCCGCTCATGCGGCCTTTTGACGAAAGCGGCCTCCGATACCTTCCGCAGCAGCGGGAGCGGAAAAAGGACCGCGCACATTACCCTTTAGATTTACGTCCGGGGCGGCCTCCGTGACGCCCCGAGAGGGAAATTAAAGTCTTTTCCGGACCGGAGAATCGCCTTTCTTTGGGGCTTACCCCTGTTTCTTTCGGCGAAACGAAAGAAATGGGGTAAAAGGGCAGCCCCGAGGGCCGCAGGCCCTCGGACCGTTCCCCCGGCAGGGGGGGATAATTCCCGAGGGACAGGGACGATGAGGGCATCGTCACCTGCGACCGGCTTTCGGCGAAACGAAAGAAATGGGGTAAAAGAGTCGTGCAGGGGCATAAGCCCCGCGGCGCGACAGCCCCGTCCCCCGGCTGGGGGATAACCCCCGAGGGCTTAGGCCCTCGGACCGTCCCCCGGCAGGGGGAAGCCCCCGCCCCGGATGGGAATTATACTAACGAAAGTCATAATTAAAATACTTCTCGGCAAAACCGATTTTTCCGACCGTGAACGACTTGCCGTTCAAATACTCCAACACTCCGGATTCTGTTTTGAAGAAAAACGCCAGTTTATATGAATAAAGAGCCTGATACCGCTCTTTGTAAGCTTTGTTCCTGCGCTCCGAGCCGTATTTCCCGTCTCCCAGAACGGGATGGCCGAAGTCAGCCATTTGCGCTCTTATTTGGTGCGTGCGTCCCGTGATCAACCGGCATTCGACAAGAGACAGTTCCGGGCCGGGAACAAGAGTTTTATACTCCAACTTCGCCGGCTTGGCGCCCGTGACCGGGTTTTTCCTCACATACACTCTGTTTTTGACCGCGTCTTTAAAAATATAACCGGTCAGAACGCCGCGCTCCGGCGCGGGGCGCCCCAAAACGGCGCAGAGATAACGCTTGTCCACCTCTCTTTCTTTTATCTTGAGGTTGATTATTCGAAGCGCCTCCGCGGTCTTCGCGGCAATAACGATCCCGCCCGTGTTCCGGTCGATGCGGTTGCAAAGCGCGGGCGCGAAAGAGTTTTCGTTTTTCGGGTCCCATTCGCCCTTTTGAGCCAAATAAGCTGAAACCTGATATATGAGCGTGCCGGACTCCTCATCTTTTTCGCCGTGGCAGACGACGCCGGGCTTTTTATCAACAAGCAGTATATTGTCGTCCTCATATATGATTTGTGGTTTTTCGCCGGTTTTGCCGTAATGATCCGGAGCCGCTGCGGTTTTATCAAAGAATTCGTCGCCGATATATAATTGCAACAGGTCGTCCGGACAGAGGCGGTCGTCCCTTTTTGCCGGTTTTCCGTTGATTTTTATCCGCTTGGTACGTATGTATTTTTGCATAAGAGACGAGGGCAAAAGCGGGACCGCTTTTGAGATAAAGCGGTCCAAGCGCTGCCCCGCATCGTTTTTTGTGATCTTGAATTCTTTCATTTTCGCCTGTTATTCCGGTTCTTCCGAATTGTGATACACATTTTGCACATCGTCGCTGTCTTCGAACATTTCGATCATTTTCCGCATATTTTTAATATCTTCCTCCGCCGTCAGCAATATACGGCTCTGCGGCACCTGCTCGGCCTGCGCCGACAGGAGCTTATATTTTTTGCTCAAAACCTCAGCGGCCGCCGACACGCTCTCAGGCGCTGTGAACACCTGAAATACCGGCCCGTCGGCCTCCACATCCTGCGCTCCGGCGTCTAAAGCGTCTGTTATAACGTCGTCTTCCTCGATCTCCTCTTCCTCATTGTCTATGATTATGACGCCCTTCCTGTCAAAAAAGCGGCGCGCGCAGCCCGACGCCCCCAAATTGCCGCCGTATTTGTCGAAATAGTGCCGCATCTCGCTCGCGGTGCGGTTGCGGTTATCCGTCATCGTCTCAACTATAACCGCCACTCCGCCCGGCCCGAAGCCTTCATAAACAATGCTCTCGTAATTGTCGGCGTTTCCGGAGCCCAAAGCTTTTTCAATGGTGCGCTTGATGTTGTCGTTCGGCATATTCGCGGCTTTCGCCTTTGTTACGGCGGCGGCAAGCCGGGAGTTGCTTGCGGGGTCCCCTCCGCCGCCCTCTTTGACCGCAACTATTATTTCGCGCGCCGTCTTGGTGAATATCCGTCCGCGCTCCGCGTCGCGGACGCCTTTTGTCCTTTGGATGTTGTGCCATTTGGAATGACCCGACATTGTAACAACTCCTTCCGGGAAACCGGGATAAGCCCGATATCAAGTGTGTGATATAAAATAAATCGCCGTTTGGGTCATTTCGCTCCGGCGATTTTTCTCTCATAGCGTTTATCGGAAAAAAAGAAAACATAGAGCAGATAACACGCGAAGATGATCACGGCGGAAATAATATACATCTGCTCAAAACCGGCGTTGTCTGCGAGCCATCCCATTATCGGCGCGCCCAATGTTATACCCAAGTCGACGGAAGCGAAATAAGCGGCGGAAGCGGAACCGCGCCTGTCGGCGGAACATCTTTTGAACATTATCGCGTTGACGGAGGGTATCACAGCGCCGCTTGCCACGCCGTAAGGTACAGCGATGAGCATAAGCGCCCCGAGCGAGCGGGCGAAAGGGATGGCGGCAAGACAAAACACCGTTACGATAAGCCCGGGTATAACAATGATATCCGCGCCGCGCTTATCCATTGTTTTGCCGAACAGCGGCCTTGTGACAAGCATCCCGCCGGATGTAATAAAAAAGAACCATCCGAGATGCTCGACCTGCAAGCCGCGGTTCTTCGCGAAAAGCGTCAAAAAGGCCAAGACACTCGTAAGGCTCAAAAAATAAAGCATCATCACAAGCGAAGGGCCGAATACCGGAATCTCAAACCCGAAAATCGTTTTTCCCGCCGCATCGCCGGATTTTTGAATGTCCGCCGCAGTCTTTACGGGCGGCCCTTCTTTTTTGCGTTTGCGCTCATATCCGACAAGGCTGCCGCTGATAAGGCTTGCGCAGCAAAACGCGGCTGCGACAAAAAACAGTATGTTGAATTTGTCTGTTTCCCCGTTTCCTATTATCGCGAGCGCGATGACCGGTCCCAAAGCCTGGGCCACCGTTGAGTTGAGCCCGAAAATACCGACCGCCTGCGCCATTTTTTCCTTCGGGGATATGTCGGGAACGGCGGCGCCCGCGCTTGTCGTGCTGATGCTGAACCCCACGCCGTGCACCGCGCGGATGATCAACAGCAGCCAAATGCTCCTTGTAGTGCCGTACAAAAGACAGGACACCGTGCTCAGCGTCGCCCCCGCAATGATCATTTTCACTCGGCCCACTCTGTCGGAAACGATTCCCGCCACAGGACGCAAAACCAAAGCCGTCACAGAATACGCCATTGACAGTATACCCGCGTAGGTCGCGCTGCCGGTTATGCTCTCGGCAAACAGCGAAAGCGAGGAAAAAAAGAAATGGTTAACGATACTCGATCCGAACGCAACAACAATAAGGCAAAAATAGTCGGCGGAAAAAAACGTCGCCCCGTTATTTTTCAATAACCGGTCCCCCTTGTCCGCGCGGCGGTCTGCGCAGCCGCGCCGGCTTAAGATCACAGGATGCGCGGCGGCTCAAAATCTGTTTCCGAGCGCCCTGATACAGCTTGCGCAAACATTTCTCCCCTTGAAATTCACCGCTTCTTTCGCGCTGTCGCAAAAAATGCAGGCCGGCTGATATTTTTTCAGCACTATGCTCTCTCCGTCCGAAAAAATCTCCACGGAATCCCGGACCTCCAAGTTGAGCACGCGCCGCATCTCTATCGGCAGTACCACTCTGCCGAGATCGTCTATTTTCCTTACTATACCCGTTGACTTCATTCATCTTCCCCCGATCGGATACATTCTTCGGCCCCGGCAGTCCGGGTCAAATCCCGGCATTTGCCGGGAGCAAAGACAAGGCGTCTTTTATCGCCCTTATGTGGTTTTCATCCGTTCCGCAACATCCTCCGAGAATAAGCGCGCCGCTTTCCGTGAGCTTCGGCACATATCCCGCGAGCATCTGCGGCGTCATGTCGTATATGAATTTTCCGTCCGAGCTTTTCGGTATGCCCGCGTTCGGTTTGGCGATGAGCGGCACCTTTGCCGTTTTTTTCAGCTCTTTGAGAACGTCCGCAATAAGGTCAAGATCGCCGCAGCAGTTTATGCCGAAGGCCTCGATACCCAAGCCGGTCAATTCCTCCATAACCTGCGAGAGATCCTCCCCCCAAAGGCTGCGGCCGGTGGGCCCGCATGAAAAACTGACTGCCGTCGGTTTGTCGGAAACGGAACGCACGGCTTCAACGGCCGCGCTCGCTTCACCGAGACACATCTGCGTCTCGACAGCGAACATATCAACGCCCGCCTTATCCAGCGCCGCGGCAAGTTCGGCGAATACCTCAAACAGCTCGTCATACGTCGTTTCTCCGAGAGGCTCAAGTATAAGTCCCGTCGGGGCAATGTCTCCCGCCACCGGCAAGTCGCCGACGGCTTTTCGGCTCAGGTCGACAAGTCTTCCGCATATATCCGCCACGCTTTCCGTTGCGCCGTATTTTGAAGCGGTGATCCTGTCCGCTCCGAAAGTCGGAGCGATAACGGCGTCTGAGCCCGCATGAGCGTATGATTTTTGTATTTTTATGATCGCATCGGGATTGTCGAGCACCCATTTGACCGAATACGCGCCGGAGGGCATCCCCATGCTCTGCAGGCGGGTCCCCGTTGCCCCGTCAAGTATAAAGGGAAGTTTTGAAAAAATATTCATCTCGCTGCATCTCCCTTCTTATTACATTTTATCCGGCGCGCTAACGCCGATCATCGAAAGGCTTATCTCAATAACTCTGCGGACGGCGTCGGCCAAAACAAGCCTGGCTTCGAGAAGGTCATCTTTTTCGCCCTTGATCCGGCATGAGCCGTAGAATTTGTGAAACCGAGCCGCAAGCTCGATAACATAGCGGTTTATTCGTGAAGGATCGAGGTCGCGCGACGCAAGGCGTATCTCGTCAGGAAGTCCGGCTATCTGCTTTATCAGTTCTTTTTCCCTGTCCGTTTCAAGAAGAGCGGCGTTTATTCGCTCCGGCGGCGGTACGGTCCGGCCCTCGGCCTTCAAATTCGAAATGAGGGAGCAGATGCGGGCGTGCGCGTATTGCACATAGTAGACCGGGTTTTCGCTGTCTTTGCGCACCGCCAGATCAAGGTCGAATTCCAAATGAGTATTCGGGTTCGAGTTAAAGAAAAACCGGCAGGCGTCAACTCCGATCTCGTCCAGCAAATCGTTTAAGGCAAGGGCCTTGCCGGTGCGTTTGGATATCTTGACGACTTCACTGCCTCGGACCAGTCTGACCATCTGCATAATGAGAAACACCGGTTTTTTATTCCCCAACCCCAATTCGGGCGCCGTCATGGTCGCCGCAAACCGTATCGCGTGCCCGTGGTGATCCGCGCCCCAAACGTCGATCACTTTGTCAAAACCGCGTTCAATGAATTTATTTCTGTGGTAAGCTATATCGACCGCGTAGTATGTATAGACCCCGTTGGAGCGGCGCAGTACCTCGTCTTTATCCGCTCCCAAACTTGTGTTTTTCAGCCAAATCGCGCCGTCCTTCTCATATGTGCGCCCCGCCCGGGTCAAAAGCTGTACCGTTTCCCCGACATAACCCGATTCGTGCAGGCTGCTCTCCGAAAACCATTCGTCGAATTCGATCCCGTACCGGCGCAAATGCTTTTGCATCAATTCCGTGTTCCGGGCGATCCCGATCTCCGTGAAATACCGGCGCCGCTCCTGCGGCGACACATCGGCGTATTTCGACCCGAAGCGCTCAAAAATCTCGGCCGCGAACTCTTTGATGTCATCGCCGTGATATCCGTTTTCGGGGAAGCTGACGGCGTCTTCGCCCAAAATCAGCCGCAAATACGCGGCTTCGACGGAAAGCCCGAAAAGCTCGATCTGATTGCCCGCGTCGTTCACGTAGAATTCACGCTTCACGTCATATCCGGCCCGGCTGAGAACGGCGGCCAAAGTATCTCCCAAAACTCCACCTCTGGCGTTCCCCACAGTCATCGGCCCCGTCGGATTCGCCGAAACGAACTCAACCATCACCTTTTCGCCGGCGCCGACATTAACGCGACCGTATTCCGAGCCTTCCGCCGCGACTGCTTCAAGCACTTCACCGTACCATTTGTCCGAGAGCCGGAAATTTATAAAACCCGGCCCCGCGACCTCCGCCTTGCAGAAATATGTGCCGGAAAGCTCCGCGTTTTCCGCGAGCGCCCCGGCAATTTTCAAAGGCGGCATCCCGAGCGGTTTCGCTCCCGACAACGCATGTCCGGCCGAAAAGTCGCCGTTAGCCGCATCCTTCGGTATCTCGACGCTTCCTTCCTTCAGCCCGCCTTCGGGAAGCGTACCCGCCGCCGCGGCATTTTTATACGCCGCTTTGATTATCTTGTCGATCTGTAATTTCGCGTCCTCCGTCAGGTTTGCCATGTTTCATTTGTTCCCTTCCGATGCTTGTTGAGGCGCAGCCGGATCATTGCATAAAATTGCTCCCGGCGGCGCCCTGTTCCCTGACATTGATCCTGAATTTGTTGTGTCCGACTATGACGTGGTCAAAATCCAAGACATAATCGATCTCCACATCTCCGCCGTGTTCTCCCAGTTTGCTCATTATTTTCCGGGTTTTTACCCCCATGGTTATCGCTCCGACCGGCGTTTCATACAAAAAGAGATGTTTCTTGCCTTCTTCAAATATCATCCGGGAATTCAGACTGCCCTCTCTCGACATCACAACACCGCCGGGCCCGACCGAAAAAGAAGTCTTCGTCCCTTCAAGCCCCGTAAGCTCGCTTTCCATATACGAAAACATCGCTTCTTCTTCGGAAAAACAATACTCCCCGTCCGTTGATAGCTCAACGGCGTCTTTTTCCCCTTCTTCCGAGCTTTGTATCCCGGTTATTGATATTATTACTTCTTTTTTTTCCATCCGGCAGGCTCCGTTTTCTCTGTTCGGCGTTTTGAAAAATGCCGATAATTTCCTGATTTATGTCGCTATTCGGGGACAAGCTAAAGCGCTGACCGGGTCTGCGGCAGATCGATGTATTCCAAATCCGCTGTGATATTTCGTTTGAAGAATATTTCCGCGAAGTTCGCAAAAAGCTCCGGTCCTCCGCCGGTGTGGTAAAAAGATTCGCGGCCGGGCTCAAGCCGCGCGGAGAGCATATCCCGCTCGCGCAGGAATTTTGCCAGTTCCTCCGCTGCGGCTTCTCCCGCGTCTGCCTGCTGGACCCCCGGCCCTAAAAAATCGGCTATCGCGTCTTTGAGCAGGCTGTAGTGCGTGCAGCCGAGTATCAGAGTGTCCGCCTTGAATTCGGCGACGGGCTGCAAGTATTCGCGCACCGTTTCCGCCACAAACGGGTCATCTTTGGAAAAATGCCCGGCTTCAGTCATCGGCGCGAATTTCGGGCAGGCCGCGGATATGACGTTTGCATCGGCCCTTTCGGCCTTTATCGCGCTTGCGAAAGCCCCGGAGGCTATGGCGCGCTCTGTCGCGGCGACGGCTATCCTTCCCGTCTTTGAAGCTCGGAGCGCCGCTTTGACCGCGGGGTACATCACGCCGAAAACCGGCGTCTCGGCATCCGCGCTTATTACTTCGGGCAAACTCGCGGATATGGTGCCGCAAGCAACAAGCACAGCCTTAACGCTGAAGCTTTTCAGGAAGTCCGTGTTCCTGCGCGCGATGGCGATCAATTCTTCTTTGCTTCGGCCGCCGTAGGGCATATGCCCCGTATCTCCGAGATAGATTATGTTTTCATTCGGCAGTCGTTCGCGAAGCGCGCCCGCGGCCGGCAGTCCGCCCGATCCGGAATCAAAAACCCCGACAGGTCTGTTGTCCATTGGTCACCCCTTCGCGAAAGTCAGTCTAATAATAGAACAAAGAGGCGACTATTACAAGGATAAAAATAACAAGGAAAATATTCCCGGTATTTTTCATGGAAATTATCGCCGGTAAATGATATAATGACCGAAACACCCGAGAAGGAGGTACCGGTAATTATGAAAATCGAACTCACGCAAAAAGAGTTCCGCAGACTGTTGGATCTTGTTTACATCGGCAACTGGATCTTAAATTCCGCCCGCGGCGGCGACCGATTTGCGGATTATGATATCATTCAGGAAAAAATTTTTTCTAACTGCCGGGAGAACGGCATGGAAGCTCTCATCGAGGAATACCTCGGGCAGGCGCTGCCGTCCAAAGCATACGAAGACGGCGGCATTCACGAGGCCATAGCGGACTATGAAGACGCCGTGTTTTTTGATATTTTAGCCGAAGAACTCGCCAGACGCGACATGAGCGAAGAGCAGATAAATACCGAAGACTCAGAAGAACTTGCCTCCCGCATAGAGGAATATATCTGCGAATTCGAAAAAAACGGCATAGAGAACATATCTCTCGATATTTGACGATCACGTAAAAGACCGAGATCTGTCGCGGATAAGCCGGTAAAAGAATGTAAAAAGGGGCTGCCGCAAAAAATGCGTCAGCCCCTTTTTTCATGCCGGCTCACACCAATTCGATCAAGGCCATCTCAGCCGAATCTCCCCTGCGCGGCCCGATTCGCGTTATACGCGTATATCCGCCGTTTCTTTCGGCATATTTCGGAGCCACTTCGTCAAAAAGCTTTTTCGCAACGTCCTCACGGGTAATAAAACGCAGAGCCCGCCGGTATGCGGCTAAGTTTTTCTTTTTGCCGAGACTTATCATCTTTTCCGCCACAGGCCCTATTTCCTTGGCCCGGGTCACGGTAGTCTCCATTTTCCCGTTTGCCAGCAGATCCGTTACCTGTTGGCGCATCATGGCTCTGCGCCTGTCGGTCGCCATGCCGAGTTTTCTTGTTCCGGGCATATCTGTGTTCTCCTCCTTGTCAGAGAATAGAGTGTTAATTGGAGTCGTCGCTTGCAAGAGACAATCCCATCATCGCAAGCTTATGCTCAACTTCTTCAAGCGATTTTCGTCCGAGGTTTCTGACCTTTATCATCTCTTCCTGGCTTTTTGCTATCAGGTCTTCAACTGTGTTGATGTTTGCGCGTTTTAAGCAGTTGAAGCTTCGCACGGAAAGATCGAGCTCCTCTATCGTCATTTCCAATACTTTATCTCTTTGGGCCTCATTCTTTTCGACCACCGTCGACTTATTCCCGATCATTTCGGACAGATCCGTAAACAGCGTGAAATGGTCGCAAAGGACTTTCGCTCCAAGTGAAACGGCGTCGCGCGCCGTAATGGTTTTATCCGTCCAAACCTCTATTGTCAGCTTATCAAAGTCCGTTCTGTTCCCAACCCTTGTATTTTCGACCGTGTAATTGACTTTTAATACCGGCGTGTAAATGGAATCGATCGGCATGACCCCGATAACCGCTTGCGCGGGTTTATTCTTTTCGGCCGGAACATAACCGCGGCCGTGATTTATCGTCAGCTCCATGCTGAGAGTTGCGTCCGGCCCCAGCGACGCTATATGCAGATCCGGATTTAATATCTCAACCTCCGCGTCAGCTTTGATATCTCCTGCGGTAACTTCACACTCGCCCTGAGCGTCCAAATAAACGGTTTTCGGTCCGTCGCTGAACAGCTTTGCGAAAATCCCCTTGATATTGAGGACTATTTCGGTAACGTCTTCTTTTATGCCGGGCAGCGCCGAAAACTCGTGTTGAATACCTGCTATTTTAATCGAAGTGACAGCCGTGCCGGGAAGAGAGGATAAAAGTACCCTGCGAAGAGAATTCCCCAAAGTCGTTCCGTAACCGCGTTCCAACGGCTCAACAATAAACTTCCCGTAAGATGCGTCAGGCTGGATCTCGATACATTCGATTTTTGGTTTTTCTATTTCTATCATATAAATGTTACCCTCCTTATTCTTTTTTTCTTTCGGGAGCCAAAAGTGATCCGCTTCCGAAATATGCTGCCGAGCAATGTGCATGCGGCTGTGAGGGCCTGTATTTACTTGGAATACAACTCAACGATAAGATGCTCTTCAACCGGCAGGTCAATGTCCTCTCTTGTCGGCACGGCTGACACTTTAGCTATCAGATTGATCTGGTCATACTCGAGCCATCCGGGAGGCTGACGAAAGCTGTTGGCTTCCGTATTGGCCTTTATCTTTTCCGAGTTGCGGCTTTTTTCTTTTACCGAAATCACCATTCCGGGTTTTACAAGGAAGCTCGGGATGTCGACTTTTCTGCCGTTGACGGTAAAATGACCGTGATTGACAAGCTGTCTCGCTTCAGCCCGGCTCATGGCGAAACCGAGTCTGTACACAACGTTGTCAAGTCTTGTTTCAAGAAGTGAAAGCAGATTCTCACCCGTTCGGCCGGGTTTTTTGTCCGCGATTTCAAAATATCCCCGAAATTGGCTCTCCAACACTCCGTAATAACGTTTTGCCTTTTGTTTTTCGCGGAGCTGCTGTCCGTATTCGGATGTTTTGCTTCTTCCCTGACCGTGCAGTCCCGGCGGATACGGCCTGCTCGCGTAAGCGCATTTGTCTGTATAGCATCTGTCGCCTTTAAGAAAGAGTTTTTGTCCTTCTCTGCGGCACAGACGGCATACCGCCTCGGTATATCTTGCCATATTGCTTCTACCTCCTGTTCATCAGACGCGACGGCGTTTCGGCGGACGGCATCCGTTGTGCGGTATCGGCGTGACGTCCTTGATCATCGTAACTTCAAGACCCGCGGTCTGCAGGGCGCGTATCGCGGCTTCACGTCCGGAGCCCGGACCTTTTACGAAGACCTCCACTGATTTCAGACCGTGCTCCATAGCTGCTTTCGCGGCGGATTCCGCCGCGGTCTGCGCGGCAAACGGAGTTGATTTTTTACTGCCGCGAAAACCCATGCCGCCGGCGGAAGCCCAGCTTATGGCGTTGCCGCTCAAATCCGAAACCGTGACCATTGTATTATTGAAGGAAGAGCTGATATGCACGGCTCCCTTTTCAATGTTCTTACGCTCTCTGCGGCGTGTTCTGACTTTTTTCTTGGGCGCTGCCATGTGATCCCCTCCTTTATTTCTTCTTGTTAGCTATAGTACGCTTCGGCCCCTTGCGGGTCCGGGCATTGGTCTTCGTCCTCTGTCCGCGCACGGGCAGGCCGCGCCTGTGGCGCTGACCGCGGTAGCTGCCTATTTCCGTAAGGCGTTTTATATCAAGAGCGACTGTCCTGCGCATATCGCCCTCGACCGTGTAGTTGCGGTCGATGCATTCGCGCAGTTTGGATTCTTCATCCTCGGTCAGGTTTTTGACTCTGGTATCCGGGTTGACCCCGGTTTGCTCAAGAATTTTTTTCGCGGTGGATCTGCCTATACCGAATATATAGGTCAATCCTATCTCGATCCTCTTGTCTTTCGGCAGGTCAACGCCGGCAATACGTGCCATATCCTTTAATCATTCCTTTCATTACTGTTCCGGTGCATAATTTATTACTGATATCAGCCCTGTCTCTGCTTATGTTTCGGATTTTCGCAAATAATCATCACTTTTCCCCTGCGCTTGATTATTTTGCATTTCTCACACATGGGCTTAACTGACGGTCTGACTTTCATGCTGTAACCTCCTACTTACTTCTCCAAGTGATCCGTCCTCGGGTAAGGTCATACGGCGACATCTGTACCGTGACTTTATCTCCGGGGAGTATCCTGATAAAGTTCATCCGAAGCTTGCCGGATATATGGGCAAGGATGGTGTGGCCGTTGCCGATGTCGACATGGAACATCGTATTGGGCAGCGATTCGATAACCGTGCCTTCGAGCTCGATTACATCATCTTTTGCCACGCTGTACTCCCCTCCTCGGTCGTCTCGGTCTTTCTCGCCGCCGCGAGCATTTTCCTTATTTCTCTGTCCCCGGTCTCTTTTTGTCCGGTATCTTCCGAAGCCGCCGGTAAATTTAATTTTTTTATGTGTTTGATATTTTTTCTCTTCGGGTTATCGACTTTTCTGATCTTACCGTCGGAAAGATACGCAAATCGTCCGTCCGTTTTCAGCAGCGCATACAGCCTGCCTTTGTCATGTCCGGCAAGAGACATAACAATACCGGAAACTGTGACGGGATTCACGGCGATCCCTCCCGCAAAGTCAGTATTTCCGGTTCGCCGTCCGTTACGAGAACCGTATTCTCATAGTGCGCCGACAAGCTGCCGTCCCTCGTAACGACCGTCCAGTCGTCCCCCGCGACCAACACTCCCGCCGCGCCCGCGTTCACCATGGGTTCGATCGCCAGAGTCATTCCGGGCAAGAGACGCGGGCCGTGACCCGGTTTGCCGAAATTCGGTATCACCGGCTCTTCATGGAGGTCCGCCCCTATGCCGTGCCCGACGAATTCTCTCACCACGCTGAAGCCGTGCCGCTCCGCGAACACTTGTATCGCATTAGAAATATCCGATATCCGGCAGCCGGAGCGCGCGAATTTGATTCCTTCAAAAAAACTCATACGGGTGATCTCGATCAGCATCTTGGCCTGCACCGACCCTTTTCCGGCTATGAATGAATCCGCGCAGTCCCCGTGATAACCCTTGTAAAAAGCTCCGACGTCGAAACTTACGATGTCTCCCTCATTGACGCGCCTGTCGCCGGGTATACCGTGGATGACCTCTTCGTTTATGGATATGCAGGACCCCGCGGGGAAACCTCCGTATCTCAAAAACGACGGAACGGCCTCTGATTTTTCGATATATGTCCGCACTTCCCGGTCGATTTCTCCGGTCGTGACCCCGACAGCCGTCATATCTTTCGCAATGGAACGGGCTCGCGCCGCGATCCTTCCCGCCCTGCGCATGATCTCTATTTCCCGCGGAGACTTGATACTTATCATTATGTCATATCCCCAGGACCCCTCTGATCACCGCCGTCGTCTCTTCCACGGTCGGACGGTTTTCCGCGGTCTTCAGCTTGCCGCGCCGCGAGTAGAATTCCAAAAGGGGTTCGGTTTCCTCATGGTATACTTTGAGTCTTGTTTTCACAGTTTCAGGGTCGTCGTCCGAACGCGCGGCGACTTCTCCGCCGCAATAGTCGCACACGCCCTCTTTTTTCGGAGGCTTGGCCGTTATATGGAACGGCGCGCTGCATTTTTTGCAGACTCTTCTCCCCGCCATACGATCTATGATGACGGCGTCTTCCACTTCAAAAGACAAAGCGCAGTCGATTTCGATCCCTCCGGCTTCTATCGCCTCGGCTTGAGGAATCGTGCGCGGGACGCCGTCGAGTATGTAGCCTCCCTTGCAGTCCGCTTCGGTGAGACGCTCGCCGATGATACCTATGATCACATCGTCCGGGACCAATTTTCCGGAGTCCACATATTCCTTGGCCCGGCGCCCGATCGGGGTGCCGTTCGCGATCGCGTCGCGAAGTATTTTTCCCGTCGATATGATCGGGATCCCGCAAAGTCTGCTCAATATCTCCGCTTGTGTTCCTTTTCCCGCGCCCGGAGCGCCCAAAAATATGAGTTTCATATAAAGAACCTCCTCTGTTTTATTCCAAAAATCCTTTATAGTGCCGCATGAGCATTTGGGACTCAAGTGCTTTAACGGTTTCAAGCGCAACGCCGACGACTATTATTACGGACGTTCCGCCGAGAGATATGCCGGAATTTGCCGCCGTTACGGAGAATACGCTGATGATTATCGGCGTGACCGCGATTATTCCGAGATATATCGCGCCGAAGAGGGTTATCTTGTTCAGCACTTTTTGTATGAATTCACTGGTGGGCTTGCCCGCCCTGAAACCCGGAATGAAGCCGCCGTTTTTCTTCAGGTTGTTTGCGACCTCGACCGGATTGAATTGCACCGTGGAATAGAAGTAGCTGAAGAATATGATAAGAAGGAAATAAATCAGCGCGTATACCATACTTCCGGAATTAAAGCCCCTCAGAAAACCTCCCCAAAATCCGGCGCTCTGATCGTTGATGCCGGCAAGCATCAAAACAGTGGCCGGCAAAGAGGCGATGGACTGCGCGAAAATTATCGGGAGAACGCCGGACATGTTGACCTTCATCGGCAGATGAGTGCTCTGCCCTCCGTACATCTTTCGCCCGACAACACGTTTGGAATACTGTACCGGCACCCTTCTTTCCGCGTTGGTGACCACGACGATGAGCACGACTATTGCAAGAGCGCCGAGTATCATAAGCGCCACGGAATACCAATAGGTGGTGCCTTGCGATACGTTCGTTATCATCTGAAGAAGCGAGACCGGGAACCTTGAAATAATACTGGCGAACAGGATTATCGAGATGCCGTTCCCGATACCGAACTCAGTGATCTGTTCTCCGAGCCACATTATAAGCGCGCTGCCGGCCGTGAATGTCAAAACGATAACGATCCCGGGCCAAATACCGGTTTCCGCCAGCAGTGAATTGTTCTTGATCAGCATATAGTACGCAAAACCTTGGATAAGGCCTATCGCTACCGTGGAATAACGGGTTATGGACGCTATTTTCTTTTTGCCTTCTTCTCCCTCTTCTTTTGCCATACGCTCCAGAGCGGGGATGGCCATGGTAAGAAGCTGCATTATGATGGATGCGTTTATATACGGCTGAATGGACAGGGCAAATATCGTCGCGCTGGAAAATGCGCCGCCCGACATGACGTTATACAGCCCCAAAACAGTGTTTTGCAGACTGACGAAATACTGTTCCAACAGGGCGGTATCCACATAAGGCACGGGTACCACGTTACCGATACGGTACAGCAGCACGATAAACAGCGTAAAAATTATCTTTTTTCGCAGTTCTTCGATTTTCCACGCGTTGCGAATCGTTTGAAACAACTATACCACCTCTGCCTTTCCGCCCGCCGATTCAATTTTCCGCTTTGCGGATTCGGAAAAAGCAGAAGCCTTGACCGTCAGTTTTTTTGTTATGTCTCCGTTTCCCAGTATCTTAACGCCCCAGCGGCATTTTGACAGAATACCGGAGTCAAGAAGGACCTTCTCATCCACTTCGGCCCCGTTATCAAATCTTTCCAACGCGGAAACATTCACAGCCTCAAGAGGTTTTGCGAAAATGTTATTGAAACCTCTTTTCGGGACGCGCCGAACCAAAGGCATCTGTCCGCCTTCAAACCCGACTCGCACGCCTCCGCCGCTTCGCGCTTTTTGACCTTTGTGGCCGCGACCGGCGGTCTTCCCGTTGCCGGTGGCGTATCCTCTTCCCTTGCGCTTTCCTTCACGGACGGAGCCGACGCCGGGAGACAGCTCATGAATATTCACAGCGCACCTCCTATATCTCCGTTACCCGGAGCAAATAGCTGATTTGTGATATTTTCCCCGCGATTTGGGGATCGTTTTCCCGCACGACTTCCTGCCCGATCTTGCGAAGTCCCAAGGACCGGGCGGTGGCGGCATGCTTCAGGGGCCTGCCGCTTAAACTTTTTATAAGCTTGATTCTCATCTCTGCCATCGCGATCAGTCTCCTAACCCTTGATCTGTTCGGGAGTTTTCCCCCGTACGCGCGCCACTTCAGCAGCGTCGCGCAGGGACAAAAGGCCCGTCATGGTGGCCGCAACGACATTTTGCGGGTTGTCGGAACGCAGGCTCTTGGCGCGCACATCTTTGATTCCCGCCGCCTCCGCCACGGCGCGAACGGCGCCGCCTGCAATAACTCCGGTACCCGGCGCGGCCGGCTTCATCAGCACCCTGCCCGCGCCGTAGACGCCGATCACCTCATGCGGTATCGTTGTGCCGGAAAGCGTTATCGTCACAATATTCTTTTTCGCGTCTTCAATGCCTTTGCGTATGGCTTCGGAGACTTCGCCCGCTTTGCCCAAGCCGTATCCTACCCGGCCGTTGCCGTCGCCCACCACGCAAAGAGCGGCAAACTTAAATATGCGCCCGCCCTTGACTGTTTTCGATACACGGTTCAGAGAAACCACCTTTTCCGTGAACTCCGAACGTTCCTCTTCTCCGCGTCTGTGATTTCTGTCGTTACTGAAAGCCATCTTTGTTTTCTCCTCCCCCGGTCAAAACTTCAGTCCGCCCTCGCGGGCGCCTTCAGCCAGTTCAAGAACACGTCCGTGATAAATATATCCTCCGCGGTCGAATACCACGGTTTCGATACCTTTTTTTACGGCGCGTTCGGCAACGGTTTTTCCGACAAGCCTTGCGGCTTCTTTGTCGCTCCCGGGACGGCTGAAATCCTTTTCAACGGAGGAAGCGGAAACAAGCGTCGTTCCGCGCGTATCGTCAATTATTTGAGCGTAGATATGGCGCGCGCTGCGAAAAACGCAAAGGCGTGGCCTCTCCGTTGTGCCGGAGATCTTGGCGCGCACTCTTTTTTTGCGTTTCATTCGCTGTGCTTTTGTATCCGGTCTGTTAATCATTCGTGCCCACCTCCGTTATTTCGCGCCGGTCTTGCCTTCTTTGCGGCGGATCACTTCGTCGGAATATCTTATGCCTTTGCCCTTATACGGCTCGGGCGGTCTTTTCCGGCGAATATCCGCCGCGAAGCGGCCAACCTTTTGCTTGTCGATACCGTTGATGATTATCTGGTTCTGACTCGGAACGTCTATCGTGATGCCGTCTTCTTCTTCAACCGTCACCTGATGGCTGAAGCCGAGATTCATGACCAGTTTATTTCCTTCCTTAGCGGCCCTGTATCCGACGCCGCTCACCTCAAGGCTCTTGCTGAATCCGCTCGTCACGCCGGTAACCATGTTGTTTACAATGGTCCTTGTGAGGCCGTGGTATGAACGGCTTTTCTTTTCATCATTCCGCCTCGTAACATTTATCACGCCTTCGGCGATATTGACATCGATACCGGGTACAATATCCGTTTCCAGCGTTCCTTTGGGTCCCTTAACGGTTATATGAGGACCTTCAAGCTTCACATCCACTCCTGCCGGTACGGCGATGGGCATTTTCCCGATTCTGGACATTAAACATACCCTCCCTTACCACACAAAGGCCAAAACTTCGCCGCCCACACGCTCTTTTCGAGCTCTGCGATCGGTCATTATGCCCTTTGAAGTGGATATTATCGCTATCCCCAAGCCCTTTAAAACGTAGGGAAGCTCATCGGCGCCGGCATATACGCGCAGGCCGGGTTTGGAAACGCGGCGCAATCCGCGAATCGCCCTCTCCTTGCCAGGCAGATATTTCAACGAGATGCGAATGATTCCCTGAGAGTTGTCGTCAATGAGCTGACAGCTTTTTATATATCCTTCTTCGAGAAGAATATCGGCGATCGACTTCTTCAGCTTGGAAGACGGGATATCCACCATATCATGCTTGGCGCTGCCCGCGTTGCGGATGCGGGTAAGCATGTCGGCAACGGGATCTGTAATTTGCATTGTATCTTCCTCCTGCAACAGTTTTACCGAGAGGCCATTCTTACTCCCGGCATCCGGCCTCAGATCGTATCTTCACCTGAAATTGAAGTTACCATGAAGCCTTTCTCACACCCGGTATCTGACCTTTATACGCCAGATCGCGGAAGCAAATCCGGCAAACTCCGTAGTCGCGCAGGTACGCGTGCGGTCGGCCGCATATCCTGCATCGGTTATATCTTCGCGTTGAAAACTTCGCGGGGGCCTGCTGCTTGAGTATCATAGCTTTTTTCGCCATAATATAAACCTCCCTATGACCGGATGAACGGAGCGCCCAAAAGGGACAGCAATTCCCCGGCTTCCTCATCCGTTTTGGCTGTGGTGCAAATCGCAATATTCATTCCGCGCAGCTTCTCTATTTTATCGTAATCGATCTCGGGAAAGATTATCTGTTCTTTTATTCCGAGCGAATAATTGCCGCGTCCGTCGAAGGCTTCCGCCGAAATTCCGTGAAAATCGCGGACACGAGGCAGCGCCACGTTAAACAGCTTGTCTAAAAATTCCCACATGTGATCCCTGCGAAGAGTCACCTTTACGCCGACTTTCATACCCGATCTGAGTTTAAAGTTCGCGACCGATTTTTTTGCAGTGGTCGCGACCGCTTTTTGTCCGGTCAAGGCAGAAATATCTTTTATTACGGCGTCCAAAGCTTTTGCGTTGTCCTTGCAGTCTCCGCAGCCGACACTGACCACGATTTTTTCAACCCCCGGTATCTGCATCGGACTTTTGTATTCGAATTTCCGCATCAGAGCCGGAGCGACTTCCTCAAGATACTTTTTCTTCATTCTTGTCATTTGAGTCTGTCTCCTCCCTCTATATGTCGACGCCGCACTTCTTGCAGACACGGAATTTCTTTCCGGCGCCGTCTGTCCTTCGGGCCGGCCGCGTCGGTTTGCCGCACTTCGGGCATACCAGCATCAGCTTGCAAGCATAGATAGGCGTTTCCTGCTTAATAATACCGCCCGGCTGACCCTGTTTTTTCGGCTTAACATGTTTTGACGCTACATTGACGCCCTCAACGACTGCTTTTCCGTTCTTGGGATCGCAGCTCAAAACTTTGCCTTCCTTGCCTCTGTCTTTTCCCGACAGTACAATGACTCTATCATCTCTTTTGACATTCATTGCATATGCCCTCCTATATGACTTCGGGAGCCAAGGACAGGATCTTCATATATTCCTTATCGCGCAGTTCGCGGGCGACCGGGCCGAAAATTCGCGTGCCGCGCGGATTTTTATCTTCCCGAATAAGAACGGCGGCGTTTTCATCGAAACGGACATAAGTGCCGTCCGCGCGGCGTACGCCTTTGGCGCTGCGGACTATCACCGCTCTGACGACCTCTCCTTTTTTAACGGTGCCTCCGGGAGCGGCCTTGCGGACGGAGGCGACGATCACGTCGCCGATATTGCCGTATTTGCGTTTTGAGCCGCCCAAAACGCGGATACATTTTATTTCCTTGGCGCCGGTATTGTCGGCCACCTTCAGGTAAGTTTCCTGCTGTATCATTTAGGCGCCTCCCTATTTTGCTTTTTCCGTGATTTCGACCACGCGCCATCTCTTATCCTTTGACAGCGGCCGAGTCTCCATGACCTTAACGGTGTCGCCGATACCGCATTCGTTGTTCTCATCGTGCGCCTTGAGCCTGTATGTCCTGTTGACTATTTTTTTGTAGCGCGGATGAGCGACGCGGGTCCTCACGGTCACGACGACGGTCTTATCCATTTTATCCGAAACAACTTTTCCCACCCTTGTCTTACGGGAAGTCCTTTGTATCTCGCTTTTCATCTGCTGCCTCCTCAACGCTTGAGCTGCTTTTCGCGAATGATCGTTTTGACTCTCGCGATATCTCTGCGCACGACTGATATCCTGACGGGGTTTTCAAGATGACTTGTGGCATGCTGCATACGGAGCATAAAAAGGTCTTTTTTTAGCTCCGACAATTTCGTCTCAAGCTCCACGGGAGTCAAGCCGCGTATTTCTTCAGCTTTCATCTTTTTCACCACCTGTTTCGGCCTCTTCCCCGCGTGTGACAAACTTGGTCCTGCACGGCAGTTTGTGGCCCGCGAGACGCAGCGCTTCCCGCGCCGCTTCCTCGGTGACTCCGGCGATCTCGAACATGACGCGGCCGGGTTTTACCACCGACACCCAGTATTCCGGCGAACCCTTCCCGGAGCCCATTCTTGTTTCGGCGGGTTTTTCCGTCACGGGTTTGTCGGGAAATATTTTTATCCAGACTTTTCCGCCGCGCTTGGTGTATCGCGTCATGGCGATACGCGCCGCTTCGATTTGATTTGATGTGATCCAACAGGGTTCCGCGGCCGCCAAGCCATACTCCCCGTAAGTTACGGTATTGCCTCGGGTGGCTTTTCCTTTCATGCGGCCTCTGTGGACTCTGCGGTATTTAACTCTCTTGGGCAGAAGCATTATGCGTTGCCTCCTTCCTTGGGTGCGGGCGCGGGCCCCGGCCCCGGAGCGCCGCGATAGCCCCCGCGATCGGGCGGCCGGCTTTGTCCGGCGTTATCACGTCCGTAGCCTCCGCGTCCCTGTCCCTGCCTGAAATCAGACTGCGGTCTTCCGGGACCTCCGCCGGGAGCGCCCCTTTTGTTGCGGTCGTCACGGCGACGGCGGTCGGGCGGTCTTGTCATATCCATGGTGCGCGGCGTGGTGCGCAGTGTCTGCGAAAGGATCTCGCCTTTATATATCCAAACTTTAACTCCGATACGTCCGTATGTGGTCGCCGCTTCGGCGAACCCGTAGTCTATATCGGCGCGAAGGGTCTGAAGAGGTATGGTCCCCTCATGATAGCATTCGCTGCGGGCGATCTCGGCGCCTCCTATTCGGCCGGAGACCATGATCTTGATTCCCCGCGCGCCCATGCGCATGGCGCGGCCTATAGAGTTTTTCATTGCGCGCCGGAAACCGATTCGCCGCTCCAACTGCGACGCAATGTTCTCGGCCACAAGCTGGGCGTTGGTATCCGGGACGCGGACTTCAACGATCGACAGAGCGACGGGCTTGCCGATCATTTTTTCCACCTCACCGCGCAGCCGTTCTATTTCGGCGCCGCCTTTTCCGATAACGACTCCGGGTCGGCTGCAGTGGATATAGATACGCACTTTCGCGCTGTCGCGCTCGATCTCTATCCTCGGCACTCCCGCCGTTTGAAGGGTGCGCTTGAGATGTTTGCGTATCATGTAGTCTTCGTTTATCAAATTGCCGACTTTATCGCTGCGGGCATACCAGCGGGAATCCCAGTCCTTGATGACGCCCACGCGCAGTCCGTGCGGATTGACTTTTTGTCCCATATTCCGGCTCCCCCTTATTCTCTTTCAGCCACTGCAACGGTAATGTGGCTTGTCCTCTTATTTATGCGAAACATGCGGCCCTGCGCGCGTTGCATGCCCCTTTTCAGGATCGGGCCGGGATTGGCGTATGTTTCTGAAACATACAGTTTATCGGGATCCATCTCAAAATTGTTCTCCGCGTTCGCGGCCGCGCTTTTAAGGAGCTTCAGCATTAGCTCCGACGCCGCTTTGGGAGTGGCCGACAATATGGCCTGCGCTGTTTTGACATCCTTTCCCCGGATGAGGTCGCAAACGATCTTGACCTTGCGCGGGGAAATGCGCGCGTATTTAAGATGAGCTTTCGCTGTCATAATATTCAACCTCCCTACTTGCCCGTCTTGCTGCCGGAATGGCCCCTGTAGGTCCTTGTCGGAGCAAATTCGCCCAGCTTATGTCCCACCATATCCTCGGTGATATACACGGGAACATGGCGGCGACCGTCATGCACGGCGATCGTGTGACCAACGAAGGACGGAAAAATGGTTGAAGCGCGGCTCCAAGTTTTAAGGACCTTTTTGTTGCCGGTCTTGTTCATTTCATCTACTCGCTTCAGCAGCTCGGGAGCGGCGAAAGGACCTTTTTTTACGCTTCTGCTCATTACTTGTTTCCCTCCTTACTTTTCGTTGCGGCGCTTGACGATATATTTGCTTGTCGGATTTTTCTTTTTACGCGTCTTGTAGCCGAGAGTCGGCTTGCCCCACGGCGTTACCGGTCCGGGCCGCCCTATGGGGCTTTTGCCCTCACCGCCTCCGTGAGGATGGTCGCAGGGGTTCATTACGCTGCCGCGCACCGTCGGCCTGTGGCCCATATGCCGCTTGCGCCCGGCTTTCCCGACGGACACGTTTGCGTGGTCGATGTTTCCGACCTGTCCGACGGAGGCCATGCAATTCAGTCGGACTTTACGGTATTCGCCGGACGGAAGCCTGATTTGGGCCATGCCGGCTTCCTTGGCCATCAGCTGCGCGGCCGTACCGGCGGAGCGCACCAACTGCGCGCCTTTTCCCGGATACAGCTCGATGTTGCTTATGATCGTACCCACCGGAATATTTACCAACGGCAGGGCATTGCCCGGTTTGATGTCCGCTTCGGGGCCGGAATAGACTGAATCTCCCGCTTTCAAGCCCACAGGCGCGGGAATGTAACGGCGCTGTCCGTCCGGATATTCGATAAGCGCGATGTTCGCGCTGCGGTTCGGATCATATTCAAGACGAAGCACCGTTCCCGGCACGCCTTGTTTGTCGCGCTTAAAATCTATGATGCGATATTTTCTCTTGTTCTCTCCGCCCTGATGACGGACGGTGATGCGGCCGCCGTTGTTGCGCCCCGCTTTTTTCTTTATAACGTCCGTTAAGCTCTTTTCCGGTCCCGCATGTTTGTCGATATCGTCAAACCCCAGCACGGTCATGCTTCTGCGGGCAGGAGTGGTGGGTCTGTAAGTTTTTATTGACATGTTTTTGCTCCTTCCTTACGCCATGCCCTCGAATATCTCGATAGCCTTGGAATCCTCGCTGAGCTTGACAACGGCTTTCTTTCGCTTTGCGGTATAGCCTTTCGGATACGCGCCGCTGCGTTTTTCCTTGCTTCTTATGTAACAGGTGGTGACTTTTATGACGCTCACTCCGAATATCTCTTCAACGGCCTTTTTTATTTCGATCTTGCCGGCATCCTTTGCCACTTCAAAAACATATTTTTTTATGTCCAAGTCTTCCATCGACTGCTCGGTAACGATAGGTCTGAGGATGACGTCATAAGCTGTTTTCATCAGGCGAACACCTCCTCGATTTTCTCAAGCGCGGCTTTATCCACAACCAAAACGCGGCTGTTCAATATGTCATAAGCGCTTATAACGGTCGCTGTAGTCGTTGTGACTCCGGGGAGGTTGCGGGCGCTCTTGATAACGGTTTCGTCCGGCTCTCTCGTTATGACCATCGCCTTGCCCGCGGCGCCGATCTTCTCAAGGAAGCTTTTAAAAGGTTTCGTCTTTATTTCGTCGAGCTTCAATCCGTCGATAATAAGGATCTCATTTTCCGAAGCTTTCGCAGAAAGCGCGCTCTTGAGAGCCAAACGCTTTACTTTTTTATTCAGAGTATAGCCGTACTCCCGCGGTTTCGGCGCAAAAGCCACTCCGCCGTGAGTCCATTGCGGAGATCTGGTGCTGCCGGTCCTTGCTCGGCCGGTCCCCTTCTGCCTCCACGGTTTTTTCCCGCCGCCCGAGACTTCGGCGCGCGTAAGGGCGCTTTGCGTGCCCTGCCTGCGGTTCGCGAGATGGTTCTTGACGGCCTCATGAAGCACGGCCTTATTGGGCTCGACGCCGAAAACAGATTCGGAGAGTTCGACCTCGCCGACATTTTCGCCGGCCATGTTGAATACAGCGGCTTTAGGCATTTTTATCTCTCCTTCCCTCAGCGTCCGGCGGAAGCCTTCTGCGGATTCCTGCCGGAGGCTTTCTGCGGATTAACGGGCGCTGCGACGAGCTTCTTCTCGGTAAAGGTCCTTGAGGTATTTTTAATGAATACCACGCTGCCCTTCGGGCCGGGGACCGCGCCGCGGATAACGAGCATGTTCAGCTCGGGATCGACCTTGACTACGTCCAAATTCTGCACGGTGACTTGTTCGGCGCCCATATGCCCTGCCCCGATCTTTCCCGGGAATATGCGGCTCGGGTCGGTGCCGGAACCCATAGATCCGGCGTGGCGGTGGACCGGCCCGCCTCCGTGACTGGTCGGAGTCCTGTGAGCGCCGTGCCTTTTTATGACGCCCGCATATCCCTTGCCTTTTGAAATACCGGTCACGTTGACCTTGTCGCCCTCGGCAAAAATATCGGCGCGTATTTCATCGCCGACGTTAACGGAATTTGTATCCTCAAGGCGGAATTCCTTGAGATATTTTTTATAGGCGACTCCGGCTTTATCAAAGTGGCCTTTTTCGGGTTTGTTCATTTTCCGGCTGATTTGGTCTTCGAATCCGAGCTGCACCGAAACGTATCCCTCTTTTTCGAGCGTCTTTTTACTGACGACAACGCATGGTCCGGCCTCAATGACCGTGACCGGCACGATCTTGCCGGCTTCATCGAAGATTTGAGTCATGCCGACTTTTTTCCCGATGATGGCTTTCTTCATACTAAATCCTCCTTCCGGGTCATCGCCCGGTCCGCCGAATAACCGGCCGCCGTCGCGGGTCGATCGGCTTTCTGCACCCCAAACCGCGCCCCGGCTGTAATTAAAGCTTGATCTCGATTTCCACGCCCGCAGGAAGCTCAAGCGACATGAGAGCCTCCACCGTTTTTTGCGTCGGACTCATAATGTCGATCAATCGTTTATGCGTGCGGCGCTCAAATTGTTCGCGGCTGTCCTTATATTTATGAACAGCGCGCAATATCGTAACCACTTCTTTTTTTGTCGGAAGCGGTATAGGCCCCGAAACTTTGGCGTCGGTGCGCTTCGCGGTTTCGACTATGGTTTCGGACGCCTTGTCGATAAGCTGATGATCGTAAGCCTTGAGCCTTATCCTGATCATTTTTTTGCCTGCAGCTGTTGCCATATCAATACCTCCGGTAACGTACGAAATATCGGGCGGGTCTTCCGCCCGGCAATATTGACGTACGGTTGAGATTTTTTGAACACCTTGCCGTGCGTATCAAATCCCGTTTCAAAAACAAACCGGCGGGTTTGGCCGGTCGCCCGGTCGATATACGCTTTTTTGGAACAGTGCAGAAAAACTCAAACCGCCCGATTGCCTGCCTTACGCGGCAGCGGACATACTCCGCGGAAGTTACCGCTCTGCAGAGCGCAATCTCCCGTTTCATCGCTTTTGCTGTCTTTTCAGGCCCGCAGGTCTTCAGACACTTAGTTAAGATATCAAAAGCGCCGGGCAATGTCAAGGAAAATTTTTTAAAAATACCGGATGACACCGGGGCAAGCCCTTAGTTTGCGGCGGGTCACCGATCGCCGGCCGCGATATCGTTGTAAAAAACGGATAAACAGCGTATAATAACCGTAAAATTGTCATTATGCTCCTATTTTAGTGATTTCGGGAGGAACAGACTTGTGAAACGAATCATTTGCCTTCTTATGGTCCTTGCGCTGGCTGTCGGCGCGGCGCCGATTTCGACGGCGGCAAATTCCGGCCAGGATGTGTGGCGATTCAGTTATGACGACGGCATACTCATTGAAGCGGAGGGGTCAAGTCTCAGGTTTGTGAATTTACCGAGAGAGGCGCTCGTATATATCGTTCGCGGCGGAGTGATCGTAAAAAAAGATACGTTGCGCGGCACGGCGTCCATTGACCTGTCCGGTCTGTCAAACGGAACATACAATGTGGAAATATATCTGCATTCGAGCGGCGCTCAATATATGTCATATGTTTTTGAAGACGACCTGCAAGTCAAAAAAACAACCGGCCGGCTGACGTTTGAGGACGACGCGTCTTACGCCGGCAATATAAAAATCCACACTTCAAAAAGAACGGACGAGCAGGCGCGGGAGTACTATAAGATGCCGTCGGCCGTTATACAAAGCGACAGCGCCGAAATCATCGCAAAAGCAAACGAACTGTCGAAGGGCGTGAAGCCCGGTATTGACGAAGTGCGAAAAATCACCGATTGGGTTTCGGCCAACGTTTGGTATGACATGGATTCCCTGAAACTCGGCAGGTTGCCGGCAACTGACGCTGTAAGTACGCTGAAAACCGGACGCGGTATTTGCGACAATTACTCAAACCTCTCGGCGGCGCTCTTAAGAGCAAGAGGTTACGCCGCAAAAATAATATACGGGTATTCCGGCGGCATCGGGCATTCGTGGCTGGAGGTATTCGCGGACGGATATGTCATAATAATCGACCCGACATTCAATTCCGGCAACATTTGGGAAGGCGGCAAAAAAACGCAGAGCGAAGGGGTATATACGCACAGATATTTCGACGCGGACATGCGAGCTTTCTCCCGTGACCATCAGTACCGCGACTATTCGGAAGCAATGATACCCGCTGCGCGTACGACAAGCGTCCCGGCCATACCGTTTGCCGGAAAAATCAGACTCAACGGCGCAACGACAGATCAGGCAATGGTTAATATCAGCGGAAACAACCGTTCGCAATTAAGGATGCTGGCAGTGATGTTCGCGGATACGAACAAACCTTTCGACGTCTTGTGGGACGGCAACAACAATGCTGTCGTAATAAATACCGGAACACGGTATGCTCCCGGCAACTCAAACGCCGCCGAGGCGGCCGCAACCGTTAAAAACGCGGTCCCGACAACTTCGCGGCTGATCTGGGACGGTCGTTTGATATATGCGGACGCCTTTAATATCGACGGCTCAAATTACTTCGGCTTAAGGGATATCTGCCGTATGCTTGACGTATACGTCGAGTGGAAAAGCAGGGAATCGCTCATTGTAGTGGATACGCTGCGAGGATACATTAATAATTAGAGCCTGTTGAAAACCGGTTTTGCATCATCCGGCAACCTAACGAGGCGCGGGGCGCTATGCTCGGTTTCATTCCCGCCGCTGTGAAAAACAAAAAACGAAGACCCCGCGCGCGGAGTCTTCGTTTTTTTGCGCCGTTGTCTCAGAATATCGAGAGTTTCACTATCATACCGCAGAAAACGATCGATACCGTGGAAACGAGTTTTATCAGAATATTGAGCGACGGGCCGGATGTATCTTTAAACGGGTCTCCGACAGTGTCGCCGATAACTGCCGCCTTATGGCAGTCGCTGCCTTTTCCCCCGAGCTGTCCGCTTTCGATGTATTTTTTGGCGTTGTCCCACGCGCCTCCGGCGTTTGCCATAAACACCGCCATGGCAAAGCCCGTCACCGCGGCTCCCGTGAGAAGGCCCACGACGCCTTCCACTCCGAGGATGAGTCCTGTCAAGATGGGCACAACAACAGCCAAGATCGACGGGAGTATCATCTCTTTCAGAGCGCCGCGCGTGCAAAGATCAACGCAAGCCTCGTAATCGGGTTCAGCCGTTCCCTCCATGAGTCCGGCTATCTCACGGAATTGGCGACGGACCTCAACAACAATGCTGCGAGCCGCGCGCTGCACCGCGCTCATCGTCAGAGCTGAGAAGATAAATACCAGCATAGCGCCGATAAACACTCCCACAAGAACAGCGGGATTTGTTATCGAAAGGTCGGGGGCATAATCCATTCCCGATTTTGCTATGTCTATGTATGAAACAAGCAGGGCAAGCGCTGTGAGGGCTGCGGAGCCGATTGCAAAACCCTTTCCGGTGGCGGCCGTGGTATTTCCCAAGCTGTCCAAAGCGTCGGTGCGCTCACGCACCTCTTTGCCCAAACCGCTCATCTCCGCTATGCCTCCGGCGTTATCAGCGACCGGGCCGTAAGCGTCCGTCGCAAGCGTGATGCCGAGCGTCGACAGCATCCCGACGGCGGCTATCCCGATGCCGTACAGACCGCAGCTGAAAAACTCGGCGTAACCGGAAGCGTTCGTTCTGAGCGTTCCGCCCGCAGTCAGAAAACTGACTACAACGGCGACGGCGATAATGAGTATCGGCGCTATGGTGCTTTTCATGCCCAAGGAGACGCCGCCGATAATGACCGTAGCTGCGCCTGTTTCGGACGTGCCGGCAAGGTCCTGCGTCGGTCTGTATGTGTCGGAGGTGAAGTATTCTGTGAAATATCCTATCGCGCAGCCCGCTATCAAACCGCAGAAAATTGAAATGAGTATGCCCCACCAACGTTCCGTCACGCCCCTCATAACAAAATATGTTAAGGGCACGGCGGCGACGGCGGCCAGCGCCGCCGCAAAATACGTTCCTGTACGCAGGGTTTTGAGAAGTTCTCTTTGGCTTGCTTTTTCCCCGGTTCGAATGAAAAAAGTTCCTATAAGCGAGCAAAAAATACCGGCCACGGCAAGAACCACGGGCAGGAACATGCCGTTCCAGCCGTATCCGGCTGCAGCCCCTATGGCGAAAGTCGCCAAGATGGAGCCCACATAGCTCTCGTAGAGGTCCGCGCCCATGCCGGCAACATCTCCGACATTGTCTCCGACATTGTCGGAAATGGTCGCCGGATTACGCGGGTCGTCTTCGGGAATTCCCGCTTCGACTTTACCGACAAGGTCCGCGCCGACGTCGGCGGCTTTTGTAAAGATTCCCCCGCCCACTCTCGCGAACAGCGCGGCGGCCGAAGCCCCCATTCCGAACATGACCATAGTCGTGGCGATTTCCGCGGCCTCGCGGTGAAAACCGTATCTGAGGACAGCAAACCATATCGAGATATCCAATATCCCGAGTCCGACGACTGTGAAACCCATTACCGCGCCCGATGAAAATGCGACGCGAAGCCCGCGGTTCAAGCTCTCGCTCGCGGCGTGCGCAGTCCGTGAATTCGCCGCGGTGGCGACTTTCATGCCGATAAATCCCGCCAAACATGACCAGACCCCGCCGGTAACAAAAGCAAACGGCACAAAAGGTGATACCATGCCGAGCAGGGCCAAACACGCCAAAACAACGGCCATGACCAGAAAAAACACAGCCACAGATTTATACTGACGTTTCAGGTACGCGTTAGCGCCGCGCCGGATGGCGGCGGCGATTTTTTTCATGGTGTCGGTCCCTTCCGAGTATTTCATGACATTGCGAAATCTGCTCAGAGCAAAAAGCAGGGCGGCAGCCGCGCCGATGAAACCGATCCAGAACAGGTTTTCCATATTTCCATTCACTCCCAAATATATCTTGCCGAACACGGTCCGGCGGCGGTAAAGCCGAACCTGTCGACACAATCCTCTGATATTATAACCTCTTGTTTCCATCTTTTCAAATACTTTTTGCCGGTTTCGCTCCGACTCAGATCGAAAAACACATTTGCGCGACCGCAATCATTGCCTTTCAGTCGCTGCGGATGTATAATTTGTAATGACGAAATTCCCGGCTTTTGCCGGATACCGTTTATTTTAAGACGGCTTGAGCCCTGCACCGTGCGGCTCCCGCCGCCCGGAGGACTGAAAACTATGCAAAACAGCTTTTGTAAAACTCCCTTACGGAAAGCCTCAAAAATTCTTGTCGAGGTCGCAGCGGGCAGGCGCCGGGCGGACAGTGTTATTAAGGGCGCTTCGCTTGTTAATGTCTGTACCGGGGAAATACAAAAAAACATTGATGTCGCGATCGCCGAAGGACGCATAGCCTTGGTCGGCGAAGCGGGCCACTGCGTCGGCGACGGCACAAAGGTGATCGACGCGGGCGGAGCGTACATTGCCCCGGGTTTTTTGGACGGACACATACATGTCGAGTCTTCCATGCTGTCCGTCGGGGAATACGCTCGGGCGGTGATCCCGCGCGGCACCGTCGGCATATACATGGACCCCCATGAGATCTGCAACGTTCTCGGAGTCGAAGGGGTCAACATGATGATACAGGACAGCCTGCGTACGCCTCTTAAAACAATGGTGACCTTCCCGTCCTGCGTGCCGGGTATGCCGGGTTATGAGGATACCGGCGCTTGTATCGGCGCTTCGGATATACGCAAGATGATGGCCTCGGAGCGGGTAGTCGGTCTCGGCGAGATGATGAACGTTCCGGGGGTGCTGGCCGGGCGGTCAAAAACGCTCAGCTTAATCGGCCGGACCCTCAAATCCGATAAAGTCGTCACGGGACACTACGCGGCCCGGGATAACGGGAAAAATCTCAGCGCCTATATCGCGGCCGGCGCGCGCTGCTGTCACGAATCCACACGGGCGGAAGACGCGTTGGCCAAGATGCGTCTCGGCATGTACGCGCAGATAAGGGAAGGCAGCGCGTGGCACGACCTTAAGGAGGTTTCGAAGGCCGTGACCCGGCATAAGGTCGACACAAGGTTTGTAAACCTTGTGTCTGACGACACTCATCCGTACACTTTGGTAAATGACGGTCATATCGACCACATACTCCGCCGGGCGATAAAAGAAGGGATAGACCCTGTGACTGCGATACAGACTGTAACGATAAACTGCGCCGAATGCTTCAGGATGGCCCATGAGTTCGGCAGCATAACTCCGGGAAAATGCGCGGATATCGTATTCATCGAGGATCTGAAAAACATGAAGGTCACGCGCGTTATGATAGACGGCGAGGTCGCGGCTGAAAACGGCGAAATGACCCGCGAGATACCGGAGTTTGCATATCCGAGCCGGGCATTGAATACGATGAACATCGGATACGCCGTAACAGCGGATTGTTTTCATATATCAGCGCCTTCGGAATCCCCCGCAAAAATACGGGCGATAGAGATCACAGCCGGAAAAACAATG
>Ga0082212_10001966_pt1 | contig 30216 bp, 24 predicted proteins | sample TergutNt197P3_FD_71548 | JGI IMG/M metagenome (GOLD analysis project Ga0082212, IMG submission 71548) | Neocapritermes taracua P3 segment gut microbial communities from Petit-Saut dam, French Guiana - Nt197 P3 | ecosystem: Host-associated > Arthropoda: Insects > Digestive system > Gut ...
TGACCTTAATCTGGCATTGCCGCGCAAGGCCGGCAGCCACAATATTTTTGGCGACATAACTGGCCGCATAGGCTGCTGAACGGGCAACCTTTCTCGGATCTTTTCCGGAAAAAGCCCCTCCCCCATGCGGGCAAGCGCCACCATAAGTATCCACAATGATTTTCCGGCCCGTCAGACCGCAATCCCCTTGCGGCCCGCCAATCACGAAACGGCCTGTCGGATTGACAAGATAACGCGTCTGGTTGAGCCACTCCGCCGGAATCACTTTCTTAATGATTTCCTCAATAACGGCTTCCTCAATCTGTTTATGTTCCATCTCCGGCGCATGTTGCGTAGAAAGCACAATCGTTTCCGCGCCGACCGGCTTGCCGTCAACATATCGCAAAGTCACCTGGGATTTGGCGTCCGGACGCAGCCACGGCAAACGGCCATCCTTTCTCAACTGCGACTGGCGTTCAACCAGACGATGGGCATAATAAATCGCTGCCGGCATCAATTCGGGCGTTTCATCGCAGGCATAACCAAACATCAAGCCCTGATCGCCTGCTCCCTGGTCAAGATCGATGCCCTTACCTTCATCCACGCCCTGGGCAATATCCGGCGACTGCTTGTCATAAGCCACCAAAACGGCACAGCCGCGATGGTCTATACCGTAATCATTATTGTCATAACCGATACGCTTGATGGTTTGTCTGGCAACATCAATATAATCGATATTGGCAGTTGTCGTGATTTCTCCGGCCAGGATAACAAGCCCGGTATTGCAAAGCGTCTCAGCCGCAACACGGGCATTCGGGTCTTGAGCAAGAATGGCATCTAAAATGCCGTCCGATATCTGGTCAGCCACTTTATCAGGATGGCCTTCTGAAACGGATTCAGAAGTAAAAAGATAATGACTGGACATATTGTAAAACTCCTTAACTGGTCAAAAATGATGTCGCAGGTCAGTAAGAAGTCTGCGACGCTTTAGCGAAATTTGTAGGCCGCCTCGCAAGTTGTCTATTAACTCGGCGGAAATAACAGCTCAATATTGTACGCCTTTATCAGACTTTGTGCAGTATTCCCAAAAAGGATTTCTATTAAGAGACTCAAAAAACCGGAACAGGCATATCGTGTTGATTGAGCCTATACTAATCAATAAAAATTGCTAGAATCTTGCATGATCATCCAACCATCCACTTTAAATTTGAATACCGCAAAGACAACCATGCCGCGTTTACGACTTTACCCGGATCACATACCATCCGGTGTAACGCTTTTTTCACGGCCTCATTTTGGAACAATGGCATGAAACTGGTTGTCTTCTTCCTCTGGCTCATTCACTGGTTGCCCCTTCCCATATTGGGGAGAATCGGCAAAGTTTTGGGCATCATCACCTATTACCTCCTGCGAAGCCGCCGCAATATCACGCTGACGAATCTGCGGCTTTGCTTTCCGGAAATGGATAAAAAAGCGCGCATCAAGCTGGCAAAAGAACATTTCCAATGCTATGGCCGCAGTGTCGTGGAACGCGGCATCCTGTGGTGGTCTCCCAGAAAAAGAATTGAACGATTAATTCAGCTTGTACCGGCGTTCCCGATGGATGAAGTCAAAGCCGGCCCGGTTGTTTTTCTCTGTCCGCATTTCGTCTGCCTGGAAATACCCGGTGTCGTTGTCACTTTCAATACCATCGGCAGTTCGATTTACACCGAACAGAAAAACAAAACCTTTGACAAGCTGCTAAGGCATGGACGGATGCGATTTAACAAAGACGTTCTGCTATTCACCCGCCAGCAAGGCGTCAAACCGATTATTCGCGCGTTGCGGCAAAATATTCCTTTTTACATGCTGCCCGATCTGGATTTCGGCATGCAGGATGCCGCGTTCATTCCTTTTTTCGGGCAAATGGCGGCAACACTGATTGCGCCCGCACGCATTGCAGCCACGACCGGCGCCAAAGTCATTCCGGCGATTGCCTCATTTCTGCCGGATTACAAAGGATGGCGGGTCGAATTCTGGCCGCCTTTTGAGCACTTTCCGGGTGATGACATGATTGCCGCCACGCGCCGTGTCAATGAATTCATCGAACAGCGTATACTGGAGCATCCGGCGGAATATTTATGGACGCACCGGCGTTTTAAAACCCGTCCTCCCGGCATGCCGGATGTTTACAGCACGCATCAGGAAACATGAAACTGAAATTCACCAAAATGCAGGGCGCCGGCAATGATTTCATTGTCATCAACGGCATCGACCAATCCATTCGCTTCACGCCGGAACAATGGCAATATCTGGCTGATCGCCGGTTTGGCATCGGCGCAGACCAGATTTTGCTCGTGGAAAAAGCAACCCGGGAAGGAATCGATTTCCGTTACCGGATTTTTAATGCCGACGGTGGAGAAGTCGAACAATGCGGAAATGGCGCCCGCGCCTTCGTCCGGTTTGTGACAGATCAGGGCATGACAGACAAACATCGTATAAAAGTAGAAACGATGGCCGGCATCATCGAACTCCAATTGGAAGAAAACGGCAATGTGACGGTTAATATGGGCAATCCGGTATTCGAGCCTGAAAAGGTTCCATTTGACACGGCAGGGTTGAAAAGCCGGACCGAAGGCGGCGCCACGCTCTGGCCGCTCTATCTGGAAAATGAAAACCCAAAGGATTCCCCTCTGATGCTCTCAGTCCTGTCTATGGGCAATCCGCATGCCGTCCAGCTTGTGGGCAGCATCCAAACAGCGCCGGTTGCACAGGAAGGGCCGCGCATCGAACAGCATCGCCGTTTTCCGAACAGAGTCAACGCCGGTTTCATGGAAATCGTCGACCGCAACCGGATCAAACTGCGTGTTTACGAGCGCGGCGCGGGAGAAACCCTGGCATGCGGAACCGGCGCCTGCGCAGCAGTGGTATCGGGTATTTGCCGCGGCTTGCTGGATTCCCCCGTCAATGTTGCAATGGCAGGCGGGGAATTGCGGATCGCCTGGGAAGGGGAAGGGAAACCCGTCATGATGACCGGACCGGCCGTCAGCGTTTTTAATGGTGAAATTGACATGTGACACTATTTTCTATGAGAGGAAAAAAAACATGAAAATCAACATGAAGGATTTTCGGGTACAAAAAAACACGCACATCAACCTTAATCTGCACCCGACACTCATCACGCCTCTCTATGAATCAAAAAACGCGTACCGCGCCATTCTTGAAAAACATATCGGGGAATTAAGCCGCCAGCAAAGCCTGCTTTACGCTTCCGGCCAGTACGCCCTTCTCATTTTATTTCAAGCAATGGATACGGGCGGCAAGGATGGCGTGATCCGGCATGTGATGTCAGGCGTCAATCCCCAGGGCTGCAAAGTCGTCAGTTTCAAACAACCCAGTGAACGGGAAACCCGTCATGATTTTTTATGGCGCATTGTCAAAGAACTTCCCGAACGTGGCCAGATCGGCATTTTTAACCGTTCCTATTACGAAGATGTCTTAATTACCCGCGTCCATCCTGAATTACTGGAAACACAAAAGCTGCCGGTACCCTGGAATCAAGGCACATCGCTTTGGAATGGCCGGTATCGCTCCATCCGTGACCTGGAAGCGCATTTGCACCGAAACGGCACCCGCATCCTCAAATTTTTCCTCCACATTTCCGAAGAAGAACAAAAGAAAAGGCTCATTGAGCGAATCGACACGCCGGAAAAAAACTGGAAATTCAGCATGAGCGACCTGAACGAAAGACAGTACTGGGACACCTACACGAAAGCATACGAACACTGCATCGCAGAAACCGCATCCAAAGAGGTCCCCTGGTACATCATCCCGGCCGACGACAAGGAAAACGCCCGCATCATCGTTTCTGACATTATCCTCAGAACCCTGCACAAATTAAAGCTGTCATGGCCTATGCCGGACAAAAAACATCGTAAAATGCTCATGACCATCCGGGAAAAACTCCAGTTCATGCCATGAAACGCTATTTCAAAAGAATGCGGGGAGGCGCGTCCGCCCATGTCAGGAAACCTTTAAGCGAGATATTCTGGTCCTGGCTGGGCGGTTTTGCCGGCATTTTTGCTGTCTGGCAAATCAACCATTATCTGGGCATTCAGGAAAATGCCAACCTGTTTTTAGTCGGTTCATTCGGCGCTTCGGCTGTCCTGATTTACGGCGCTCCCATGTCGGATTTCTCACAGCCTCGCAACCTGGTTGGCGGGCATCTGATCTCAGCCCTGGCAGGCGTTACCGTTCACATGATCATTCCGGATCATGTGGCGCTGGCTGGCGCTTTCGCTGTTTCCATCGCGATTGCCGCCATGCTGCTTACCCATACAATGCACCCTCCGGGCGGTGCCACTGCCTTGATAGCGGTCACAGGAGGAAACACCATCTTTAACCTTGGTTTCAAATACGTTTTCACACCGGTCCTTATCGGCGTGTTGATCATGCTTTTAATCGCCCTGATCGTTAATAACCTCTCTTCCAACGAAAGCCGCCACTATCCCAAATTCTGGTTTTAACCGGACAATCTTTCACTCAAATCAACCAGTTGACGCCTTTTTTAGGTAGGCTGAATGTCATCCCTCCTGTGAAAACCGGGAAAAAAACCAAAAATTGCAGCGCACTCAGCAGGAATTTCAAAGTCATGTTTTAATAAGATGGTTAATATAATAAAAACAACACTTAACTTTCCATTCTGTTTCCACACACATCAACCTGATAACAAGAAGGAGCCTATCTATGTCATCACTCATCAATTCCGAAATCAAACCTTTTAAAGCCAGAGCTTTCCATAACGGTAAATTCATCACCGTGACCGATGCCGATTTAAAAGGCAAGTGGTCCGTTGTTTTCTTCTATCCGGCTGACTTTACCTTTGTCTGCCCGACAGAACTGGGTGATCTGGCAGACCATTACGGCGAATTTCAGAAAATGGGGGTCGAAATCTATTCTGTTTCCACCGATACGCATTTCACCCACAAAGCCTGGCACGACGCCTCCGATACCATCCGGAAAATCCAGTATCCGATGGTAGGCGATCCGACCGGCACCATTACCCGCAATTTCGATGTCATGATTGAATCGGAAGGGCTGGCCCTGCGCGGCACCTTTGTCATCAACCCCGAAGGCATCATCAAGATCCTGGAAGTGCAGGATGGCAGCGTAGGCCGTTCGGCAACCGAACTGATCCGCAAAATCCAGGCTGCGCAATATGTCGCCAGCCATAAAGGCGAAGTCTGTCCCGCATCCTGGAAACCGGGTGAAAAAACCCTGGCGCCCTCTCTCGATCTGGTTGGCAAAATCTGATACTCTCAAAAAGAATGGTTCCGACTCCGACAAAAGCGTTATCGCCGGAACCGGAACCATCCCCAAAACCGTGTTAATGCGGGCAATGAAATTTGCCCGCATTCCCGCAGAAAAACGAACTGATTATGTTAGACGAGCACTTAAAAGACCAGCTAAAAACCTATCTGGAAAAACTGATTCACCCCATTGAAATCACCGTTTCAACAGATGACGGCGCCAAATCGCGCGAAATGCTGGAACTCCTGTACGACATCAGGGCGCTGTCTCCCCTTGTCAGGGTCATTGAACGCAAGGACGAACCAGGACGCACTCCTTCTTTTACTCTCACCCGCCCTGGAGAAAACACGGGCATTTCCTTTGCCGCCATCCCGATGGGACATGAATTCACCTCATTCGTCCTGGCTTTGCTGCAAACAGGCGGACATCCTCTCAAAGCGGACCCGGAAGTCATCGAACAAATCAAGCATCTGAAAGGCCCATTTCATTTTGAAACTTTTGTCTCACTCCATTGCCAGAATTGTCCTGAAGTCGTCCAGGCGCTAAACCTCATGGCGGTTTTAAACCCGCACATATCCCATGTCATGATTGACGGCGCCCTCTTTTCCGAAGAAGCGGAAAAACGGCACGTCATGAGCGTCCCGGCTGTTTTTTTAAACGGCAAGGAATTGACAACGGGCCGCATCACCCTCACGGAAATCCTCGCCGCCATTGATACGGCCGGCGCCGAACGTGAAGCCCTGAAAATTTCGGAAAAAGCCCCTTTTGATGTTGTTGTTATCGGCGGCGGGGCCGCTGCGGCTGCCGCTTCCATTTACGCCGCCAGAAAAGGGATCCGCACCGGCCTTATCACGGAAAATTTCGGCGGACAAATGCTGAACACCACTACCATTGAAAACCTCATTACCGTCAAGCATACAGACGGCATCAGTCTTTCGGCGGCATTAAAAGAAAACGTCACCAGTCATGGCATTGACATCATGATGCCGCAAAAAGCGAATAAGCTGATCCCGGGCCATCTCATCGAAATCCAGATGGAAAGCGGCGCCAGCATTAAAAGCAAAACGGTCATTCTGGCGCCGGGCGCCAATTTCCGCCAAATGAACATCGCGGGTGAAAGCGAACGTATCGGACGCGGCGTCGGCTTTTGCGCGCACTGTGACGGGCCGCTGTTTAAAAACAAGCCCGTCGCCGTTATCGGCGGCGGCAATTCCGCCGTAGAAGCCGCCATTGATCTGGCCGGCATTGCCGAACAGGTCACTTTGCTCGTCAGAAACGACCGCCTGAGCGCGGATACCATTCTCCAGGAAAAAATCAGGAAACTGCCCAACGTCACCATCAAAACAAATGCACAAGCACTGGAAATCACCGGCGAAGCAAACACGGTAGATAACCTTTCTTACCGGGATTTGCATACCGATACAACACATCATCTCAAACTCAAAGGCATCTTTGTCCAGATCGGCCAGCAACCGGCAACCGAATGGTTAAGCGACACGGTTAAACTCAATGAAAAAGGCGAAATTGTAGTGGATGATTACGGACGCACATCGGTTCCCGGCATTTTCGCGGCCGGGGATGCGACAACCGCGCCATATAAGCAGATTGTCATCGCTATGGGCAGCGGGGCTACCGCCGCGCTCAGCGCTTTTGATTATCTGATCCGGAATTGACAAAACAATTGCTGAACATCACCTTCCAAAAAGCGGGAGCAATCTATGGAACGCGATATAACGGCAGCCGCGCAGCTTATCCGGCAAGCCGATGGCCTTTTGATCGGAGCCGGCGCCGGTATGGGGGTCGATTCCGGTTTGCCGGATTTTCGTGGAAATGAAGGTTTCTGGAAAGCCTATCCGCCGCTAGGCAAGGCTAAAATCCAGTTTGTCGAAATTGCCAACCCGGCTGCCTTTTCCAACAACCCGGCGCTGGCATGGGGCTTTTACGGCCATCGCCTGCAACTATACCGTGATACCATCCCCCACCAGGGTTTCGGCATCCTCCAGGAATTTGCCGCCGCCATGCAACATGGCGCCTTTGTCTTTACCAGCAACGTGGACGGCCAATTCCACAAAGCCGGTTTCCCGCCTGAGCGCATTGCCGAATGTCACGGCTCCATCCACCATCTTCAATGTACCCACCCCTGTTCCCGAACCATCTGGCCGGCTGACGCGCTGGCAGTGGATGTCAATCAGGATGACTGTCGCTGGCTGCCCGCCTTGCCGGAATGTGTGGAATGCGGCGCGCTGGCCCGCCCGAATATCCTGATGTTTGGCGATTGGGGATGGATATCCGACCGGACTGATCTGCAAATGGAACGGTTAAACAAGTGGTATCGGCAGACGCAAAACCCGGTTGTCATTGAACTGGGCGCGGGCCTGGCCGTGCCGACCGTCAGGCGGGTCTGCGAATCCACCTCCGCGCCCCTCATCCGGATCAACCCGACAGACCCGCAAATGGACAGAGGCAAAAAACAGGCCGTCAGCCTCCAACTGCGCGGACTGGAAGCATTAGAACAAATCCGCACAGTTTGGCAGGCGCTCTGACATGGCAACCATTTCAAAAAACCTCTCCGCCGAAGACTTGTGGGAAGATGTCGTTGCCGTGCGCGATAACGCGCCTTTGGTTCACAACATCACCAATTATGTCGTCGCGCCCTACAATGCCAATGCGCTGCTGGCGCTCGGCGCTTCGCCCATCATGGCGCATGCGCATGAAGAAGTAAAAGAGATGGCTTCCCTCGCCGGTGCGCTCGTTCTCAATATCGGCACACTAGACCCTTATTGGGTCTCTGCCATGAAACGCGCCATGACAGCGGCTCACGAAACCGGCAAACCGGTTATTTTAGACCCGGTCGGAGCCGGGGCCACAGCCTACCGTGCCGAAACCGTGCACGAGCTGATCCGCCTGGGGCCACCCTCCATCATCCGCGGCAATGCTGCGGAAATTATGTGCACAGCAGGATGGCAAGCCTCAACCAAAGGGGTTGACAGCATCACCTCATCAGGCGCGGCTGTTGATGCGGCGCACGAACTGGCCAGGCACATTAAGGGAACGGTCTGTATTTCCGGCGCGGATGACCACGTCGTAGACCATGCAGGCCGATGGCTTAGCCTTTCAAACGGCCATGAATGGATGACGCTGATTACCGGCACCGGCTGCTCGGCTTCAGCCATGATTGGCGCCTTTGCAGCTGTTCAGTCTGACCGATGGCGCGCCACGGCGGCGGCTATGGCCTACCTGGGTGTGGCAGGCGAAATCGCAGCCGAACGGGTCATCCAGGCAAACCAGGGCGTCGGTTCGCTCCAGATCGCGCTTTTGGATGCACTCCAGCTATTGTCGCGCAGTGACTTCCTCCGGCGTCTGAAAATCACGCATCACGCCTGAATTTTTAGCCAAATCAGGAAATACCGGCAAAAACCCCTTTTTATTGCCGTTTTGCACCTATCAAGTTCCAGCCAATGCGGCCGTTAAGATTGAAACAAACTTGATTATCTGGTGGCATAATGAATTCACATGAAATAATTTCCTTCTATGAGCGCCTTTCCGGGCTGACCGCACAAATGGCGGAAGCGGCACACGCCAAAAACTGGAACAACTTTGCACAGCTCGAAAGCCAGTGCGCCATACAAATTGATGAAGCAAAAACGCGAAAGCCCACCCCTTTGACCGGCATGCCGCTCCAGCGCAAAATCAGCCTGCTCAAGGAAATCATGGCCCATGACCGGCGCATCCGCGAAATCACCGATTCATGGCAGCAGCAGCTTCCTGCCACCATGCAGCATTGACCCCCTTTCCGGTAGCCTGGCGCTGCCGGAATTATTTTCACCTTCTCAAACCTGGGCCAGCGCCTGGTCCAGATCGGCAATCAGGTCATCAATATGTTCCAGGCCGATGGAAAGGCGCAGCATATCTTCACTCACCCCCGCTTTTTCCAGCTCACCGGCACTCAGTTGGCGATGGGTAGTGGAAGCGGAATGCGTAATGAGCGAACGGGAATCGCCGATATTGACCAGACGGGTAAACAGCTTGACCGCATCGAGCACCCGCGCGCCCGCCGCCCTCGGACTGACGCCCGCCGAAGGTTTGACGCCGAATGAAAGAATACTGGGCGATTTACCGTTCATGTATTTTTGCAGCAGGGCATGATCGGGATGATCCGGCAAGGCGGCACAGTTGACCCAGGCCACTTTCGGGTGATCTTTCAGATAACGGGCAATCGCCAGCGCGTTCTCACACGCCCGTTCCATCCGCAGATGCAATGTCTCAATGCCCTGCAAGATCAAAAAGGCATTCATCGGAGACAACGCCGCGCCCATATTCCGGAGCGGCACGACACGGGCACGGGTAATGTAGGCCGCCTCGCCCATTTCCTTTGTATAGACCACGCCGTGATAGGATACATCCGGCTCATTGAGCCGCTTAAAACGTTCCGCGTTTTCCGCCCAGGGAAACCGGCCGCTATCGACAATCGCGCCGCCTAAGCTGTTTGCATGGCCGCCAAGCGATTTCGTCAGCGCATGCACGACAATGTCCGCTCCCCACTCGAAAGGGCGGCACAGGTAAGGCGTCGGCACGGTATTGTCCACGATCAGCGGAATGCCGTGAGCATGGGCGATTTGAGCGAGCCGTTCAATATCCGTGACATTGCCGAACGGATTGCCGACCGATTCACAGAAAATCGCCTTGGTCCGCGCATCAATCAACGGGATAAAACTTTCCGGATCACGGGAATCGGCAAAGCGGACTGTGACCCCATACTGCGGGAAAGTATGCGCAAAAAGATTATAGGAACCGCCGTAAAGCGTGCTGGCGGCGACAATATTATCCCCTACCTCGGAAATGGTCTGGATCGCGCAGGTAATCGCCGCCATGCCGGATGCCATAGCAAGCGAAGCGATGCCGCCTTCGAGCGCGGCAACCCGCTTTTCCAGCACATCATTCGTCGGATTCATTATCCGGGTGTAAATGTTGCCCGGCACCTTGAGATCAAAAAGATCCGCGCCGTGCTGCGCGCTGTCAAAGGCATAAGCCACTGTTTGATAAATGGGAACCGCCACCGATTTGGTCACGGGATCGGGCGAATAACCCGCATGAATGGCAAGCGTATCGATTTTCATGGTCGCGTAGCAGGAAAAGGATAAAAAGGGTCAGTTTACATCGTTTCTCTGCCGGAAGCGACTTTGGGCCGTGACAAAATAACGTTAGCGCAGTCTTTGCGGATGCGTATAGATGGTATGCCCTTTTTGGCGCACAAAGCCGATCAGCGTCAAAGCCGCCTTACCGGCTATCCTGACAGCCAGTGCCGTCGGAGCGGAAACCGCCGCCAGCATGCCGATCCCGACAGAAGCGCATTTCTGAACCATCTCATAACTGGCCCGGCTGGTGACTAAAACCGCGCCGGATGAAAACGGCGCTTTTTGCGCCGCCAGCGCCCCAATCAGCTTATCGAGTGCATTGTGGCGGCCGACATCTTCCCGAATCAGGGCAACCTGTCCGCTTTCATCCATCCAGGCCACCGCATGGGTCGCGCCGGTTTCGCGCTTAAGCTGCTGCAAGGCTTCCATCTGCTCGAATCCGGCATGAAGCTGGATCGATGTAAAGGAAGCCGTACTTTTAACGGCTGGCGGCTGTCTGACCGCGTGTTCGAGCGACTCCGTGCCACAGATGCCGCAACCGGTCCGGCCTGTCAAACTTCGGCGCTTTTCTTTCAAGCCATGAAAACGCGCGCTGGCAATTTCGATGGCAAGGCGGATGCCGTCCTGTTGCTGCCATACTTCACATCCGTACATCTCGGATCGATCAGCAACAATGCCTTCCGTCAGGGAAAAACCCAGTGCAAAATCTTCCAGATCCCCAGGCGTTGCCAGCATGACGGCATGGGAAAGACCGTTATATTCCAGCGCAACCGGTATTTCTTCCGCCAGCCGGTCTTGAATATCGGTCTGTTGCCCGTTCCGGAACCGGGAAGCAAAAAACAACGCGGTCTTTTCGTACTCCATGCCAAAATCCCTTTCAAGGCAGCAGGGCAATCACAACCGCCGATTCATCCACCAGGGCAAACACCTGTTCCTGCTCCTGGATTTTCAGTATGGATGGCGCAAAACCAACCAGTTGCAACCCGCCATCCAGCTCAATGGACAACTCATCCTCTTCATCGCCTTTGGAAATACGGCCAATAACCCCATGCAGCAGATTCAAGCGGGCAACATCAGCACCTGCCGGTTCCCGGTCAATTTTCACGGCTGTCGCCTTGCATAAGGCCATCACAGGCAGACCCGGTTTTAGCGCCAGAAGTTCCGCGCTGGTACGGGTAATGCGCGCGATGATCGTCGCGCCGCCGTTCAATTCCAGCACGACCCGCACAACCGGCCCCATCAGGTTCAGCGATTGAACCCGGCAGGGAAGATAGTTGCGCATGCTGGTCTGGATACCCAGCCGGGGCAAGCCGTTCCTCACTGGGTCACCACCCTGTTGCGCCAGCTCATCCAGTAATTGATTGCGTCTGTATTCGAGCAAAGCGGCGATTTCAAGCAAACGCTTCCCGGCGCCGGTCAGTTGCGCGCCGCCGCCGCCAATACCCCCCACATTTTTTTCCACCAGCACCATGCCTGTCAGGTTGGACAGCGTATCAATGGCCTGCCATGCCGCCTTGTAACTGATGCCGGCATCACGGGCGGCCTGCGAAATGGAGCCGGTCTCATCTATCCGGCGCAAAACCTCGATCCTTTTATCGGCAGCAGGATGGCCAAACGCATTAACCAACGAGAGGGTCTCTTTCATGCCTGCTATTTTGCCCTGAATTAATGAACACTGTCTGTTTCTTTTCGCATTTTTTTGCTAAACTAATCGCTATTCCAAAAACGAATAACGAAACACGAAAGAAAAAGCATGTCATTGACCAAGCATCTTGCCGCATTGGCACTGGGTTTCTCTCTCCTTAGCATCTCAACCGTCCATGCGGAAACCGTCAGCGTGGCTGTCGCGGCCAATTTCGCGGTTCCCATGAAAATAATCGCTGAAAACTTTGAAAAAACCAGCGGGCACAAAGTCTCGATTTCATCCGGTTCTACCGGCAAATTCTATGCCCAGATCAAAAATGGCGCGCCCTTTGATGTTTTTTTTGCTGCCGATGAAAAAACCCCCGCCAAACTCGAAACAGAAAACGAAACCGTCCCCGGCAGCCGCTTTACCTATGCCATCGGCAAACTGGCGCTCTGGTCTGCCAAAACCGATAGGATTGACGCCAATGGCAACGTTCTGAAAAAACAATCCTGGTCCCACCTTGCCATCGCCTCACCCAAACTGGCGCCCTACGGCCTGGCGGCAAAAGAAACACTTGAAAAACTCCATCTTTGGGAAGCCGTGCAGCCCAAGCTGGTACAGGGTGAAAATATTGCCCAGACTTACCAATTTGTCGAAACCGGCAATGCCGAACTCGGCTTTGTCGCCCTCTCGCAAATCTACAGTGACGGCAGGATACAAAAGGGTTCCGCCTGGATCGTGCCGGCAGCTTATTACCATCCGATCCGTCAGGATACGGTTATCCTGAATAAAGGCAAAGATAAAGCCGCCGCATCGGCCCTGATGGCCTACATGAAAACCGAACCGGCGCTGAAAGTCATCCGTTCATTTGGCTATGCTGTCCCATAAAGAGACGAACGATCAACCATGACCGGATTGGATTATTCAGCGATCATCCTGACCATTCAGCTTGCCGCGCTAACCACCGTTATCCTGCTGGTCATCGGCACGCCTTTAGCCTGGGCTCTCTCACAAACAACAGCGTGGTGGAAAGGCCCGGTCCGTGCCGTAGTCGCGCTCCCTTTTGTTCTGCCGCCCACCGTCTTGGGCTTTTATCTCCTGATCATGATGGGGCCGAATGGCCCTATCGGCAAACTAACCGATACACTGGGCATCCATCCGCTTCCTTTCAGTTTTGCCGGATTGGTTGTCGCGTCCGTCTTTTATTCCCTCCCTTTTGTCGTCCTGCCGCTCCAAAATGCCTTTGAAGCCATCGGCAGGCAACCGTTAGAGGCGGCCGCGACACTGCGGGCGTCGCCGCTGGACACTTTTTTCAGCGTCATTTTGCCGCTGGCCAAGCCAGGTTATCTGACGGCAACCGTCATGGGCTTTGCCCACACGATTGGAGAATTCGGGGTTGTTCTCATGATCGGCGGCAATATCGCCGGCAAAACCCGCGTTTTATCCGTCCAGATTTTCGACCATGTCGAAGCCATTGAATACACGCAAGCGCACTGGCTTTCCGGCGGCATGCTCCTCTTTTGCTTCATCGCGCTGCTGGCGCTATACCTGTTCAACCCGACCGGAAAGCGGACATGAGTGCCATCCAAACCCGCATTCATGTGAATTTCCCGGACTACATCCTTGATGTAGACCTGGTTTTGCCCGGCAAAGGCATCACCGGCATCTTTGGCGACTCCGGCGCGGGCAAATCCACCTTCTTACGCGCCATTGCAGGATTAAAGCGCCCTGCAAACAGCCGTATCGTCATTCATGATGAAATCTGGCATGATGACTCGCAGGGTGTTTTTATCCCGCCATACCAGCGCGCCCTGGGTTTTGTCTTTCAGGACGCCGCGCTGTTTCCGCATCTGACCGTCCGGAAAAACCTGCAATACGGACAAAAAAGAATCCCGAAACACCAGCAACACATCCCGCTGGATTATGTCATTGACCTGCTCGGCATCGGCCACCTGATGGAAAGAAAACCTGACATGCTCTCAGGCGGCGAAAAACAGCGTGTCGGCATCGCGCGCGCCCTGGCAACCAGCCCGCGCATTCTCATGATGGATGAACCGCTTGCTTCACTGGACATGAAACGCAAGGCGGAAATTATTCCTTATCTCAACCGGCTCAACGAAGAACTTGAAATCCCCATCCTGTACGTCAGCCATGCTTTCGATGAAATCATCCGCCTGGCCGATCATCTGGTTCTTCTGGAAAACGGTAAAGTGCGGGCATCGGATACAACCGGCAAACTACTCACCCGTCTCGATCTGCCCTTAGCGCACAGCAAGGAGGCCGCCGCCGTGATTCATGGAACCATTATCGCAAGGGATGAACGCTTCCACCTCAACACCGTTTCATTTTCCGGCGGAGAAATCGTCTTACCCAGCAACATCACGCAGGTTGGAAAACCGGTTCGCCTGCGCATCCAGGCAAGCGATGTCAGCCTGACCCTGGAAAAAGCCGCGCATACCAGTATCTTAAATATCATCGCATCCCGAATCGTCGATATCCATGACGATTCGGCAGGGCTTGTCATAGTCGAACTCGATGCCGGCGGCACCCGCCTTTTATGCCGGATCACGACCCGTTCCGCCTGGGCGCTGGCATTAAAACCCGGCAAGCCGGTCTACGCGCAAGTCAAGGCCATCGCCATTATGGATTAGGGTCAGCCCTCATTAAATTGTCGTCGCGAAAAGTTGATTTTTTCTGTCTGCCAAGGCTCAGGGACAACATGGGACGATGGCGTATTGAACATACGGCGAGTTCTATTTTGAACCGGCTACGCAGGCAGGCGGGATAAAGCAGCTTTGCAGCAGACAATTTAATGAGGGCTGACCCTAACTGTTTCCCCGCTTTATCAAAAAAAGAAAACCGCTTGACCACCTTGTAAAAAAAACAATCCATAACATCAAGCATTCTCAGCAGAAAACACAAAATCGACTTAGAATAAATAACCCTAATCATCATTCATTTTTCCGCATGGAGGTTTTTTATGACAACCGGCACTCACATTCCACAGCACGAATTGCTTATTGACGGCAAGCCTGTCAAACCGGATGGCGGCGCCTATTCAACCATCTTAAATCCTGCCACGGAAGAAGTGATGGCAAAGGTGGCGCAGGGCAGCCAAAAAGATGTGGATGCCGCCGTCAAGGCAGCGCGCGCGGCCCTGCCGGTCTGGAACGGCATACGCGCGGCAGACCGCGCCCATATTCTGTACCGGCTGGCTGACCTGATGGAAAAGCACCAGGAAGAACTCATCATGCTGGAAACGCTCAATGCCGGCAAACCTATCGCCAGCGTCAAACGCCAGGACATGCCTGCGGCAATCGATACCATGCGTTATTACGCCGGCTGGTGCGACAAGATTATCGGGCAGGTCATTCCGGCGCGGCCCGATGCCCTGACTTACACCGTCCGGGAACCGGTCGGCGTGGTGGGCGCTATCGTGCCGTGGAATTTCCCGCTCATGATCGGCATCTGGAAAATCGCGCCGGCACTCGCCTGCGGCTGTACGCTTGTCGTCAAACCGGCGGAATTAACGCCCTTGACACTCATCCGGATCGGTGAACTCGCGCTTGAAGCCGGCCTGCCGCCGGGCGTGTTAAACATTGTCACCGGTCGCGGCAGCGTGGTGGGTGACGCTATGGTCGCCCATCCCGGCGTCGATAAAATCACATTCACCGGCTCGCCCGGCGTCGGTCGCGGCATCATGCAGGGCGCAGCCAGCAATTTCAAGCGGATCACGCTCGAACTCGGCGGCAAATCGGCCAACATTATTTTCGCCGACGCCGATCTGGACAGTGCCGTGCGTGCTGCCGCATCCGGCGTTTTCTTCAATGCGGGCCAGGTCTGCTCCGCCGGTTCCCGGATTCTGGTTCAAAAGCAGGTATACGACGAAGTTGTCTCCCGCCTCATTGAACGGGCCAAAGAAGTCCGCATCGGCGACACAGCCAAACCGGAAACCGTCATGGGGCCGCTCGTCTCGGCCAACCAGATGAAAACCGTGCTCGATTATGTGGACATCGGCAAAAACGAAGGCGCCTCCCTTGTCTACGGCGGCAATCGCTGCGACAGGAAAGGCTTTTATATTGAACCGACCATCTTTACCGGCGTCGCGCACGAAATGCGCATTTCCCAGGAAGAAATTTTCGGTCCGGTTGCCAGCGTCATCCGCTTTGATGACGAAGCCGACGCCATCCGTATCGCCAATGGAACCGCATTCAGTCTTGCCGCAGGCGTCTGGAGCGCCGACATCACGCGGGTGCACCAGGTTGCGCACAAACTCAGGGCCGGCACCGTCTGGATCAACACTTACGGCTATACCGATATCCGCCTGCCCTGGGGCGGCACCGGCGAATCCGGATTTGGCCGCGAACATGGTGAAGCCGCGCTGGAAAACTTCACCGAACCCAAAACCATCTGGCTCTCCCTGCTGGAAAAACAAAAATCCAAATAGCCCGGCAAAATAAAAAAACCTCTGCTGCAAAAAACAGCAGAGGTTTTTTAATACCGGCAACGTCCTGTTTTAAGCCGTCTCAACAGCAAGTTCAATCACGGCATCACGCATATCGGACTTCATCTTCTCGTAAGTCTCAACCACATATTGTTCCGCCCAGGCCTGATCGGAAACTCTCTCCACCCGCACGGCGCTATACTTGTGTTCCGGCGTCTTGGAAATCGGGTCCAGATGTTCAGCCGTCAATTCATTGCAAGCCCCAATCCACCACTGGTAAGTCATGTAAACCGCGCCGGTATTGGCTCTTTCATTGATACTGGCGCGACTGATGACTTTCCCTCTGCGTGATTCCACCCAAACCAATTCCTGATCCCTGATGCCCAGCCTGGACGCATCTTCCGGATGAATCTGGACATAACCCGGTTCATCAGCCAGGATTTGCAACGCCGCACAGTTGCCCGTCATGGAACGGCAGGAATAATGCCCCACTTCACGCACCGTGCAAAGCGCCAGCGGAAACCGGCTGTCTGTGGATTCCATCGGCGGGCGCCAGTCGGCGGCAAACAATAAAGCCTTGCCGCTGGGCGTATCAAACCGGTTGCCTTCATACAGCCAGGGCGTCCCCGGATGATCCTCATCCGGACAGGGCCAGGGCACATAACCCAGCCCCGCCATTTTTTCGTAGGTAACCCCCTTATACAACGGGCACAATTCACGCAGCTCATCCCAAATTTCCTGGGTGTTGCTGTATTTCATCGGATAACCCATGGCCGTTGCCATCAAACTATGGATTTCCCAATCCGGCTTGACATCGCCCTTAGGCTCGACGGCTTTATAAAAACGCTGGAACCCGCGATCGGCGGCAGAATAAACGCCCTCATGCTCGCCCCACGAGGTGGCCGGCAGGATAACGTCCGCCATCATCGCGGTTTTCGTCATAAAAATATCCTGCACAATGATTAATTCGAGTTTCTCGAATTCCTTGCGCAGTGTGGAAAGATCCGGCTCGGTCTGAAGCGGATCTTCGCCGAAAATCCAGAAAGCCTTCAGCTTGCCGTCATGAATGGCATGCGGTATCTCCGTCAGGTGCGTGCCGACCTTCTCCGGCAGGGAAGGCACACCCCAGGCTTTGGCAAATTTTTCACGATGTTCGGGATTCCAGACACGATGATAGCCTGGCAGCGTACCCGGCAGCGCGCCCATATCGCACGCGCCCTGCACATTGTTCTGACCGCGAACCGGGCCCAGGCCCACATTCGGCCGGCCCAGATTGCCCGTCATGACAGCCAGGCTGGAAAGCCCCTTGACGACATCCACTGCCTGGCCCCATTGCGTCACACCCATGCCCCACAAAATAGTGGCGGAAGGCGCGGACGCATACATATACATCGTATCCCGGATCAGCTCAGGGTCCAGCCCGGTAATCTCCGCCGCGTATTCCGGCGTATACTTGGAAATGACTTCCCGGTATGCCTCGAAACCTTCTGAATACTGATCGACATACGCTTTGTTATACAACCCCTCTTCCAAAAGCACATTGGCAAAAGCGTTGACCAGCGCCATATTTGAACCGTTTTTAAGCGGCAGATACAAATCGGCAACACGCACGGTTTCAATCACGCGCGGATCGCAAACGATGATTTTCGCCCCCTTTTCCTTTGCCTTTAAGATACGGCGCGCCACGATCGGATGCGAATCGGCCGCGTTATAGCCAAACACCAGAATGCACTGGGTATCTTCAATCTCATTGATGGAATTGCTCATCGCGCCATTGCCCACCGTCGTCTCCAGGCCGGAAACAGACGGCGCGTGGCAAACGCGGGCGCAGCAATCGATATTGTTCGTGCCCACAACGGCACGCGCCACTTTCTGGGCAATATAATTGGCCTCATTGCCCGGCCCGCGAGAAGAACCCGTCATCATAATGGCGTCCGGGCCGTATTTCTCCTTGACGGCCATCAGGCGGGAACTCGCAAAAGCAATCGCCTCATCCCAGGATACGGCTTCAAATTCCCCGCCCCTTTCACGCCGGATCATCGGCTGCTGCAAACGGGGCGTCAACAGCCGGGTATCATTCAAAAAATCCCAGCCGTAATAGCCTTTCAGACACAATTCGCCCTGATTGGTATGGCCATTGGCCCCTTCCGCCCGGATGATCTTCCCATCCTCGACAACCAGATTAATTTTGCACCCCGAAGCGCAATAAGGGCAAACAACAATGACTTTATTCATATCTTTCCCTGCTAAATTGACTGCCATACAACATTTTAATCATCACTTGAAAGCATCTGCCGGCATGTTAAAAGCGGATTTCTCACGTTTACGGCGTGACTTCACTTCCATCGCATCAGGATCAACCAGATGCAACGCCTTGGTCGGACAAACCGCGACGCAAGCCGGGCCAGCCTCGACATGGATGCACAAATCGCACTTCTGGGCAACCGAAACACGCGACTTCACATGAAGCGGCCCCAGATTCTGCTCCTTGACAGGCACATCAACCATTTCCATCGCGCCAAAAGGACAGGCAATAACGCAAGACTGGCACCCGATACATCGCTCCATCACAAACTGAACCGTATTGCGGTCATAGACCAGCGCATTGGTCGGACACACATTGACGCAAGGCGCATTTTCACACTGGCGGCACAAAACCGGCGCGGTCAGCGTCAAATTCTTGACCAGCTTAAGCCTGGGATGAAAATTTTCCGGAGAAAGTTCCCGGCCTTTTTGCGCACCCACCGGATGCGCCAGCACACACGCCACTTCGCATGTGCGGCACCCAATACATTTATCCGGCTCGGCAATAACAAAACGGTTCATTCTTTTCTCCCAGGTTTTCGTATACTGATCAATCAATCCATTTCCGGCGGCAACGGCACCGGATTTTCATTATGGTAACGCAAAATGAAAAAAGCGTGCATCAAGCAAAAAAACAAGCCCGTCATCATGCCCACGAGAACGACATCCCTATGCCATAATATTCGCAGTAAAAAAAATTCTGCAGGCAACAGGCTGAGATAAGTAAAAGCAAATATTTGCATGCGCAGGCCGGCATGTTATGCTTTTTTATTTTTCACATCTTATCCGCCAGCAAAATGCGGGTTTTGTGTATTTATTTCTTTCAAATAGAAACAAACTGACAATGACATCGGAAAAACACAACGAACCGGAAAAAGAAGTCTGCCCGGTAACCGCACAACTGGAAGCCTTTCGCATCCGCCTCCACTCACCGGAAAAACAGTCTCCCGCCCTGCGTTTGGCGCTGGCGGAAGCGGCGCGCATGATGACGGAAATCACGCTGGGACGGGCCACAAAAGGCCATCTTGACGAATTGGTCAAAGCCGCAAAAGCACTGCCGGAAAGCGAACACGCGCTGGCAACCTCCCTTTTTGCCTCGCTGGAAAAATCCCATGACAAATGGCTGATGCATATTAACGACAGCGCCTGTAACGCCGGCATCTGCTTTGAACCCCGGGTCGTTCCCTGCCAGGAAGCCTGTCCCGCGCACATCGATATTCCCAGCGTCATCGCCCACATTGGCCACGGCAACTACAGCCGGGCGCTCTCCGTGATGTTAAAGGATACCCCGCTACCCAACTCCTGCGGCCTCATCTGCCCGGCTCCCTGCGAAAATGCCTGTGTGCAAAAAACCGTCAGCCAGCCGGTTTTGATCAAGCCGATGAAAACCATTGCAGCCAGATGCAGTCCCGCTTACCCCATGCAGGAAATCGCACCGCCAACCGGCAAGAAAATCGCGATTGTGGGCGCTGGCCCTGCCGGCGTGACGGCAGCCTACTATCTGGCGCAAAAAGGCCATCACGTCGAAATCTTCGATGAACGCGAAGAACCCGGCGGCATCATGCGTTACGGCATTCCGAATTACCGCCTGCCCAATGAAATCCTGCAAGATGAAATCAACCAGCTCCGGAAAATGGGCGTCAAAATCCATAACGGCTACAAGGTAAAAAATGTGCGCGAATTTCAGGATCAGGGATTTGATGCCACCTTTATCGCCATTGGCCTGCAATATTCCCGCCGTTTGGGCGTAGAAGGCGATAATCTGCCCTTCGTAATGGGCGGCATGGACTTTCTCTCGGCTGTCCGTGCCGGCAAAAATCCGAAAGTCGGGCCGCATGTGATCGTCATTGGCGGCGGCAATGTCGCGATTGACGTCGCCATGACGGCCTTCCGCCAGGGCGCAACCAAAGTGCAGATATGGTATCGCCGCACCCGCAAGGATATGCCGGCCAGCCCGCATGAAGTTGAAATGGCGCTGGCTGAAGGCGTTGAGCTGGTCGAACTTTGGGCCCCGACCAAAATCATGGAAGGCAATCTCATTGAATTTGCCCGCTCCAAAAACGCGCCTGACGCAAGCACAGCCCAACCCGTCACCGTCCGCGCCGACCAGATCATCGCCGGCATCGGCCAGGACGCCGATCTTTCCTGGCTCGACGGCAGCAAGATTCAGCTCGAATGGGGCAATATCGTGGCCGATCCCGTCACGCTTGAAACCGGCGAACCCGGCATCTTCTCCGGCGGCGACATCCAGCATGGCGCCAGCACCGTCGTCGCCGCCATCGGATCAGGCAAGCGCGCCGCAGAAGCCATTGATTCCCGGCTCATGAAAAAAGACATGGATTTATCCTCACTTAAGCCGCAACGCCGCGATGAAGCGCCTTATCTTCCGGTTGATGCCGCATTCAGGCTCAACGCCAGCCGGCCTCACGTGCTGGAAAAAGACCCCGATACCCGGAAATGGGTGCACGACTTTATCCAATACGACTGGGACGAAAACGAAGCCCGCGCCGAAGCCGGCCGCTGCCTGCGCTGCGACCTTTGCATTGGCTGCGGCCTATGTGAGCTGGCCTGCATCCAGGTGGGCGCTGAAGCATTGCGCATGGTGGAAACCGGCAATCGCCGCCTGGTTTTTGAAGATTTCCTCCGTCCGGCCAGCCTGTGTATCGGCTGCGGCGCCTGTGCCGCCGTCTGCCCGACCGGCGCTATCCGTGTCGAAAATCGCGACGGCCAGCGTGTGACCGAAATTACCGGCACCGTTGTCAGAAGTCAGCCACTGCAAGTCTGTGAAAGCTGCGGCACCTCATATGCGCCATTGTTACAGTTTGACAAAAGCCGCTCCCGCATGGGAATCACGGCAGCCGACACGGCAACCTGCCCGGCCTGTGCCCGCCTGCGCGCCGCAGAATCGCTCAGCGAGATGCGATGGCTTGCGACTGGCCGGTAAGATCGCCTGTATTCCGGCACGAATGCGGCTTTGCAGCAGACAATTTAATGAGGGCTGAACCTAGCTCTCAAACAGCCAGTCGCAAATCATTTCAGGCGCATTCAAATCCAGCCATTCGAGCGGACGCGGCAAATGATCCGGGCGCAACCCATCTGAGGCAACCGCCACAATATACTCATCTTCCGGGTAAATGGCCTGCCTGCCGAGGGCAGGCCGAAACACCTCCAGCTTGGGGATAGCCTCTTTTCGAAATCCCTCTACCAGCGTCATATCAGCAGGCTGCATGCGTCCGGCCAGCTCATCAAGCTGCGGCGCCTTTTCGCCGCGCAGCTCATGCACCAGCATATAGCGCTCCGGTGAAGACACCATCACCTCCGCCGCGCCGGCTGCCCGCATGCGCGCGCTATCCTTTCGTTCCGGTTCAATCTGGATAGCGTGATGGCTGCTCTTAATCACATTAACCCGGCAGCCTCGCGCAATCAATAAAGGCAGGAGTTTTTCAAGCAAAGTGGTCTTGCCGCTACCGGACCAACCGGTCACGCCAAGAAGCGGAAATCGGGGTTTCATCATCAAAATAGCCTGAAAAAATACCTCATTTTACCGTAATGCAATGACGATCACTTTTTTAAAATTATGGTAGTATATTATTGCCATGTAGAAATATGGCTTCTTTTTTTTTAAAAGAAGCTGAAATGAATCACCCCCTAAATACCACTGATTTTTAAAGCGCGAAATCATGTTGACGCAGCCTAATTAATATTGCTGTATATTTATTAGCGGTTGGCTTTTATTTGCGTTTTTACATCCGGATCCATTCTGGGGCTCCTCATTAATAGTAACGGACAACACGAAAAACAGGCTGTATTAAATGATAGGAACCTGGGAAAAATTTTCTCTGCGAATCAAGCTGATTCTTGTCTTTGTTGCTATTAAGGTGCTCCCGCTTCTTTTGCTGGGATGGATGGCATGGGACTTGTCTTACCAGACGGCGCAAGCTCTGGCCAAACAGGCCGGGCATCTGGTCAAAACAGCCGATGAAGCCATCCAGCGCGTCGGTGACACCGCAATTGCCGATGCAGTGGTCGCACTTGATGCCCGCGCCAGTGAAGAAATCGAAAGACAGACGACCGACACAGCCCGCGCGATTGCCGATTTTCTCTATAGCCGCGACGCAGATATTCTCTACGCCCGCACCCTCGATCCCGACGCAAGGCTTTATCGGAATTTCATCGAAAACCAGCGAAAAAAACTGATTTTCCACGGCGACTGGAAACTTGCGGAAAACGGCAAATCCTGGGAACCGGTCAATCCGCCTGAAAAAGACGGCTCCACAGCAGAACCCTGCAACCCTGAAAATGTCAAAAACTTCCACTCCCGTCAGCCGACTGCATTCCCGTCGGAAAATACGCCCCTTTATCTGGAAATGACTTTTGTCGGGCTGGACGGCAAAGAACGCATCAAAGTCACGACATCTGACCGCGTCTCCCCTCTGCTGAAAGACGTTTCCATCCGAACCAACACCTATGCCAAAGCGGAAACCTATTTCAGCAACCTCAAAAAACTAAAACCCGGCGAAATTTATGTATCAGACGTGATCGGCGCCTATGTCGGCACAAAAATAATCGGCCCTTACACACCGGAAACGGCTGCCCAAAAAAACATCCCGTATGAACCGGAAAACCATGCTTATGCCGGTAAGGAAAACCCGGTCGGCAAACGCTTCAAAGGCATTATCCGCTGGGCAACACCGGTTGTAAAAGAAGGACAGATCATCGGCTGGGTCACGCTTGCTCTCAACCATGATCACCTGATGTCCTTTACCGACACCATCGTTCCGACGGCAGAAAGATACCGTGACATTAATGACGCCGCCAGCGGCAATTATGCCTTTATCTGGGATTACAAGGGCCGCAGCATCGTCCATCCCCGCCATCATTCCATTGTCGGTTATGACGCCCAAACAGGCCATCCGGCCCTCCCGTGGCTGGAAGACAAGATTCACGAGGAATTCAAGCGCAGCAACCTTTCCTATACTGAATTCATCAAAACCGTGCCGGAATTTGACGATCAACGGCAAAGCAAAAAACCGGCCAAAGAATTGACTGACGCGGGTCATGTCGGCCTGGATTGCCGCTATCTCAATTTTGCTCCCCAATGTGAGGGCTGGTACAACCTCGCCAACCAAGGCGGCTCCGGTTCCTTCCTGATTTTGTGGAGCGGCCTGTGGAAACTGACGACAACAGCCGCCATTCCGTACTACACCGGCCAGTACCACCCGGAAGCAGCCGGGAACAAGCGGGGATTCGGAATCGTAACGATCGGCGCCCACATAGATGACTTTCACCGTCCGGCCAACGAATCCAAGACGCGGCTTGACTCGCTCATTGCAAACGCCGATCAGTTGATGACGGAACAAGGTAAAAAAGCGGAAGAAACCGTCCAGAACGACATGGCTCAAACCGCATACAGCCTGGCCATTTCAACGCTCATCATGGTCGGTATTGTTATTATCATCGCTATCTGGATGGCATCATACCTGTCCAACCGCATCAAATGGCTTAATACCGGCTTTAACCGTTTCCGCCTTGGAGAAACCGACTTTCGCTTCGAAATTAAAAGAAAGGATGAATTTAACGATCTGGCCACTTCTTTTAATGAATTGGCGGACACGCTCGATGAAAACTTCACCCGCCTGAAAAAGGAAGCGAATATCCGCGCCCAAAAAGAAGCCGAATTGCGTGAAATCAAAGACAACCTGGAAATCCGCATCTCCGAGCGAATCCAGGAGCTTTCCGAAGTCAATAACCAGTTGCGTAATGAAATTGAGGTCCGGCGGGTCGCAGAAGCCAAAGCCCAGTATCTGGCCGGACACGATCCGCTTACCGGACTTGCCAATCGCCTGCTGTTTCATGACTTCTTAAAACAAGCCATCCATCAGGCAGCCCGTTCCGGCAAAGCAGGGGCATTACTTTTCTTTGACATGGACCGCTTCAAGCAAGTCAACGATACGCTCGGCCACATCACTGGCGATGCGATGCTGATCCATGTTGCGCAGGTTCTGCGGCAACGTTTCCGCAAAACGGATACCGTGGCGCGCCTTGGCGGTGACGAATTTGCCGTCATCATGACCGATCTGACAACACTGGATGACGCAGCCGTCATCGCTCAGCAGATTCTGGACCAATTTGCTCACCCGGTCACACTGGGCAACCACGAACTGCACATCCACACCAGTATCGGCATCGCCACCTTCACGGGTAACAATAATGATATCGAGCAAATCATTATGTATGCCGATATGGCGATGTACCAGGCCAAAGCGAATGGCGGCAACCATTTCCGCTTTTTTGAAGAATTCATGCAAAACCAGATTCAGAGCAAAAAACGCATGGAAGAGGAATTGCGGGTCGGACTGGAAAAACGCCAGTTTATACCCTATTTCCAGCCCATTGTGGACACTTCAAAAGGCCGGGTCGCCGGTGTGGAAGCCCTGGTTCGCTGGGCGCATCCGAGCCATGGCATTCTCGTGCCTGGCGAATTCATGGGCGTGGCAACCGCTTGTGGCCTCATGCCTGAAATCGATGCTCAAATGCTGAAACTAACCTGTGAGCAAGCGAAGAAATGGGTTGATGAAGGCATCGAATTCGGTAAAGTCGCCATCAATGTTCCCCCAGACAAAATTTCTTCTCCCAGTTTTGTCGACTATATCAGTCAAGTCCTGACCGAAACGGGATTATCAGCCCAAAAGCTGGGTGTTGAAATCACAGAACAAGCGCTTTTAGAGAACTCCGAACAGGTCATCGACAATCTTTCCCGTCTGCGCCAGATGGGCGTATTCATTTCGATTGATGATTTCGGTATCGAATATGCTTCTTTGCAAAGGCTGGTTGCGTATCCGATTGACGTGCTCAAAATTGACCGTTTCTTTGTCCGCCGCATTGGCGATGACAAAACAGAAGCCATTATCGATGCCATTATTGCTATGGCCAAAGCGATCCAAATGGAAATCGTGGCCGAGGGCGTGGAAACCCAGGCTCAGCTGGACTATCTGACCAGCCATCATTGCCAGCTCATTCAAGGCTATCTATACGCCCATCCGATGTCGATCGCCGATACTTCCTTGTACCTGTTGCAGCAAACCAACCTCGCGCTATCCTAATCCGCTTTCCGGCTGCATCCGCTCATTTTTTCACATCAATGTACTGCCAGTCTGACTGCATAATGGGATGTTTCTTAAATCCCATAACCCAGGGGCGAACGAGCCAGTTCCGGACACGCGACACATGCAGCGACCAGGCTGTATCGGCCTCCATCTGCCGGTTCATGTCCGCGTAAAGCGCATAACGCTTTGGGCCGGGCGGCAAAGACATGGCTTTCCGGTACAACGTATCATAAGCTAAAGACTGGTAGCAGCCATGATTACCCTGTCCCGCATTGGGGCCATACAAAAGCTGAAGAAAATTTTCGCCTTCCGGAAAATCGGCATGCCATGCGCTTCCCCACATCATCAGTTGGCACGCCGTGGCATCCTTGACATTATCGGCAAAATTGCCGACGTCAAACTGAACGCGAACGCCAATCCGGTCCAATCCCCGTTTCCATATTTCTGAAACGATTTTTGAACTGGCGCTGGCTTCGGTACGCATTCTCAAAAGCAGCGGACTGCCGTCCGGCATGGTACGGTATCCGTCAGCCTGGCGCCTGTAACCAAAATAATCCAAAAGACGCGACGCCAGCTCCGGCTCATACCCTATGCTGCTGCGATAGGCGGGATCATGTCCGACAACACCCACAGGCACCATCATTTCCGCCCGGACAGCCTGCCCATTACGCAACAGCGCAATTTCATCCTCCACGTTATACGCCATGGCAATCGCCCGTCTTAACGCTATTTTTTCCTGACTGAACCCGCCGACGACCGGATCGCGGAAATTAAAAATAGTGAAGGTGATTTCGGGTTCAATAGACCGGTACAAACGCAACCCTTGCGCCGCATATGCCGGTTTAAGCCTGCCTTCCTCCAGCACCAGCGGCGCTGCCAGTTGCGGCAGCTTGTCAAAAGCGACATGCCCTTCCTGGAATGTCAGCCACCGGGATTGTTCCTCTTCAATAATGGCAATTTCCACACGCCCGATTCTAGGCATCAGCTTGCCTTTCATGACGCGCACAATCTCTTCATCCTGCGGATCGCCGGATGCCTCGAAATTCCAGATGAACCCACGAAAACCAGGATTGGCGACCAGCACAATTTTGCTTCGCGGCACATACTGGGCCAACATATAAGGGCCGGTTCCCACCGGATGAACCCGGCTCTCTATCCCATAAGCCTCGATCACTTCCCTTGCCACAGCGGCCAATCCGCCATACGCCAGCGCATACAGGAAATTGCTGTCCGGCCTGGTAAGCTCGATATGGAGTGTATACCGGTCAGGCGCGTAAAGTCCCGGCACGTGGGCATCGTAATCAAACCGGCCTTCTTTTTTCGCCCGATTTGCCAGAGCGTCAAGCCCGACAATCCTGCCGGTCACGAAATTGGCGGAAGGGGAACGGTTTTCGGGATCAACCAGCCGTTTGATTGAATAAACATAATCCGCCGCCGTCAGTTCCCGCTGCCTGCCGCCAAAGGCCGGATCGGGCGTAAAGAAAATATTTTTCCGGATCTTAAATATCAATGTCTTGCCATCTGCGCTGATCTGCGGCATCGCCTCAGCCGTACCCGGCACCAATTTGGCTGGACGCGCCAGATAATCGTAAGTCAAAAGCGTTTCAAAAATGGCATCCGCCACCCATCCGGAATAATAATTTTGTGTCCGCACCATATCGAACCCATCATCGGACGCCTCGAAAAGGGTATGAACCACCTTGTCCGGATCGGCCCCGGCAAAAACGGACGGACAAAGAAAAAACAGGAGGAACGCCACAAACAGGCCACGCTTGATGATGCTGATCATTTTTCATTATCTCCTTTGCTATCCATTGGGTCATTCCTCGCTGCAAAAAATCCGGATTCCGGCAATCCGATGCCATCCATGATTTGACATAGGAAAAGCATTTGCCGGAATTTGGGTGAAACCATGCTGAAAGCATTATAATTTTATGCTTACAAAAAGCATCCGCCAAAATCATTGATGAAGATACTTTGCGGCCTTCCGGCAGACCCTGTTGTCCCCCCTTGCGCGCTTGCCATCGGCAATTTCGACGGCGTGCATCGCGGACATAAGGCATTGCTTGACCATCTCAGGCAAACGGCGCAGCGCCTTGGCATCTCATCGGCTGTCCTGACCTTCTCGCCGCACCCGCGCCAGTTTTTTGCCGTCCAGTCAGGACGCCCCGGCGATGCCCCCACAACCATCACACCCCTGCGCAGCAAGCTCGACGCTTTATCGCAAACGGGCATTGACCATACTGTTTTACTGCGTTTCAATGAAAAACTGGCCAGCCTGACGCCAGAAGCCTTTATTGAAACCATCCTCGTCAAAGGCTTAAACGTCAAATGGCTCATCGTGGGGGAAGCCTTCCGTTTCGGCCATAACCGGGAAGGCACCACGGACAATCTGATTGCGGCAGGCAAAAAATTCGGCTTTGAAGTTGAAATCATGCCCGCCGTGATGGCTGATAACACCCGTATCTCTTCCTCCGCCGTCAGGCATGCGCTCAAGCACAATGATTTTACCCTGGTAAAAAAACTGCTTGGCGCCCCTTACCACATCTCCGGCCACGTCATTCACGGAGACAAGCGCGGACACGACCTGGGTTTTCCCACCGCCAACCTGCCGATGCGCCACTTCAATCCCATCCTGTCAGGCGTCTATATTACCTGTGTTCACGGCCTGACGGAAAACCCGCTGCCGGCCGTTTCCATGATCGGCACCCGGCCAACTGTGGATAAAACACCCCGCATCGTGCTGGAAACACATTTATTAGATTACGCGCAAAGCTGCTACGGCGCACTGATTCACGTTGAATTCCTGAAAAAATTGCGGGATAACCGGAAATTTCCAGACCTGCCGGCTCTGGTTGACGCCATTAGCCAGGATGTCCAGACAGCCCGTCTCTTTTTCAATCACCCCGACAATGCCGCTTTGCTTTTGCAAAAAAGCAAACTTGAAGGTAATTTTCACCCATAGTAGTAAAATAGCTTTTTTTCTCTGCCCTATTACCCAAACGAATAACATGTCCAATAAACCATCCGACGGCCCCAAAGGCAAAAATAAAGAGAAAACCGGCTCCACACCGGAAAAAGACCATACCGTCAACATGCCGGATACACTATTTCCCATGCGCGGCGACCTCGCCAGACGCGAGCCGCTCTGGGTACAGCAATGGCAGGAAAAAAACATTTACCAGCGCATCCGCAAAACCGCAAAGGGACGCCCCTTATTCATCCTGCATGACGGCCCGCCGTACGCCAATGGCGACATTCATATCGGCCATGCCGTCAACAAGATTCTCAAGGACATTGTCATCAAAACCCGTGGCCTGGCCGGTTTTGACGCGCCTTATGTCCCCGGATGGGACTGTCACGGCATGCCGATCGAAATCCAGATCGAAAAAGAATACGGCAAAAACCTGCCGACCGAAACGGTTCAATCCAAAGCGCGCGCCTATGCCCGCGAGCAGGTTGAGCGCCAGAAAAAAGATTTCATCCGGCTCGGTGTTTTGGGAGAATGGGACAACCCCTACCTGACCATGAGCTTCGGCAACGAAGCCAACGAATTGCGGGCGCTGGGCAAGCTGCTCGAAAAAGGCTACGTTTACCGGGGCCTCAAACCCGTCAATTGGTGCTTTGACTGCGGATCGGCGCTGGCGGAAGCCGAGGTGGAATACCAGGACAAGCGCGACCCTGAAGTCTACGTCGGCTTTGAATTTGCCGAACCGGAAAGAATCGCGGTCGCTTTCGGACTGGACAAGCTGCCCACAGAAAAAGGGTATATTGTCATCTGGACAACCACACCCTGGACCATTCCGGCAAATCAAGCCTTAAATGTCCATCCTGATATTGACTATGCCTTAATCGAAACGGAAAAAGGCTTATTCATCCTGGCCGACAAACCGGCCAATCTGCCCGCACCGGATACGCCATCCCAAACCGGACTCCAAAAATTGTTTGGCGTCGCGCAATGGAAAACGCTGGCAACCGCCAAGGGCAGCGCGCTGGAAAATATCCGTTTCAGGCACCCGCTTTATCACATGCACGAAGGCTACCGCCGCTATTCCCCGGTCTATGCCGAAGAATACGTCACGCTGGATACCGGCACCGGCATCGTCCACTCCGCTCCGGCTTATGGCGTGGATGACTTTCTTTCCTGCAAATCACACGGCATGAAAGATGACGACGTTTTAAATCCGGTCATGAGCGATGGCCATTACGCCTCAACCCTGCCGCTTTTCGGCGGCATGACCATCTGGGACGCCTCCCGCACCATCTGCGATACGCTGCGTGAAGCGGGAACGCTCTTTCATCTTGATATGATGTCGCACAGCTACATGCACT
>Ga0082212_10001967_pt1 | contig 30197 bp, 26 predicted proteins | sample TergutNt197P3_FD_71548 | JGI IMG/M metagenome (GOLD analysis project Ga0082212, IMG submission 71548) | Neocapritermes taracua P3 segment gut microbial communities from Petit-Saut dam, French Guiana - Nt197 P3 | ecosystem: Host-associated > Arthropoda: Insects > Digestive system > Gut ...
AAGAATAATTAATTATATAAACTTATTAAAAAAAAAAAAATCTCTGAGAGCTCTTCAAATTTAAAAAAAAAAAAAAAAAAAAATATAAAGGAAAATAAGCCACGACAAAAAAAATTTATAGAAAAACAAGAAAAAATAACAATTTACAGAAAAAAACAACATATTTAAATGAATTTTAAAAAAAAATAAAATTAAAAAAATAATTAAAAATATAAAAATAAAAAGAATAAAAAAATAATTAAAAAAATAGAACTTAATTAGCTAATAATTCTAAAGCTAAATCTAATGCTTCTTCTATTTTATCAGCACGTGGTCCTGCTCCTTGAGCAAGTGTAGGCCTTCCACCCCCACCCCCACCAAGTACTTCAGATGACTCTTTAATAATTTCATTAATTTTAATTCCATTTTCAATAGCTAAAGCTGATGCAGCAGCTACAATTTTACCATCATCATTTCCAAGAAGAACTATGTCTGCTTTTCCAGTATCAGTGAAATCAGTAGCTATTTTTTGAAGTTCTTTAATATCTCCATGAATTACTTGTTTTAAAATCATTAATCCATTTATTTCATCCAAATTATCAGCTAAACTACTGATTTTAAGGTTAGCTATTTCTGATTTCAGCTTATCAATTTCATTTTTTTGAAGTTTCCATTCACTAAAGAACCGATCACAAGTTTTAGGTAGTTGCTCAGAGGTTACTTTAAATATATTGCTACTATCTCTTAAATTTTTATCATTACCTTGCATTGATTCAACTGCAGCAATTCCTGCTGAAAAATCAAGTCTTTCGACCCCATCTTGAATTCTTTCTGTTTTATTTATTTTTATAAGACCAATGTCTCCAGTATGTAAAACATGGGTCCCAGCACATGCTTGTACATCAGTATCAGGAATATTAACAACACGAATTACAGAACCTGGAACAACTCCTCCTTGATAAAGAGTAAATCCGTATTTTTTATCGGCTTCATCTCTATTCATCCAATTAATATCAAGAGGAATATTTTCCATTACCATTCCATTAGCTATTCTTTCAATTTCATCTAGTTCTTTTTGACTAATTCGTTTATAATGTGATAAATCCAATCTAGAACGTTTAAGACCTTTTTGAGCTCCAGCTTGCCAAATATGTTCACCAAGAACAATTTTAGATGCAGCTATTATTAAGTGAGTAGCTGTATGGTTTCGAGCAAGAGCTATTCTTCTATCCCAATTAATCTTTCCACTAACAGTTTTACCAACAATAGCATTTCTAAAGTATTTTATATCTTTAGAAGAGAAAAATTTATGTAAAACAACATCTCCAATTTTTTCAGTATGTTTAATTTCGAATTTTTCTCCTTCAATTGTTAAGTAACCAATATCAGAAGGTTGCCCTCCTCCTTCAGGATAAAAAGCAGTTTTATCCAAAATAATCGACATTTCTCTATGTTTTTCATCAATATTGTCCGTTTTTTCTTTAACATCCATATCAATAGAACTATCTTTTTCTATAACATCCATATCAATAGAACTATCTTTTTCTATAATATCTAATACTTTAGCTTTAAATTCAGATATATAAAAATCAGTGTAAAACAATAAGTCAGTTGAAGGATAATCTAATACCAAATCAGACCCTTCACCTACTTGTTCTTCACTATGTAAATCAGCTACTAAAGTAAAGAAATTATCTGGAATTTCTACTGTAAAATCCTCTTTTTTATATGTTTCTTCAGCTATTTCTTTTACAGTTTCAGGAGGCATTCCATGAGCATCATAAAGATCAATCAATGTTTCGACAGGTAAAAAATCTTTATTTTGCTTTTTTAAGGTTTTAATTGTCCTTTTAACTATTCTATTACCTTTATCAATAGTTTTAGCATATCTTTCTTCTTCAAGATTGATGATATTCATTATATGTTCTTGATTATCTTTAATTTCAGGATAAAACTTAGATAAAAAATCAAGCTGTATTTCCATAACATTGGAAAGTGATTCTTTCATTTCAAGTTCTTTCATAAATCTTATTGTACGACGAAGAACTAATCTTGCAAGGTATCCTTCTTTAACATTTGAAGGAATAATTCCATCAGTTAACATAAATGCAAGACATCGAGTATGATCAGCTATAACATAAATAGCTTCCATTGGTTCAGCTGATTTAAGAAGTTCATCAATAGATATGTTTAATTTCTTAGCTACTTTTTCTCGAAGAGCTCTAATGTCTGCGAAAGTTTCAATATCCATCATTCCAGCTATTTGAGCATTTTCAGCTAATATCTTTTCATCAACATCAATATTAGTTATTTCTTTTAGTTTATCTAATACTGGAGCAAAACAAGCATCATAAGCTGTTGGAGTTCCTTGACTAATCCATGCAAAACGTTCTAATCCATAACCTGTGTCTACAGTTTTTAGTGGTATTTCTTCACGCTCTCCATTTGGGAGAATCTTATATTGCATAAATACGAGAGTAGCTAATTCTACACCACGTACGCAAACTTCATAACATGGCCCAGCATTTCCTCCTCCTTCCCACCAATCTTCAATGAAAGTAATTTCACTAGGATTAATTCCTATACTAGCCATAAAATCATGACATAATCTTACAGTATTATCTCTCCAATAAATTTCATTATCTGGACTATTAAAAGCATGATGTGCCCCCATTGTAAAACAGGTCATGTGTCTACCAGTTCTTCCAACATTGTCAACATCATTTAGACGAATAGATGGTTGAGCAATGACAAGAGGATTAGCTGGAGGATTAACTAAACCAGATGTTACCCAAGGTTGGAAGTCATATATTGAAGCCCCAACTAAAAATACATCATCTCTCCATCTTTTAGCTAAGACAGGATAACGTGATATTGGAGTGTGACCATTTTCTTTAAAAAATTCATGAAAAGCTTTTTGAATGTCAAACAAATCATAGGCCATCTCAGTTGCAGGATTTCCAATAAATTCATATTCATCACATGGAGCATCTCCACAAGTAGCTCTCTCTGGAATAGACCAAAAATCATTTCCACATGTTTCACAAGTACGCTTAGTGTAACCAAGTTCTTCTAATATTTCACTCATGTTATCAGATTGTAAAAGTTTTTAATAAATAATAATAATATTGATATAATTAAGGATATAATAAAAATAATTAATTAAATTTTGATTTATTAATATATATTATATAATTATTTTAATTTAAGTTAATAATTAACAATAAAATTATATGTTTATTTATATTAATAAAATTTTTTATTAAAAAAAGATTAAAAATATTAAAAAAATTCAGATGATGAAAAATGAAATTATAAGAATAAAAAATTAATTAAAAGAATAAAAAATAAAAATAAAAGAAAAAATTAATTTAAAATTAATGCCCAATTCACTCCAAGTCGTTGTTTAATAGTAGCTTATTTTTTAATTTTAATAATATTTTTCTTATTTCCTTTAAAAATATTTGACATATTCTTAAACTTATAACTACTAGCCAAACCAATATTATTTTTAATTAATTTATTATAAGATATTTTATTGGTTTTCAATCCTTTATATGCATAAATCCCATATTTAAATTGAACAACTTTATTTTTCCTTACATTATTATATTTAGAAATGTCAGACCCTAAAACTGAATCATGATAATAATCAAGCCAAATACCAACTCCCCTATTTTTTCCATAAATTTGATTCTTGAAAACATTATTTTTAACACCAACAATATATATTCCAGCATCAAAAAATCCATAAATTTTATTATTGTGGACATTGATATTATTAGATAAAAATAAATCAATTCCATAATATTTTGGAGTTCTTGATTTCCTGCCAATAATAGTATTAAAAGATATTGTAGCTTTTTCACAAAAATTTTCAATTGCTGAAGAAAATTTTACATGAAATTTATTATTTGTTATTAAACTATTTTCAACCTCATTATAAATCCCACAATTTTTAAAATATGAACGTTTTAAGATTATTTTTGATTGAATATCATCAAGTAAATTATCATCAATATCGAAATCATTGTGGATAGCCGACCCTTCTGTTGCTTTATTATTTATAAACTTACATTTATAAATATGAGTCGGATACACAGCTGAACAATAGATTGCTCCACCTGAATATGCAATACAATTTTTAAAAATGGAGTTCTTCACTTTTAAAGAACCATAATTATAAATTCCTCCACCATAACTAAATTCATTATCTTTAGCATGATTTTTGATAAATATACATTTATTTACTAATAAAAAACCTTTATTGTAAATTGCACCACCTTTTGAATATTTAGAAGAAACAAAACCATTTTTTATAGTAACATTAACCAATTTTAACTGCCCATTTTTACTTATATTAAATATTCTTCCTTTAACTCTTGCATCAATAACAATCTTTTTAGCAGAACCTTTCCCAATAATAGTTAAATTCTTATTTATTTTAATATTAACATTATTAAATCTATAAACTCCTTTTTTAAGATAAATAATATCTCCACTTTCAGATTTTTCAACAGCCCCATTAATACCTCCTTTAGTATTATTAGAAATAGTAAGATTTTTAACATTGGGATTTTTAGAAATCAATAAAATATCATCTATGGGTGTTACAGGAACACATGCAGATACTGAAGAAACTATAACTATAAAACCAAAAAGGATTATTACAGCTACAAACATGTGTTTATAATTTATTTTCATATTTTTCACATCCTTAAATAAAGTATAGGAAACTCTTTTAAAAGAGATTCCAAACTACCTCTCAGCTATATTAATCACATTATAAGTTTCTTTTTAATACTGAATCCAAACAATCCTAACAGTAAAAGTAAAGATAAATACTGTATTCCAGTATCTTTCATTTTAGCTAAAGTTTTAGCTTTATTTAAACCATCACCAACATCATGGCCTCCATCCTCTGGAACAGAACAAAGAGTATCAAGAGGATATTTTCCACCACTTACAGCACAAGAAGTTATAAACAACGAATCATACTTTGTATGTTCACTTAAGAATGGATATTTAGCAAAAAGATCAAATAATTCAGCTAATTTTTCATTTAATTCTAAAGTTAAATTTTCATATTTTTCTAATTCATCATTTAACAAGGTTTCAAGATTATCCATAAGAAAATCTATCTCTGTAAAATCTTCATCAGGCAAATCTGATTTAATAGACTCTAACAATATTTTCAAATCATTGAAAGTTGAATTTAGCTCAGTAATATTAATATCCTTTAAACTCAACAACAGGTCATTGAAATCAGTATTATTTATAATATTATTCATAGAATCATATAGATCATCAATAGCTAACAAAATATCATTGTTTCGTGATAATTCCATTTCTTGAATCAAAGATTCGAGATTATCAATCTCTTCCATTAATACATCACGTTTTGTTAACAACTCGATTAACTCTTCATCAGTTAAATTAAATAGATTTAAATCGATATGATAGATTTTTCCGTTCCATTCAAACTCATAATAATTAGGAAAATAAATATTATCATATTTTGTATAATCCTTTAAAAATGGATATTTACCAAAAAATTTAGATAATTCCGTGAATTCTTCATCTAAATCTGAAATTAAATTTTCATATATCTTTAACTCGTCGTTTAAGAAAAATTCAAGATTATTCATAAGAAAATCTATCTCTGCAAAATCTTCATCAGGAAAATCTGCTTTAATAAATTCTAGTATTGTTTTCAACTCATCAAAAGTTGAATTAATCTCAAGAATATTGATATCTTTTAAACTCAATAACCAAACATTAAATTCCGTGTTATTTGTAATATTGTTTATAGAGTCATAAAGGACATCGATAGCTAAGAGAGTATTATTGTTTCTTGATGAAAACATTTCCTGAATCAAAACCTCGAGATTATCAATTCCCCCAATTAAATCATCCCGTTTTGTAAATAATTCTGTTAATTCTTCATCACTTAAGTTAAATCTATTTAAATCTATAGAATAAATATTTTCTTTCCATTCAAATCCATACTCATTATAATTGTCATCAGAATCATTATTTTCTTCATTATCAAACCCATTAACCAAATCATTATCAGAAACATCTAACTCATCATCATCAGAATCATCACTATCATCATCTAACTCATCATCATCAGAATCATCACTATCATCATCTAACTCATCATCATCAGAATCATCACTATCATCATCTAACTCATCATCATCAGAATCATCACTATCATCATCTAACTCATCATCATCAGAATCATCACTATCATCATCTAACTCATCATCATCAGAATCATCATCAGAATCATTAACTAAATCAATATCTGAATTTTTACTAGACCCTCCAGCTGAACCTTTGTTTAAATGGTTTCCATTGGTTGAATCTTTAACTGGTATTGGGTTTTTGTGATTACTAGTTTCATCAGGATCTACTGATTCATTTACAGATACACTACTAATTAATCCAAATCCTAGAATAAATAGAAGAATAGCAGCTGCAACTATTTTTATATTTTTATTGTTTAACACTTTAAAAAACTCCATTTAATGAAAGCATGAATTTTCTGAGTTTTTTAAAAAAAGTTTATTAGTTAATTAAATAAAACTTTAACTTTTTTTAAACTCTATGTTTCCACACTTTTCTCATTTATTAAACTTGAAATAGTTCAAAAAATAAAAAGAACTAAAAAATAACAAAATAAATAATAGCTATCAAACCTAGTTCACACTAGTATGATATAGCTATCAAACAATTGTTTAAAAGGAGTTCAAGTGTTCTTTTCCATTATCATGATATTCCATGAAAATTTTTATGAAAAGCAGAATATTAAAAATTGGTTCAGGACACGACTGAAAGTCCTGAATAATTGAAGAATCATTATTATTAGTAACTTTATTAAAGTTATAGTTAGATACATCTTTTATAAAATTATTAAAATGTTCAAAATCAAATTCTTTATAATATGAGGATATTAAAAATGCAATATTTTTGTTTATATGATTATTAATATCAACATAATAATCATCAGAATCATTAGGAATATAATATTGGAGAGAAGAATAAAAAATACTTTCATCAAAATTGTCAAAGTTAGTTGATTTAAGTTCTATTTTTTCAAAGTTATCCCCATCAATTTGATAATAAATATCTTTAGTTTTATAATTAATATTAATGTTTTTATCACTAGTAAAATCAGATTCTTCATCTAAATACGAAGCATTTTCTTCTAATTTGGGATTAACAAAGTTTTCTTCCCTAATTACATTATTTTTATCAACTGTTCCTTGACTATTAATAGTTGTATTAGTATATATAGATTCATTAAGAATAATTGTAGTATTTTCAGAATCATTATTTTGATTTGAATCATTAGATGAAAAAATATCAAAATTAGTATCATTATCAATACTTGTAGTAATTTCACTATCACTACCAAAAACATTATTTATTGAAAAAAAGGATAATATTAAAAATAATGCAAAAAAGATTCCTATAAAGAAAGAGATTTTCTTTTTATCAAATCTTTGTTTATAAATCTTCATATTATCACAAATCTTTTTAACAATCAAATTTTTTAAAAAAAATTTATATTTATATAAATATCACATCAATAGTTCATATTATTATAATTAGATATTTTTTATATTATTTTTATTATAAATATCAAATTAATTTTATTATTATTAAATTTTTTAATTATATAAATTATAAAATCATTTGTATATGAACTAAATTTAAATATAATAATATAATATTTATTGAATTTATATTATATATACTTATTTATTAATACCAATAATTCAGGATATACTTCTAATATATGAAAAAATAATTCAAATCTTTACAATAAATATTATATTTTTAAAATAAGCAAAATAAAAATTATTCAAAATAATTAATAAGAAAATAAAAAAAAGAAACTGATAAAAAAATAAAAGAAAAAATAAAAAAAAGATAAGAAAAAGTACTTATCGAAATTATCCGAATAAAGCACCTAATCCAGCTGCAGCTTCTTCTTCAGCTGCCTCTTCATCTTCTTCTTCCTCTTCTTCTTCTGGTTCAGCTTCTGCTTCAGTTGCTGCAGGAGCTGCGCCAGTAGCTGCTGCAGGAGCTGCTGCCATAGCAGTAGTTGCCATAGCTTCTTCAATATCGACATCTTCTAAAGCTGCTATTAATGCTTTGATTCTAGCATCATCTGCATCGATTCCTGCTGCTTCTACAATACTTTTAACATTTGCTTCGTTAATATCTTTATCTGCACTGTGCAAAATCATTGCTGCGTATATATATTCCATGTTTTCACCTTAATATTTATTATATTTAAATTATATTTGAATTTATTCAGATTTAATCATTTTCTTTTAAATCTAAATATTTTTGTAATTAAAAACTTTAAATTTTGATTTTGATTTGAAAAATTGTTCTATCCAAAGAGAGCTCCAAGACCTGCAGCTGCTTCTTCTTCTGTAGCTTCTTCCTCTTCCTCTTCTTCCTCTTCTGGTTCATCTTTATCATCTTGTACTTCTTCAACTACTGATGTAGCTACTGTAGCATTAGATAATTTTTCACGAAGTTCATCGTCAATAGCACCATCTGCATCTGCAAGTGCGCTAGCTAAAGCCAACATTTTTGCATTTGCAAGAGCAATTAGAGGCTCAGTGGTTTCTGATGTGAGGATTGAACCTGCCATAGCTAAGTTAAATGACTTGCTATTAGCATTTTGGATAATTGCAACAATAGTTTCTTTAGTAGGTATTCCAGCATTAACAGAAAGATTAAACGCTTGTGTAAACACTGATTGAATGTCTGCCAATGTTTTTTCTTCATCAACAGTTAATAAATCTGAAGTGTAAACTGCTGTATCTTCGTAAGCTGCTTGTAAATCAATTCCTACTTCCATAGGTTGAATATCTAACCTTGTTAACATACTAGCTACTTGTCTAGAAACAGATTCACCAGCTTTAACAAGAACATGCTCTTTAGAAACTATAATTTTTCCTTTGTCAATTTTTGCAGGTATTCCTACTTGTTGTAATTCACCAAGTAATGGACCTGGTTCAAAACCAGTATCTCCTTGAGGTATAATAATATCAGAATCCGGAACACTACCAGCTTTCGCAGGAGCTGCTGTTTTACTATTTTCTAATATTTTAAACAATTTAAAAGGATTCATATCAGTGAATACAATTGCAGGTTGACCACCCATATGGTCTGAAAGATCTACAATATTTTCTTTGTTATTGTTACAGTCTTTGAAGGCCAAATCAATTAAATTCTTTTTAGACATTCTAATAATAGCTTTGCCTGACAATGATTGCCTCATTTTTTGAAGTTGTTTTGCAGGTATATTAAGTAAATTAACTATGCCTACAACATCATGAGAGTCAATCAAACCTTTAAGTTCTTTAACCTCTTCTTTTTTCCATTCAGCAACGTGAGCCATTTTACATCACCCTCACTACTGAACCCATTGTTGTTTTAACAAACATGGATTTTATTTGGTTTCTACCTTTTTCTAAATTGCGGTCTAAGACTGCGAGAACTGCCTCGATATTTTCAGCTATTTGCTCATCACCCATATCTTGAGTTCCGACTAAAGTTTGAATACTTGCTTGGTCTTTAACACCTATTCTTACAGTATTTTGTAATCTTTCGATTAACGGCTCTGCTTTAGCACTAGCAGGTACTGGTTTAGGCATTTTTTTCCTTGGACCTAAAACTGGTCCTAAGAATCTACCAACAAGTGGCATCATATCAGCCTGAGCCACGAAGAAATCATGCGCATTAGCTATTTTTTTAGCTTGCTTACGATCTTTACCAATTTCTTCTAGGTCTGCTTTAGTCACAACAAGATTGATACCAGCATTTTTAGCTTGAACTGCTAATTCCCCATCCGCAATAAATCCAATATTAACGTCTTTACCGCGTCCATTAGGGAGAGCAACTTCTTCATCAAACCGATTTTCTGGTTTTTTGACATCCAAATCTTTGATGTTAATAATAACATCAATAGATTGTGTGAAGTTTCTCGGCTTAGATTCTTCTTTTGCCTTCTTCACCGCTTCCATAATCTCTTGTGTCATACAAAATCCTCCATGAACTTAAAGTCCATTATTGGATATTTTTATGTGTCATGATCAACTGAAAATCAACAAAGTATTTTATTAAATATAATTAAGAATAATTAAATATATTTATTAAATATAATTGAATATTTCAATTTATAATATAATAAAATATTTTATTAAAAATAATTAATATTTTATTAAATATAATTTAATATTTTAATTTATATATAATTCAAATACTGAAAATATTGATTTAATCAATTGTATGAATTTAAATGTATCCGTTACTATGTAACATCATTTACATATGATTTGTTTATTTATAATACATTAATTTTATAATTATATTAATTTTAAATTTTAATAATATATTATTTTTAATAATTTTATTAATTGTTTAATAATTTTTATATTTAAATTATAATTAATTTTATAAATTTTAATAGTTTTAATAATTTTTATATTTAAATTATAATTAATTCTATAAATTTTAATAATTATAATAATTTTTATATTTAAATTATAATTAATTTTATAAATTTTAATAGTTTTAATAATTTTATTAAAAGAATAATTTTATCAAAATTTTAAAAACATTAACACTTATTCTACAAGAATATCGTCATATTCCCCAGCATCAACGTCTTTTTGGGCTTCTCTTGGGTCTTTACCATCTACAGTAATACCCATACTTACACAAGTTCCCATAACTTCTTTAGCACCATGTTTATAATCATTAGCTAAAAGAGTATCAAATTTCATTCTAGCTATTTTTAAAGCTTGTTCTACTGATAAATCAGCAACTTTATCTAAACCTGGATCTTGTGAAGCTTTTTCAATTTTGAGCTCATCCATAATAAGAGCTGTTGTTGGAGGAGTACCTATCTCAATTTCAAAATCTTTAGTATCATTATCAATAATGATTTTTACTGGTACTTTCATTCCTTTAAAATCAGCACTTTTATTATTAATTTGCTCAACAACTTGCATCATATTAATTCCGAAAGGACCGATAGCTGGACCTAAAGGTGGTCCTGGAGTCGCACTTCCCCCTTCGATGAGAATTTCAACAGTATCTTTAGCCATTAGTCAGCCTCCTTTTGTATAATTCTAATTTGATCTCCTTTAACAGTGACAGGAATTGGAACCGCAGCTTCTATTAACTCAAGAACAACCTCTTCACGAGATTCATCTATACGAACTACTTTAGCTCTCTCTCCTTTGAAAGGACCAGATATAAGTTCTACAATACTTCCTTTTTGTATAGAAGATATAATAGGTTCTGGATTAAGGAATTTTTTAACTTCTTCAAATGTAACAACATTAGAATTTTCTCCACTTCGAGATTTGCCTTCAACAATCCCTCTTAAATGAGGTATTTTGAATGCTGGATTTTGCATATCTATTTTAGTTGAAGATTCTACTAATATATATCCTTTCAAGGATTCAGGTACTAGAATAGCTCCTACACCAATACCGCTGTCTTTTGACTTTCTAGCTAACATCCTAGCCACATTTCTCTCTTGACCTGTTGCTGTCTTAAGAGCATATATGGAATTTTTATAATCTTCCATTTTAAAATACACCTATTCAAATTAAAATTTCCTTGTCTCTATTAAAGATTAAATTAACATTTTTAAAAATTAAGGGAACTAAACACAATTAAATAATCAACTTCTAATGATTGGCATGCAAAGAAACAATACTATTTAACCAGTAATATTATCTGACAAATAACATTATTTAGAATAACTGCCATTAAACAATTGAAGGATATTCATGTAATTAAATAATAACTATAAAAAAATTAATATTTAATTAAAGTATTTTTAGAGTATTTCATCCTTAATTTCAATACAAACAATACAATAATAAATTTATATAATATTAAAATTAGGTTTATATTATTTATATTAATTTTATGTATAATTTTTCAAGTATTTAAAGTTTTCAAAAATATTATAAAAAATTAAAAAAAAACTAAAAAATTTAAAATTATTAAAATAATTATATAATTAAAAAAAATAAAATAATTAAAATTAATTTAAAAAATTAAAAACACATAAAACAAAAAAAATAATTTAAAAAAGAATTAAAAAACTAAAAAAATTAGAAAGTTGTTCATAATACAGATTTTCAAGCAGTTTAAAGTCATATAAATTTATGAATTGCTTAAAAAAAGTAATCACATATATCATGATTTAATAATTTGAAAAATTAAAACAATTACAAAACCAATGACGCCAATAATGGCTATACCAATAGCAGTAACTTTTGAAAAATTAACATATTCCTCGCGAGTTGGTTTTTTAGCTACTTTTAATACTCTTTTACATTCTTTGTAAAAACGACCTATAGATTCTTGAAAACTCATTTTAAAAACTTCCCTTCAAATTGAAAGCAAATATGTGAATATAATTTAATAATATTTTATTATATGAATTGATGTGCTATATATTTAAAAATGATGTTTATATAATTAATAAATTATTTTATAATATTAAAGAATTATTTATTTTTATAAATCATTTATGATAATATAATCTATGATTTTTTATTTATAAAGTTTTGCTATAACTAATCTTGAATTTTATAATTTTAATTAAAGTATATTTTTTTTAAAAAAAAAAATAAAATAAAAAAACTAAAATATGAAAAATAATAAAAAAAGTTAAAAAAATAATAAAAAAACTAAAATAAAAAAATAAAATTTAATTGATATAAAATCAATACTAGAAGGACCCATCAATAAAGTCGTCTAAAGGATCAGACTCTTGTTCATCAAATGAACCATCAACCACACCAACCATATTGTCGATTGTCTCAGATACTCTCTTAGTATGTTCATCTTGAGCTTTGACTCCAGAAACAACAATTGTTGTTCTAACCATATTTTGGAGATCTTCATCAATTTGAGTACCCCAAATAATATTAGCTTCTGGGTCTAATTTATCAGCTACAATCTGAACAACTTTTTCAGCTTCATGTAATGTTAAGTCTGAGCTACCAGATATGTTGATTAATGCACCTTTTGCATCTGAAATATCTAAATCTAGTAATGGGCTATTTAAAGCTTCATGAACAGATTCTAATGCTCTATCACCAGATTCAGATTCGCCCATACCAATCATTGCCATTCCAGAACCTTCCATAATAGTTCGAATATCAGCAAAATCAAGGCTGACTAAACCTTTTTTAGTAATCAGTTCAGTGATTCCTTTTACAGCTCTTCCTAGAATTTCATCTGCAACCATAAATGCTTTATTTAATGGTAAATTTGGCGCAACTTCTAATAATTTATCATTAGGAATAACAATAACAGTATCAGCAACAGCTTTAAGTTTATCTAAACCTTGTTCAGCATTTTCTCTTCTTTTAATTCCTTCAGCTGAAAATGGCATACTAGCTACAGCTACAGTCAAAGCACCCGCTTTTTTAGATAATTTTGATATTACTGGAGCAGAACCAGTTCCAGTTCCTCCACCAAGACCACAGGTAACAAATACCATATCCGCGCCTTCTAACTCATCTCTTATGTCATCCTCACTTTCTTCAGCACATTCTTCTCCAACACTTGGATCTCCACCAGCACCTAAACCATGACAAGATTTCTTACCTAAAAGAAGCTTTTTACCAGATTGACTGTAGAATAAATCTTGAGCATCAGTATTAGCAGTAATTGTTTCTGCACCTTCAATACCGATTTCATTTAATCTTGTAATCGTGTTGTTTCCAGCTCCACCAGCTCCGACTACAAAAATCTTAGCACGACTATGATCTATATATTCTAAAAGTTCATCATCTAGGTCTGCGGAAATTCTTTTTGGAATATGCTTTTCCATTCTTTTTTCAGAATCTTTAATTGCATCATTTAAAAATTTCACTTACTAACCCCACATAAACTATAATCATAAAAATTATAATTAATGAATATTAACAAATTGCACACAATTTTAAAAAAAATAGCATACAATTTTATTATAATTACTGATATGTTATAGGTTATATTTAAATGCAGCGGAATGAATTTTTGAAATTATAATTTCATATGAAAAACCGATAATTTCAAGTAATGTTTAAAAAAACTTAAAAAATTTACTTCAATAAAGTTATTTTAAGGTGAAATTTTAATAATGAAAAAATAAAGAAATAAATAAACAATTATAAAAAGTTTAAGATTAAGAAAAATGCAAAATACTAATTAATAAAAATACAAAATTCAATTAATACAAACATAAGCACAAATTAATAAAAATGCAAAATACAAATTAATAAAAATGCAAAATTCAATTAACACAAATACAAATTAATAAAAATGTTCTAGCTAATCTCTAGGCATAGCTAATATTTCATGAATTCTCATTTCAAAAACTTTTGTCATGTTAGCAGGAGTGATAATAGCTGCAGAATCAGCTCCTTGAGCTCTTCCACCAATAGCTAATATTTCTTCACCCACAGGAATTAAACCTGCATCAGCTAACATAATACTTATTTCACCACATACTTTAATTCCTTGTGAAAACATTCGAAGTGTTTCAGCTATGATTTCAACTGGAGTAACCCCACCAAATTTATTTGAAATTCCTCTTCCAACACCACTAAGTGCATGAGAACCAACAAAACTAACAATTCCTCTTTCTTCTAATTTTTCTCTCATCTTAGAACTTAATTCCATTGCATTTTTCTCTTTAAAACCTGCATGATGAGAAGTATTTACTATAGTTACACCATCTAAGAGTCCTGCATCATCAAGTGCGTCAGCTAATTTAAGTGCAGTTTCACCAGAAACAGAAGCTATAGCTATATATTTAATATTAGATTTTTCCAATCTTTCTTTAACAATGCTAATTAATTGGTCTGTGTTTTCTTTGCCAGGTTTTTCAAAGTATACTATTGATTTTTTCATAAAATAACTCTCCTAAATTTAATATATTCCATATAATTGAATATTGATAATTTTGATAAAATCATTAATATTTTATTTATTTTTTGATGTATTTATAACTTATTTTAGTGAAAAATTTATAATTACTTAATTCAAAAATTTACAATTATTTTAATCAAGAATTTAATTTATTTAAAAAAATAATATTTTTCTTATAATTCAAAATTTTAAAAAATAAAAAAATAAAAAAATAATTAATTAAGGAATAAATAAAGCCAATAACATGAATTAAGTAATAAATAAAGCCAATAATATGAATTAAGTAATATTTTTAATTATAATTATAAATAAATTAAAGTTATTAATAATAAATATAAATTTATATATAATTAAAATAATTATCTAAAAAAAATAACAAATAATTAAACAATTAATAAACTTATATTCAACTAAAAATAAAATAATTATCTAAAAATAAAATAGTAATATAAAATTAATAATTATAATTATAAAATAAATAATATAAAAATAAAATAAATTATAAAAAAACAAATAATAATTTAATAAAAAATCAAATAATTTAATAAAAGACTAAAATAATTTAAAAAAGATCAAAAAAATAAAAAATTATCTTTATGAAACATTAAAAGTGATAATATGAAATGTTTTGAATTTTTACTTCCACCAAGAATTGAAAAGCCTAGAAATAATGGAATTACAATGGTATTAGATAAAGGATTAGGATATGGCATGACAAAAAGCTTAATGGAAATATCTGGAGAATATGTTGACTTTTTAAAATTTGGTTGGGGAACAATTATCATTCATAATAAAGAAATCATCCAAAAAAAAGTAGAAATGTATAAGTCATTTGATATTATTCCATATACTGGTGGAACTTTATTTGAAATAGCTTACACAAATAATAAAGTAGAAGAATTCTTTAAAGAAGTAAAAGATATTGGTTTTGAAGCTGTTGAAATTTCTGATGGTTCAACAGATATGATGGAGAATGAAAAATTAGAATTTATATCAATAGCTAAAGAAAAAGGATTTTATGTTTTATCTGAAGTTGGAAAAAAAGATCCAGAAGAGGATAAAGAAATCGATTTAAATAAACGAATCGAATTAGTAAATGCAGAATTAAAAGCAGGATCTGATAAAGTAATCATTGAAGCTAGAGAAGGTGGGAAAAATATAGGAATCTTTGATGATAAAGGAGTAGCTAAAGAAGAAGAAGTAGATTATATAACAAAACATATATCGAAAGAAAATATAATTTGGGAAGCTCCTAATAAAGATCAGCAAGTTTATTTTGTTTTAAAACTTGGAAAAAATGTTAATCTTGGAAATATCTCATCAGATGATATAACTTCCCTTGAAACTATTCGAAGAGGTCTTCGTGGAGACACATTGAATAAAATTTAAAAAACACTGAAAAATTTAAAAAATGCATATAAAAAATTTAAAAAACACTGAAAAATTTAAAAAACATATGATAAATTTAAAATGTATATACTAACTATACTTTAAACACTTTTTATATATTGAATTAAATATTTTATTTTAAGAGAAAATACATGAAAAACGATACCTTAAGTGATAAAACTCTAAATTACAAAACAGCTAAAACAGCAAATGGAATAGAATACAAGTATCTTGAAAATGAAAAATACCTTGTTATTCCTATTGAAACAAGATACATTAAAGCCAATGATAGTCTTGATACTATTATAAACCCCGTTATTGATATCATAAAAGATGATGATTATTTAATAATAGCTGAAACTCCAGTAGCTATTTCCCAAGGAAGATTAGTTGATGAAGGAGATTATAAAGATGGAATTGGGGCAAAATTTTTAGCCATTATTTGGAGTAAATATATATGGGGCTATATCCTTGGACCATTACTCAAAATAAAGAAGAGAACTATTAAAAACTTAAGAAAACTTCCTTCCGAAGCAAAAAGACATAAAGAAGTAGTTTTAAATTTATATGGATGGAAACATGCCTTAAAACCAGCTTCAGAAGCAGGAATTGATTTAAGTAATGCTCCTGGAAGCTATGTATCCCTTCTTCCTCTAAATCCTCAAAAAGTAGCTGAAGAAATAGCTGAAAAAATCAAAAAACATTGCGACTTTTCTGGAAATGTTTTAATAGTAGATACTGATGCTACTTACAAAAGAGGAGAAAAATATTTTACAGGACTTCCCATAGCTATTGAAGGAATTGATGCAGATAATGGAGTTTTTGCTTATATTTTAGGACAGCTATGCACAAACATGGGATCAACTCCTCTTGGAAGTTCTAAAAAAATTAGTGTTAAAAAGGCTATTGAAATAGCTAACATAGCTGAAAGCTATCAAAAAAGATTAGCTAACAATATGGAAACAATTCATAGTGTTAAGAATGTTTTAGGAGAGGATATTGATGATGTTAGTATTGAATCTCTTGATTCAATAATCCATACTCCTGCAGTTATTGTAAGAGAAAAAATATAGATTTTTAAGATTTTTTTAATATAAAATAAATTTGTTTTTAAAATTATAATATATTGATATAAAATAAATTTGTTTTTAAAATTATAATATATTGATATAAAATAAATTTGTTTTTAAAATTAAATATTGTAAGTATTATATGAAATTATACACTAAAATGCAAAACTTTAATAAATAGTTATAACATATATTAATTTTATAATTACTATAATATAAAATATATTATTTTTTAATAATTAAAATAAATTGAAAAATAACTATTTTAATAATTTTAATTTAATTTTTATTAGATATATCTATCAAAATATAATTTTTTGATAATTAATTATTAGATAATAGTATTAACAATATATAAAAAGTTATTATAATGATTAATTTTATATTATATAAAAAACATAATATAATTCAATATTAAAATAGTATAAATACGTAATTGTTTCTAAATTTAAAATTTATTTTAAAACTACTTATCACTCAATTACATTATATATTATTGTTTAATTATTTTATTATAGGAATCAAATAATATTAACATTTTTTTAGATATGAGGGTCATTAAATGATAAATAATCCATTAGTCCAAGAATTATTAAATGAAATCGTTCAAGAAGAAGAAAACTTACCAATTGTCGAATCATTAATAAATGGAGTTACAACTGACGAGGATATAGCTGAAAAAACCGAGATTAAATTAAATATTGTCAGAAAAATATTATATCGATTATACGACTCAGGATTAGCTAGTTACAAAAGAAGTAAAGATCCTGAAACACAATGGTATACATATGCTTGGGAATTTGACAAAACAGGAATAGTCAATCAAATAGAAGAGAAATCTACAAACAAGATAAGTAGTTTAAAAAGAGATTTAGAATTAGAAGAAAACAACATGTTTTTTGAATGCCCTGAATGTCATTCAAGAGCTGCTTTCGAAGAAGCTTCAGAAATGGGCTTTGAATGTTCTGAATGTGGAAATAATATAGCATTCCAAGAAAATGAAAGCGAAATTACAAGAATAAAAGAAGAAATTGCAAGTCATGAAGAAGCTTACTCATTTTTAAAAACACAAGCTCTTCAATAAATAAAATACTGTTTTAAATTTTTTTTATTTTTTTATTACTTTTTATCTAGCCCTATTTTTAATTTTTATTTTTTTATATCGAATTTTTTTATTCATAATTAAAATAATTATATACTTTTTTGTTAATTTATCTATTATATTATATTACTTAAAGTTTGCAACACTTTATATATAAATAACAGTTACAAATATTTGCTAATTAACTATATTTTAAATATTTATTATAAAAAAATAAATGAATATTGAGAAAATTACATTTTTAAAGTGTTTTTATGATAATAAAACTTTTAAAAGAAGAAGGATGCCCTTCATGGGTTATTAAACACTCCATACGTGTTTGTAAAAAAGCCAAAGAAATATCAAAAAATTTTGACGTTGATGAAAAACTAATAGAAGAAGCCGCATTACTTCATGATATTGGTAGATCTAAAACAAATGGAATAGAACATGGAATAATCGGTGCAGAGTTAGCTATTAAACACGGTTTTTCAAATAAAATAGCTAATATCATTGAAAAACACATTGGTTCAGGTATCTCTAAAGACGAAGCTATTAATCTTGGACTTCCTCCAAAAAATTATATTCCTATCACCATTGAAGAGAAAATAATTTCACATGCCGATAATCTTACTAATGGTGATGAAGAAGTAGATATCAATTTTACAATTAATAAATGGAAAGGAAAAAACTTAAATAACCTTGAAGAAGCTATAGCTAGACTTAAAAAAACACATAAAGAACTTATCACTGATTTTGAAGAATAATTGTGTAAATTTTAAAAAATAACTTGTTCATATATAATAATCAATAAAGTGAAACTCTTTCTACACCGTTTATTTTTAAAAGATCTTTTATAATATCTCCAGATATAGTTTCTTCTGTAATTATAGTTAATCTTGGTGTTTGTTCAAGTTGAATATCGGTTGCATATGCCTGCCTAATGCTAATTCCTTCTTTTGAAATTAAAGTACTAGCAGCTGCGAGAATTCCTATATTTTCATCTCCAACATCTATTTCTATAACACCAAGGCCGAGATTTTTTGCTATATTTTTAAGAAGGGTTCCAGCTGGCATGATGTTTTCAAAAATATTAGCTAAATCATTATCATCTAAAATGAAATCTATTGTAGACTTAATAGCTTTTCTATCAACATCAGCTGCTTTAGCTAACGCCAAATCAGTTATTTTAAGGTTACCACAGTAAATCTTATAATCTTTTCCTACTCGTAGACCTAAATCTATCATTTTACCTGCAACACTCATTCGAGCAGGATATTTCTCAAACTTACCTTTAACAGATTCCCACATTTTCCACCAATTCTTTTTAAATGATTATTTAATCAAAATAATATTTATTAAAGATATTTATTAATAATAAATTTTTATCTAAAAAATTATTTATTTTTATATTAAATAAAATCATCGAAAAAACAAAACTATAGATAAATATTTAAATATAGTAAAAATTTCATAAAAATAAAAAACAATTAGGGAAAAATTAAAAAATAGGCCAGCCGGGGTTCGAACCCGGGACCTCACGGTTATCAGCCGTGCGCTCTACCAGGCTGAGCCACTGGCCTCTATTTTTTATCAATGTATATTAGTAAAAATTAAATCTAAAATCAACATTTAAACTTTATCATATATAATGTTTTCGATTCTAAAGTTATTTTTACACTATTCTTATATTAATTATAGAAACAAATTCATAATGAATAGATTTCATAGTATGAAAAAAACTATGAAAATAAATTATCTAAAATTAAATTATCATAAGTTAAACTGTCTAAAATTAAATTATATAATATTAAATTATTATAAATTAAAAATTTAATTAGATGGTTTTTTATTTATCATTTCATTAATGGAATCTGCCATTGCATGACCTTCAACAGTTATTTTTGTATCTTCAATTCCATCAACAGATAAAGCTTGATTCTTTGCATCTACAGCCATACGAGCCACACTCATACAGCCAGGGTTTGTAGGTTTAATAACAATATCTGCAGTTGTACCATCAATGTGAATACTTTGTACAATTCCCATTTCAACAATACTAACTCCCATATGTGGATCATTGACTTTAGAAACGGCATCTCTTACTTTATTTAATAATTCTTCTGACATATTATTCCTCACTCTTATAGTTAAAAATGATCATTAAAATGAGTTAATGAGATTATCTCATCATTTTAATAAAATATTCGAAATTAATTAAAAAATTATTTTATTATTTTTAAATTTATAAAACAACATATAAAGATTTGTTTTAGTTATATTTATAGATAGCTATTTTTTATTAATATTATTTAAATATATAAATTTTTATTGAAATTATAATAATATTTGATTATCATTAACATGAAAAGTTAAAAACATGACATGAAAATGATGATATAAAAAATTAAAAATAAAAATGTATAAAATATTTAAAATTATTATACATTATGAAATTTTTTAATTATAAAAAAATTATGACATAATTAAAAATAAAAATGTATAAAATATTTAAAATTATTATACATTATGAAATTTTTTAATTATAAAAAAATTATGACATAATTAAAAATAAAAATATAAAAAAATAGATTAAAAGATTATTGTACTAAAATCAGTACCCCAGCAACAAATAATAAAATTGCTCCTAAAAAAGCTATAGTTCCTGCTGTAAAAAAGATTACAACTGCAGCTATTATAAAAATAATTCCAATAATCTTAAAACGTTCTTTTAAGAAAAATAAAGCAAGTATCAATATTATAATAAACATTAATGAATATATTCCATTTTCAAAAGCAGCACCAGTATCTCCTGGAAGAATTCCTGTAACAAGAGCATATACAGACCCTATCATACTTAATATTAAACCAATTATGGATAAATATTTCACAACATCAGATACTTCAAAATCATCTAACATCCTTTCACCTAAACTCTCAAATTGAATATTATTTATTCCATTATAACATTATTATATAAATTATACAAAACATACGAATAACAAAACATACAAAAATATACAAATTACACTATTAAATATTACAAATTACACTATTAAATATTACAAATTACACTATTAAATATTACAAATTACACTATTAAATATATTATTAGAGTATTTATTACTAATCATTCATATAAAGAGATTTTAAATAAATAAAAACTACTTTTTTCTATCTTTTATGCGAACTGCAACACCATTAGTAGATTTTTCCATTTCTTCTCCTGTTAAAACCGCTTTACCAACAGCTAAAACTTCACCATCTCTTACAACAACAACTTCGTCATTAGGAATAATGGTCTCATCAGCACGTTTAACTCCTGGAGCAAAAACAGTGTTAGTTTCTAAATTAAAATCTATTTCAACAATATTAATACCTAATTCAAATAATCTCTCCCCACCAGCTAAACGAAGAGAATAAAAACCAGTATCTCTATTTAAAAGAGCTATTTGATTACTGCTTGAAAATATTCTTCTATGATACATACCTTTAGCCTTGGTATTATCTGAAATTAAGTTTTCACCACCTAATCCAAATTGGTAAATAGCTATAGAACGAAGTTCATTTAAAACTCTTTCACGAGCAGGAATTCTTTTATATGCATTTAACTCCATTCTAAGATTATAAATTGAATCATTACTTGTTGGTCGACCATCAACAGTAACACAGGTAAAATCATCAAGATATTCATCACAAACCTCTTTATATCCTCCAGAAACATTTGCTACAACAGACTTATCTCCAACATATCCTTTTAACAGCTCACCTGCTAATTTTTTCTCTTCAAAACTCCATTCCCCAGATACTGCAACATCATATGATTGAATTGGAAAGGTATTCTCCATTTCACGTGGGCAAATTCCAAAAGGAGAAGTTACAATTAGTTCTTGATAACCTTTTGTAACTCTACGGAATTTCTGATGTGACTTCGAATTTGAATAAGGTTTCCTCATACTACATGGAAGAACAACTACAACCTCGCCAAAAGGTTTAATCCATTTCATCCTGTCTCTCCATCTAACAGCTTCAGGACGATATAAAGATTCTTCATTTGAACAGATAACTTTCATAATATACTTTCCATTATAGAATTTTTTAAATTTATATATAATAATCATTATATAATTTATTTTATTTATACTAATTCAATGCTAAAATAAACTGTAACCTATTTCTAAAAACATTATTATAAAAGAATTAACTACTAGATATATTTGAAAAATAAGAAAAATAATAAAAAGATACTGAATAATAAAAAGTAAAAATAAGAATAATATAAAAAATTAGAAATGAAATAAAAAACAAAAAAATAATCTATTTATCAGCTAATGCTTGGAATTCCTCATCTTCTTCATCAAGAATGTCCAAAAGTTCACTCCATGCTTCTAAAGATTCTTTAGCTGCTTGATCATCTAATACTTCAATAGCATAACCTGCATGAACAAGAACATATTTTCCTTCTTCAATTTCATCAACAAGATCTAATTTTACTTGTTGTTTAACTCCACCAAAATCAACAAATCCGATTTTTTCTTCTTCTCTTATTTCAATGATTTGAGCTGGTGCTGCAATACACATATTTGGTCATCTCCCATAATTATAGTAATTTAAGTATATTTATTTTAATTTAAGTTTTATTAATTAATAATTATTAAATTATTTCAATTTATTTTTTAATATAAATTTATTTAATTGGTTTATTCTCCAATTAATTAATCTAATTATTTTATATAATTATAAAAATTATAAATTTATTTAATTAATTTAATTTATTTTATTATCTAATTATTAATCTAATTATTTTTTAATATAATTATTTTATTAATTATTAAAATTATTTAATTTATAAAAATATTTAATCAAATCATTTTATTAACATATTTTTTAAATATAAATAAAAAATATAGAAAATAATATCAAATTTAAAAAGATATTTTATTGAAGATATATAAAAATATATTTTAAGTAATAATCATAAGCAAAATTAAAATTATGACTTCATTCAATAAATTTTAGATATAATATAACAAAGAATTGTTATAGTTAATCTTAGATATTAATTATATATTTAATTTTAAATTATATAAAATTATGTAAAATTATTAATAAATTATGTAATTTTTTTTAAAAAAAATAAAAAAATAAAAACAAAAACAACAAAACATATAAAACAAACAAAAAGGTCAGATTAACATGAAAAATATTATAATAGGGGCTGGGCCTGCAGGAAGACTAGCTGGAACTGAACTTGGAAGATTAGGTGAAAAAGTTCTACTTATAGAAAAAAATAATCTCGGTGGAACCTGTTTAAACGAAGGATGCATGGTTATCTGTGCATTAAATGATATAGCTAAATTTTTAAATAACAAAAAACAGTATGAAAAATTAGGTCTTCTTAAAGGAAACATTGAAATTTCTTTTGAAGAAATCGTGAGTAAAATAATTAAAACACAAGAAATAATACATAAAATAGACCATAAGGAAAATACTTCTCTAAATAATGATATTGTCTATGGTGAAGCTGAAATAACTGAAAATGAAGTTACTGTTCAAGGAGAAACTTGGGACTTTGAAAATTTACTTATAGCTACTGGTGGAAAACCATTTATTCCTAATGTCCCCGGTAAAGAATATGGTTTAACTAATGAAGACATTTTAAAACTTAAAGAAGTTCCTGAAAAACTTAATATCATAGGTGGAGGGGTAATAGCTAGTGAAATTTCTAACATTTTCGCATCTTTTGGAAGTGAAGTGAGTATAATAACTAGAAGAGGTTTTTTAACTAAGTTTGACACAGAAATTAGAGATTATATGGTGGAAAATCTATTTAAAAATGTAAATATTTATGAAGATACAGCAACTGAAGAAATTCAAAAGAATAAAACCATAATTAATGTTAATGGAGAAATAAATGAACTTGAAGGAACTACATTTATAGCTACAGGAAGAAGTCCAAATTCACAAATAGCTCGAACTATTCTAAATAATGATGATTTTGATAAAAGAGGAGCTATCAAAGTTAATGACCTACTCCAAACAAGTAAATCTAATGTTTATGCCGCTGGCGATGTTATTGGAGGAATAACTCTTACTCCAGTAGCTAGAATGGAAGGAATATTAGCTGCAAGAAACATGGCAGGTTATCTTAATAAAATTGAATACAATACAATTCCACAATCAATTCCATTAGCTATGGATGTTAGTTTTGTAAAAAATACAAATACCCTCTCTGATGAAAACAAAGAAACGGTAGATATTTCAGTTCCAGGTTCAGCAGGTCCTGAAGGATTCTGGAGAGTTTTAAGTAAAGATACTGGAATTACAAAAGCTTCATTTGACTCAAAAACAAGATTATTAGAATCAATAACAGCTATTTCTCCATCATCTGTAAGTGATATATCTTATCTATCTTATTTAATGAGAACAGGGGAAAATATAATAAATTTTGATGAATTTATTGAAATACATCCTTCTACTGATGCATTTTTCCAAATAATGAGAGATATGTAGTATTTCTAAATAAATAGTGATTTTAATAATTATATAGAATTTTTAAATAATAATAAGTATACTAAAAAAATTATAGCGATTTTAATAATTATATAGAATTTTTAAATAATAATAAGTATACTAAAAAAATTATAGCGATTTTAATAATTATATAGAATTTTTAAATAATAATGAGTATACTAGAGTATACTAAAAAATTATAATGATTTTAATAACCCTATTATGATTTTAATAATTAACTATATATGATTTTAATAATTATATATTATTTTTAATTATTACTTAATATTTCTAAATAATTATGGAGATTTAAAAATTAGCTATTTATTCTTATTAACTTCTTTAATAACAATATTAGCTACTTTTTCACCAGATGAAATAACTTCACTACTATATTCTTTAGTTTTAGCTTTAATTTCATCTAAGTTATCTAAAGATTCTTCAATCTTAGTATTTAAATTTTCAATATCTGCTTCAATTACAGCTCCTGGAAATATTCCTGCCATATTATGGCATCTTCCATATTTAACACGAGTAAGAGCAATAGCTGGAAGTTCACATGCCATAGATTCCTGAATCATCACACCATCATCAGTTAAAACAGCTAAATCAATTAAATCATAAAGATCTTTTATCCAATCAATGTATCCAAGGTTAATTACTTTAGTTTCATCAATTAAATCTAAATATTCCTCTTCTAATGGAATTCCTACAAGGAACAAATTATAATCATTAGATAATCTCTGATTTTGACTTGTCACATTATTTACAGCTTTCACCATCATTTCAAATAATGAAGAGCCAGATGAAAATAAGATACTCGGTTTATTTTCATCAAAAAGACCATTCTTATCAATTTCAATTATTTTTTCTAAAGCTTTTTCTTTATTTCCTTTAGTTAATCCAGGTGTTAATGGGAAAAATGATTTTTCTACATTTTTAGGTAAAATTTCTTCTCTAAATAGCTGAGCTTCTGGAAGAACAATACAATGATTTAATCTAACACAAACTCTAGTATCTGTAGGAGTATCGATAATACCAACAGCTGGAACTCTAGCTAATTTAGCAGCTACACATCCAACAACTGCACCACCACCAATTATACCAACAACAACATCTACTTTAAGTTTTTTGATTAATTTTCTTGTTTCGATTGCAGCTTTTATTGTTTTAAATCCTGCTTTAATGATAGCTGATTTAGTTGCAGCATGTCCTCCAGCTTGTGGGACAGAAACCTTGTGCCAAGTAAAACCATTATTTTTAAAAAGTAATCCTGGTGCATTATAATCAAGAGCAAGTTCACAGTGAACTCCTTTTTTTTCTAATTCAAGAGCTATATTTAATGCATTGACTGCATCTCCACCCATTCCTCTTCCAGTTATAACAAGTAGTGCTTTCATATTATCTTCACTAAAAAATTAAAATTTTAAGATATAAACTTTAATAGTTCTTTAAATTGACAAAATCATAAAAACCAAACAAACAAATCCAATTAAAAAAGGTTATTTAATCCAATTAAAACAACATTAAGTATAAACAAATTAATATATTATTTAATCCAATTAATAATATCTCTGCTTATTTAATCCAATTAATAATATCTCTGCTTATTTAATCCAATTAATAACATCTTTGTTTCTATTAGGATTTCCAGGATTATTTTCAAGTTTATAACCTAAAGTTACACCATATAGTGGAGTGTAACCTTCTGGAATTTCAAGTTTTGTTTTAGAGTCCTCATTTTGGAAATAAGCTTTAATAAGTCCAATCCAACAGGAGCCTATATCTAGTCCTTCAGCTGCAAGAAGCATATTTTCAATAGCTGCACTGCAATCAGTTTGACTATAATCACCACCTTCCCTGCCAGAAACAACTAACACTGTTGGAGCATTGTGAAGTATATTTCTTCCACTTTTTGCTATAGCTTCTAAGAATTCATCTCCAGACTTAGCCATATTTTCTAAAGCAACACCATTAATCTCTTTAAGAAGTTCTTTATTTTGAATAACAGTAAAATACCAAGGTTGTTCTCCTCTTGCAGTAGGAGCCATAATACCAGAATTTAATATTTTTTCAATTTCTTCATCTTTTAATTGTTCTTTTTTATATACTCTTACACTTCTACGGCTATTTATAACTTCAAAAACATCTTTCATGATTAATTTCTCCATGTATTATATTTTAATAAAATTTATCATAATATTAGAAAAATAAAAATATTATTTTCTCTTTGCATTATATGCTTATCTTCTCTCCAATGAACTATCAATTTTATATTTATTATGAGTATAATGAGTCCTATGGGCATACGGATTATAAAGAAGACGCCTAAATCCTAAAGATATGAAAAAAGAATTTGTGACTGTGTATTGTTTTCTTCTTAATATTATTCTCCTAAGAATATCTCCTAAACCCCCTCCAGTTAAAATATCCATGAAATAATCACCAAATGTTGGATCTCTCAAATTTAGCTTAATTGCAAAAAATCTTTTTAGACTGTTTCTTCTAATAAGAGCAATAAGAGTTGTTGTAGCTATAAATAATATTAATGTTCCCCAAAATCCTCCTAACATGTAAAAACAAACTCCAAGAGCTACTGCAAAAGAATGATTTCCAACTTCCCCTAACATTATTTTTCCAGCGAAATCTAAAGGAGAATAACCAATACAGATAACTAATAATAACAATGGAGCATAATACACATAATATCCAGGTACTGAAATAATTGGACCAACTTCTAGGATTATCATAGCTAAAATTGTGAATATACTCATTATAATTACAACAATAGCTGTAGAACCAGGTTGCATATCTGAAATATTAATCGGTTGGATGAGAAGTGCGATTAGAATAGATGAATATCCTATAATAGGGAATCCTGCTATCATAACAATTATCATTCCGATTCCACGAGAAAGTTGTCCCCATTCAATAGAAGACTTTCCAACTTTTCGTCTTCCAATCAAATCATCAAATAGGGCAAAAATACCGATTATGAGAATTAAATTATTAAACCAATATGGAAAATATAAACTAAGCACTATAAACGGAACTATTCCTAAAGCACGAGGTGTACCTCCACGGACATCCGTATAAAGGTTTCCTAAATATCCTCTTTTCCCCAAAATTCTAAATAACATTGTTAAGACAATGGTTAGAATTAATGATGCGAAAAATGGTACTAATATATATTGATAATTCATTTTACTAATCCCTAATTTTCCAAATCTTTTATTTCAACTAATAAAATAATATCATTACAATATTATAAAATTATTGAATTAAATTTATAAAAATATTATAAAATATTTATAAAATTATTGAATTAAATTTATAAAAATATTATAAAATATTTATAAAATTAATTGAATATAAATGTATAAAAATATTATAAAATATTTATAAAAATTATTAAATATATTTAATGTATAAAAATATTTAAAATATATTTGTAAACTAGATTATAATAATTGTTATAACTTATAATAAACTCAAATATAAAATAAGATTTTACTAATATATAATCTTTTTTAAAAATCACTAAACATTATTTAATAGGATATCTTAAAAGTGCAGCTAAACCTCCTAATGATTCTAGCTGTTTTCCACCATCATGCTCACTACTTATAACCATGACATTTCCACCCATGTTTTCAGCTAAATTCATGACTTTTTCTAGTTTTTCAATTCTAACAAGTTTATCTAAAACTAATAATTCTTTAATAGCTCCAGCATTAGTTGCAGCAATAGTTTCCTCTTTTCCATAGACAACAATATTATTTCCTTTTGCTATTTCTCCCAAAATTTTCTCAATAGCAGATATTTCATTAGCTATTCTGTTTTCAGCACTTAATTTTTCAACTACTCCTTTTTTTAATATTTCTTGAATACCAACTCTTCCACCAGTACCCGTATTTTCAAGAATAGAAATTTTAGCTAATTTTGAGTATTTATTTTCTAGATAATCATATAAACTATTTTTTGTAAATCCTGGTCCTGAAATAATAATATTTTGAAGATTATTAAATTTCAATAGAGTTTCAGCTACCTTTTGATAAAATTCATCAAGATTTTTTTTTCTATTTTTATCCACAATTCTTTTTCCAGATACATTGCCAATAATCGGACCATAGTACTCAATTCCAAATTGGCGAACAAGACCTAAATCAGCCGAAGCATCTTCAATAGAAACTATTATAGCTGAAAGTTTTTTTGATGCATTAACAGCTTGTTTAATTCTGTTTAATATATATCTAGACCAATGATTCTTTTTTATCCTCAAAGGAGTGTTTAACTTCACCTCAAGAGTATGATGAGAACCAAGAGGAACAAGATCCTCTGGACCTGAAACAATTGAGCCTGTACCACGAAGTTTGCCAGTAAACATATGAAAACTAATAGATTCTAGTTCGATTCCTAAAAAGAATGTTTTTTTAACCCCTCTATCACTTCGAAGTTTATCACCACTAGTGTCCTGTATTCTACGAGTGGTTTTGGAAGAAAGAATATCTCCTTTTTCGATTATGTGAGAAATATGCCACAAATCATCAAGAGTTTCTGGAACTATTTCCATGACCCCTTGTTTTGTATCTTGAAAAGTAATTTTCATGATTCACCAAAATATAAACAATATCAATCTATATATACCTAATAAGAAAATTAATATATTTAATTTTAATTAATATGCTAATTAAATAATAATATTAATATATTACTAAATATCTGATTTAATTTATTATATAATCTTAATCGATATAATATTAATTAATATAATCTAATTAATATAATCTAATTAATATCTAATTTAATTTATTATATAATCTTAATATAATGTTTAATTATATAATCTAATTAATATCTAATTTAATTTATTATATAATATTAATATAATGTTTAATTATATAATCTAATTAATATCTAATTTAATTTATTATATAATCTTAATATAATGTTTAATTATATAATTTTGTATTAATAAATGATTTTATTAATAATAATTAATTACTATAAAAAATTATAAAATATTCATAAATCATTATATTATACAAAAAATTAATAAAGGGATTGTCAAAAACTTGGGGGTTAAATTTCAATAAAGTTTTCACGATTCCAAATTTCGGTTCTGAGAGCTATTCTCGATGTTACTCCTTTTTTAATCTTCATAATCTTTTTAACACTTTTAG
>Ga0082212_10001968_pt1 | contig 30196 bp, 19 predicted proteins | sample TergutNt197P3_FD_71548 | JGI IMG/M metagenome (GOLD analysis project Ga0082212, IMG submission 71548) | Neocapritermes taracua P3 segment gut microbial communities from Petit-Saut dam, French Guiana - Nt197 P3 | ecosystem: Host-associated > Arthropoda: Insects > Digestive system > Gut ...
AGCAACCATCGTCGCTTCACAGTTGCCCGTCGACAAATGGCACGCTTATATCAATCAACCCACACTGGCCGATGCTATTTGTGACAGATTGTCAGCTAACGCCTTGCGCATCGATCTGAAAGGCGAATCACTCAGACGTAAATAATTTGGCTTGTATTTTTACTTTTGTATCTTTGTTCATAATTTAAAATTTCAACATGGATTTTACCGGTACACTTTCACCGGAATGCCCGGTACACTTTCACGCGGAATGCATGGTACACTTTCACCGAAATCGTCAGACCGCTACAATTTATTTCTTTTAGCGCTGTATTTGCGCGCACGTTTAAAGCAGTGAATTGATCGCCGCTGCAACTTAAATATGTTAGCGCTTTATTAGCGCTTAAATCTAATGTGGTTATTTGATCTCCTCCAAAACGTAACTCCTTTAAATTAGTATTATTGCGCAAATCTAAGGAAGATAATTGATTACCGCCACAAACTAATTTTTCAAGTTTAGTATTTGCTCGCAGATCCAAGGAAATTAACTGATTACCGCCACAAGCTAAATCCTCAAGTTTAGTATTTGCTCGCAGATCCAAGGATAACAATTGATCACTGCTGCATTTTAAAATTTCTATTTTCGTATTTTTACTCAGGTCAAATGAGTTGATTTGACTCCTTGCGCATAATAATGTTTTTAATTCTGCCCATTTGCTTGCATCTAAATGTCCTGACAGCGCGGGTTCAAAAAGCTTTTCTGAATTGATTTCTAATATGATTATATTACTCCAATCAATTTCAATTAATCTTTTGGGCGATTCGTCATTCCAGGTAAGTCCTGCGACTTTTTCAACCCATGCTTCATTTTTTTTCCAATCGCTGACATCATCTTTTGTCAAGCCCAACCATTCGGCGTTTATTTTACCTGTTTCAACCGATGGTTGATGCAAAAACATACGCAATCCTTCTTTGTCGTCATTGTGGTAATTGCCCTTCCCGCCGCCTTTTATGTCATCGGCATCTCTGTTGCACGAAAATATAAAAAACGCAAAGCCGGCCATCCATATAAAAATAATATTTTTATTCATAATGATTCAAGTTTTAATAGTTATTTTTAAAAAATTTTATATTATACAAAAAGAGATTTTTTGTTCATCCTATCTTATTACTTTATTAAATGCTAATACGTTGAGTTTTTGTTGTTCCTCCATTGATAATTTCAATAACATAAATGCCCTTATCGTCCGCAATTCCTGGGCTAATGCAAAAGAGCAAAAGCAAGTACTCAATAACATAAAATAAATTGTTTTCATAACTGTAAATTTTTAAAATATATAACAGGTGCAAAAATACAAATTTAAAAAATAGCAAAAAAAAAATTAAGTTAAATAAACATAATAGTTGCCCGCCGACACTCACACCTGCAAGCGTAGACACAATTTCAGGCTGTGTATTGATTTCGGTAATGTAAAATAAAAAACTTTGTCTTTTATTTTGCTTTGCGCTCAACTTGCACTATCTTTGCCGGGAATTTGGCAATTTCCAAATGCGTTGAATTTGAAGTTAAGTATTATATATAAAGGTATTAGATGACAAAAAAGAGTTTTATTTGGAGCGTATGCTTGCTGGCTTTGGCATCATGCGCTTCGAATGTTAATAAGCAATCGATAACTGATTTCGCGCAGTTTGTCAATCCTTTTGTGGGCGTTGACTATGTGGGTCACACGCATCCGGCAGCGCAGATGCCGTTTGGCATGGTGCAGGCGGGTCCTGATACGGGTACCGACAAATGGGAGCATTGCTCCGGCTACTGTAATGCGGACAGGTCGATCATCGGCTTTTCGCATTCGCACCTGAGCGGCACAGGCTGTCCCGACATGGGCGATATCATGCTGATGCCGGTCACGGGCGACGTGTCGTTCGACCGGGGTGATGAAAACGATACGTCGACGGGCTACCGCTCGACTTTCTCGCACGACACGGAAGAGGCGCAGCCTGGTTATTATAAGGTGATCCTCGACGATTACGGCATCAAGGCAGAACTAACCGCAACTACACGCGTGGGCTTTCATAAGTACACCTATCCGCAATCTGCACAGGCAGGTATCATGCTGGACCTCGCACATGGCATTGGCGATACGGTCGCCGTTTCGGAAGTGCGCTTTCTCGACGAATATACGCTGGCAGGAAAACGGCGTTCCGTCGGTTTCGTCAATGACCATACCTGGTTTTTCTGCATCAAGTTTTCAAAACCTGTCATGCAATTCGCATCGTATGTGGATGGGAAAATCGGCGCCGACCGCGAACTGAAAGGCAAAACGACTAAATACTGGCTGCAATTCGCAACGAAGCAGGACGAAACGGTACAGGTCAAAGTTGCCCTGTCGACCGTAAGCGAGGACGGGGCGCTCAAAAATATGCAAACGGAAGCGCCCGGATGGGATTTCGACCGGATACGCACGGCAGCAACCGACGCCTGGAACGGTTACCTGCGTGTCATCGAGGTGGAAACGGTTAGCGACGATCAGCGTGTTGCATTCTACACGGCGCTGTATCACGCCTTGCTGATGCCGAACATCGTCACGGACGTGGACGGAACTTACCGTTCGGGCGATGGCGTGTTGAGAGCGGACAATAAAACCGACAAATATACGAATTTTTCCCTCTGGGACACCTACCGCGCAGAGCATCCGTTCTTAGCCCTTCTCTATCCGGAGATCAATGCGAGGTGCGTGGAATCGATGCTGCAACTTTTTCGCGAGCGCGGCGTCCTGTGTACCAACGAATACGGACAGAACGAAACATGGTGCATGATTGGCAACCATGCCGTTCCTGTGATTGTGGATGCTTACATGAAAGGTCTCGTGACGGAAAACAGGGAACTGGCTGCCGAAGCGGTTTACAAATCCCTGACTGTATCACACGAAAAATCGGATTGGGAGATGTACGACAAGTATGGGTACTATCCGTTTGACTTGCTGGACGTCGAATCGGTGTCGCGCACGATGGAACACTGTTATGACGACTATTGTGCGTCGAAGTTTTTCGGTTGGATGGGGAAACAGGAGCAGGCGGCTTTCTTCCACAAACGTTCCGAAAACTTCAAGAACCTGTTCGACGACGAAAGCAAACTGATGCGCGCCAAGGATGCCAACGGTCAATGGCGTACGCCGTTCGACCGGTTTCTGCTGTCGCATGCTTCAACAAGCGGGGGCGACTACACGGAGGGAAACGCCTGGCAATACACGTGGCATGTACAGCATGATGTTCCGGCACTGGTGGACATGCTTGGCGGTAAGGTGCCGTTTGGCATCAAACTCGATTCGCTGTTTTTCCTCGATATCGTTTCGCTTGGCGGCGGCTTTCACGGCGATGTGACCGGTATGATAGGTCAGTATGCGCATGGCAACGAACCAAGTCATCATGTAGCCTACCTGTATAATTATTCCGATAAGCCCTACAAGACGCAGGAACTGATTCGCAAGGTGTTCGACGATTTCTATTTCCCGACGCGCGAAGGACTGAGCGGCAATGACGACTGCGGACAGATGTCTGCATGGTACATCTTCTCGGCGCTGGGCTTCTATCCGGTCGATCCTGTGTCGAACGGGTATGTCATCGGCGCACCGCAGGTACATGCCATGACGCTGCATCTGCCTAACGGGAAACGATTTGAAATGAGGGCAAACGATTTGTCGCAAGCGAACAAGTACGTGAAGGCTATCCGTCTGAACGGACAACCGCTGACGGGCTTTATCATCCACTACGATCAAGTGAAAGATGGCGGTTTGCTGGAGTTCGACATGTGCGGACATTATTCCGATTAGAATAGCGATTTCAATTATAAATATTAAGTAAGTATGAAAAAAAATGAACTGATCACACGCAGAAATTTCATCAGACGCACGGTAGCGGGAAGCGCCGCCGTTGCGCTGACTCCATTAACATCGTTGATTGCCCATGCTACACCTCCGCCGGCCTGGATCAAAGATGCAGCAAAGTATAAATTCTATATGATTGGTCACGGACATATCGACCCTGTATGGTTGTGGCCCTGGCATGAAGGCATTTCCATTGTACACAGCACATTCCGCTCGGCGCTCGACAGGATGAAGGAAACACCCGATTTTGTTTTCACTTCGAGTTCAGCCCAATTCTACCAGTGGGTAGCCGACAACGACCCGCAGATGCTTGACGAAATAAAAAAACGAATATCAGAGGGTCGCTGGAACGCTGTCGGCGGATGGTGGGTAGAGCCTGATGTGAACATTCCTTCCGGCGAAGCCTTGGCCCGTCAGGGATTATACGGTCAATTGACGATGCAGCGACTGCTGGGAATAAGGGCGAAAGTGGCTTTTAATGCTGATTCTTTCGGACATGCGGGAACATTGCCCCAAATCTTTAGTCTGCAGGGAATGAACAATTATGTGTTCATGCGTCCCGGTCCGCACGAAAAAAATATACCTGCCGACCTTTTCTGGTGGGAAAGTCCGGATGGCACACGCGTGCTGACCTATCGCATCCAGGATAGTTATAACGAAGAGAGAACCGTTAACAGACGGCTTGAGCATATCCTGGAACTGAGAAACGCACAACCGATGAAATCGTTCATGGCTTTCTACGGTGTGGGCGATCACGGTGGCGGTCCCACGAAATTGACGATCCAGTCAATTGAGACGCTGAAAAAAGAAAAAGGCGCTCCGGCGGTTTTGTACAGTACGGTCGACACGTATTTCAACGATATGCGCGATGATAAAACGCTGAATCTGCCGGTAGTGAAAGACGATCTTCAGTTTCATGCGGTCGGATGCCTGACCGCCGATGCTGAAATAAAGAAAAATAACCGGCTTGCGGAATTTGCACTGATCAAAGCCGAAAAAATAGCGGGACTCGGTTCTGCGTTCTGGGGTGCACACTATCCGAAAGAAAAGTTTACCGATGCATGGAAGCAGGTACTCCTGCTGCAATTCCATGACAGTCTGGCGGGGTCTTCGGTGTCGTCTCACTCGCAGGACGCCCGCGAAGGGTATAATTACGCCATCAACATCGCACATAACGCTACGGCGATGGCAATTCAGAAATTAGAATGGCAGATTGCCGCCGAAGATCCCGAATCGGAGTATGTGGTCGTGATTAATCCACATGGATGGGAAGTCAGGACAAATGTGGAATACGATCTGAACAACAAACCGAATCCGCTGGTCACAAATGAACGCGGCGAAACACTAACAGCTCAAATTGTACAGGCTGAATCCGTCACCGGACGCCGGCGTTTCCTGTTTAACACGACGATTCCCGCCATGGGCTACCGTCAGATACGCATTCAAAAAGGTGAAAATACGCCCGCATCGAAAGTAAACGCCGAAAACAACCGGCTGGAAAACGAATTTTACCGCATCACCTTCTCGTCCGACGGACAAATCGGTATCTTCGACAAGGAAACCGGCAAAGAGGTATTTAAAAATGGGGCGACGGGTTGTAAAGGCGTCATTATCGATGATCCGAGCGATACATGGAGCCATGAAGTAGTGGACTTCACAAAAAGTATCCCCGGCGCATACAATTATACCACCAAAGGTGAGATTGGCGCTTTCGGCCATGCAAAAATGAAAGTCCTTGAAAACGGTCCGTTACGTGCGGTAATGCGCGTTCAGAGCGCCTATGGCGATTCCGACATGACGATCGACTGGCTGTTGACGGCAGGTTCGCGGAATATTGAAGCCCGCGTAACACTCAACTGGCACGAGAAATTGAAAATGCTAAAATTCTCTTTCCCGCTCGATGTGACTGCCTCCAAAGCTACTTACGAGATACCTTACGGGGTTATCGAACGTGATGCGGACGGTAAGGAAGAACCGGGTCAGCGCTGGATTGACGTGACCGGTCAACAAGGGGGTAACACTTACGGTTTGACGGTGTTCAATGACGCCAAATTCGGTTACAGCATCAACGGGACCGACATGCGCATCACGGTTTCCCGTTCGGCACCGTATGCACATCACGGTCCCGGTACACTCGCTAACATGGATCCTGATAATAAAGCCTATTGGCAGGACCAGGGTATCCAGACCATGCGTCTGTTACTGACGCCCCACAAAGGAAGTTGGCAGGACATCAACGCGCCGCATATTGCAGAAGAGTTTATTGCACCGCCTGCCGTCATCTATCAGGGTATCCACGGTGGAAAGTTGAGTAAATCAGGTTCGTATCTGTCGGTCGACGCGCCAAACGTGATACTTTCCGCCCTTAAATATTCGGAAACCGGCAATGCCGGTATCATTCGTCTGGTGGAGACGATGGGCAAGGATACTGCTGTAACACTACGTTTCCCGTCGGTCGACTTCCAATGGAAAGGAAACATCAAAGCATTTGAGATCAAGACATTGCGAATCGACCCGCAGTCCGGAAATATCAGCATCGTTAATTTATTGGAAGAATAGGAATATGAATGTAATCGGAATAGACATTGGAGGCACAAAATGTGCCGTAACATACGGAAAAGTTAACGACGATGGAAGTATTGAAATCGTCGACAAAGCAAAATTCGACACGACGCATGTAGACGAAACAGTAAATAATTTACTGGCAACGACATCAACGATTATGCAAAAATACGGTCTGGATTCCGGCAACACCGCAGCCATCGGTATCAGTTGTGGCGGACCGTTAGACAGTAAGCAAGGTGTCATCATGTCGCCGCCCAATCTGCCCGGCTGGGACAATATCCCTATCGTGGAACATTTCGAAAAGCGTTTTGGCGTGAAAACAGCCGTACAGAACGACGCCAACGCCTGCGCACTTGCCGAATGGAAGTTTGGAGTGGCGCGGGGTTTCAACAACGTTATTTTCCTTACTTTCGGGACAGGCATGGGGTCGGGGCTGATTCTTGATGGACATCTTTATGCAGGAACCAACGACAATGCCGGCGAAGTGGGTCATGTCCGGCTCGAAAATACGGGACCGGTAGGCTACGGGAAAGCCGGTTCGTTTGAAGGTTTTTGCAGCGGAGGCGGTATTGCGCAACTGGCGCGCGTGAAAGTGATGGAAAAGTTGCAGATGGGCGAACCGGTTTCTTTTTGCGGAAGTTTGAACGAATTAGATGTCCTGACGGCAAAAACGGTTGCCGAAGCCGCTGAAGCAGGCGATCGCCTGGCAAAGGAAATTTACAGCGACTGCGCCTCATACCTCGGTAAAGCGCTGTCGATACTGATCGACGTGTTGAACCCCGAAGTCATTGTGCTGGGAAGCATTTACTGCCGCGCTCAAAACCTGATTGAACCGGCTATGCAGGAAGTAATCGACCGCGAAACCATCGTTCATTCGCGCAAGGTATGTAAAATCGTTCCCGCCGGATTAGGCGAAAGCATTGGCGACTATGCCGCCCTGTCCGTAGCAGTCAATGTGGTGGTTAACGGTTAGTGATTCATAATTCATAATTCATAATTAATATTTTTATGCAAAATAAAAAACATTCTTTCGCAGCTGTATTGCCCGTGATGTTTGGCTTTTTTATCATGGGTGTCGTCGATTTAATCGGTACGGCCATCAACTATGTAAAAGTCGATTTTGATTTGAACGACACGACAGCCAACCTGCTGTCGCTTTCGTGCTTTCTCTGGTTTCTTATCCTGTCAATCCCGACAGGTATACTGATGAACCGTCGCGGACGAAAAAACACGGTCATCATCAGTTTCCTTTTTACAATAGTGGGATTGGTACTGCCGTTTTTTCTGTATAATTACGGAATGATAATCCTTGCTTTTATTTTTATCGGTATCGGCAATACAATACTCCAGGTAGCATTAAACCCCTTGGTTACCAACGTTGTATCAAAGGAAAAACAAACAGGAACGCTCACGCTGGGTCAGTTTGTGAAAGCCATTTCATCGTGGTTAGGACCCAATGTAGCCGCATGGTTAGCCGGTTCGACGTTTGGATGGATTTATGTTTTTCCGGTTTTTGGAGGACTGACCTTACTGGCATGTATCTGGCTTTGGGTTACAAAAATTCATGAAAGCGAGAAAAACGTAACGGCTTCTTTTGGTGAAACATTTACCCTTCTGAAAGACAGGAAGATACTGATGTTTTTCGTTGGTATTCTTGTATTGGTAGGCGTGGATGTAGGCATGAACGCCACACTGCCCAAGTACTTGGTTGAAAAGTGTGACGCCATAAAGGAGATATCGCAAGCCGACCAGTTGAAAAGCTATTATTACTTTATTGTGCGCGCATTGGGCGCATTTCTGGGCGGTATCATTTTGATGCGCGTTTCTGAACGGATTTTTTATGCCGTCAGTTCACTGCTCGTACTGGCAGGATTTATACTGATGCTTTTCAGTTCATCGCAGGTTAGTATCCTGGCTGCAACTGTTATCATCGCGTTGGGTTATTCCAATCTTTTTGCCATCATCTTCTCCTTAGCTTTGAAGCATCTGCCGGCAAAAGCGAACGAGATATCCTCCTTGCTGATTGTCGGCGTTTCGGGTGGTGTGATCGCTACATTGCTGGGCGTGGTCTCCGATGCTTTCGGAACGCAATGGGCAGCCATGTTGATCATTGTCATTTTGTGGCTGTATATGATCTGGTTGATCAAACCGATAAGCGAAAAAAAATAATTTCAACAAAAAAACAATTAAAATCTATGAAACTTAAAATGTATCATTTCTTAATGGCAGCAGGATTAATCTGTTTGATGCCATCTTGCAACTGTAAATCAGGCGCTAATGAACCAACCGGAAAAAAACTTTTTGAACATGTGGTGGTTATCGGTATTGACGGTATGACCAGCGAAGGTTTAATAAAGGCAAATACGCCGGTCATGGATGAATTGATTGCGAAAGGAGCATTCAAGTATGATGCACGCGCCGTTCTACCTACCGTCAGCGCACCTAACTGGGGCGCGATGGTTCATGGAGCAGGGCCGGAAGCAACCGGGATCATTTCAAATGACCTCAATAAATGGATGCCGCCAGTTGACAAAAGCAGGAAGGGCATGTTTCCCAATATCTTTAATGTTATCAGGGAACAACTTCCAGAAGCCGAACAGGGGGCTATCTTTCATTGGGGCGGGTTCGGTAATTTGCTTCAGGAGGAAGTAGTCAACCGTTATAATACTTACGGTTCGGCAGAAGAAACAACACGTCAGGTATGCGACTATATTGTTTCGAAAAAACCGGCTTTCCTCTTCATACAATTAGACCATGTGGATGGCGCAGGACATGGATTCGGCTATAAAAATAAGCCTGAATATCTGGAAGCCATTGCAAAAGCCGATACAATGGTCGGACAAATTGCAGAAAGCGTTCGTCAGGCAGGAATAGGCGACCGCACACTGATAATGGTCGTTTCCGACCACGGCGGTTTCCTCAAGGGTCATGGGGGCGAATCATTGGATGAACTGACCGTACCCGTTATTTATTATGGCAAAGGTATCAAGCAAAACTACAAGGTTCAACAGACAGTTTACATGTATGATGTAGCCGCCAACGTGGCTTTTGCCTTAGGCTTGAAAAGACCGCACCAATGGACAGGACGCCCTACATTAGCCGCTTTCGAAGGATACTCCGAACCTGATAATCGTTGATAATCAGTCCGTAGATTAACGCTGATCAATACGGAAACGCTATTTTGCCATATCTGTGCTTTGCTGCGTTAATCTACGGACAAAAAGCGTTTCGCAATGATGAAAGATGCTGTACAAAATGAGTTTGATTTGCTTTTCACGCATTTCCCTTCTTTGACGGTTTGCAGGGAAAGCGTTTTATCTGCCTATTTTTTTCTGATAAACTGTTATCATAACAAGGGATTAATCATGACTTGCGGGAATGGAGGAAGCGCCGCCGATGCAGAGCATATTGTCGGTGAGTTGATGAAAGGTTTTAAGTTAAGACGTCCCATAAGTCCCGAACAACGTCATTTAATCAAATCCGCCTTCCCTGAAGACGGCGATTTTCTTTCGGAAAACCTGCAACAGGCAATTCCGGCTATATCTTTGGTAAGCCAGACATCTATTTCGACCGCCTTCGTCAATGATGTCGAAGCCGACATGGTTTTCGCGCAATTAGTACTGGGTTACGGCAAACCGTGCGATACGCTAATCGGATTATCCACGTCGGGCAATTCCAAAAATGTGATAAACGCCTGTAAGATAGCAAAGGCGCTGGGCATAAAAACGATTGCGTTTACAGGCGAAAAGGAAAGCAGCCTCAGCGAACTGTGTGATGTCGCCATCCGCGTCCCCGCACAGGAGGTATATCGGGTACAGGAATTTCACCTGCCCGTATATCATACGCTCTGCGCCATGCTCGAAATGGAAGCGTTTCTGTGATGATGAAAAATAAAATCATTCTCGCATCCAATTCTCCGCGTCGCAAAGCGTTGCTGGAAGGATTGGACATTGATTTTGAAGTCCGCGTGATTCCGGGCATCGACGAATCCTACCCGCCCGATTTGATACCGGAAGATATCCCTGTCTTCATCGCACAAAAAAAAGCAGACGCCTATCGCGCATCTATTCAAGCGGACGAACTGATCATAACAGCCGATACAGTCGTCGTGCTTGACGGCGACATCATCGAAAAGCCGTCCGATAAAAGCGAAGCCATTCAAATGCTTCAACGTTTATCCGGACGCAAACATCAGGTAATTACCGCAGTAACGCTAACGACAATCGAACAGCAGAAAACATTTTCCGTCACCTCGTCTGTTGATTTTGCCGTCCTTACCGACAACGAAATCGCATATTATGTAGAACAATACAAGCCCTACGACAAAGCCGGCGCGTATGGCATACAGGAATGGATCGGATACATCGGCGTCCGCAGTATCGAAGGCTCGTTCTACAATGTCATGGGCTTACCCATTCAACGATTGTATCAGGAGTTAAAAAATTACTAAGAAAAAGATAGTGCAAGTTGAGAGTTACATGTTGATAACTTAACAAAAACTTCATACATTTTTTAAAACATTATTCATATACATTTTGTACTTTTACGCCCAAAAAGAAATTAATATTTTGTCTAAAACTTTAAAAAACAACTGTTTCTTATGGAAAAAATGAAGATTTTAAAACTTATGTTTTTGATGTCGTTTGCTTGCTGGCAAACAAGTTACGCACAAGTAACAACCTCGTCAATCAGTGGACGTGTAAGCGATGGCAGTGATGTTTTACCAGGAGCTTTGGTTAAAGCAACGCATGAGCCTTCCGGAACGTTATATGTGGTGGTTGCTAACAATGATGGACGTTATACCATTCAGGGTATGAGAACCGGTGGTCCGTACACAGTAGAAGTTCAGTATATCGGTTTTAGCGATTTTACAAAAGGCGATGTTTTCCTGCAATTGGGAGAAACATTTGTGTTCGACGCCCAGCTAAGCGAATCGCAAACCTTATTGAGCGAAGTGGTTGTGACAGCACGCCCTTCAAAATTTACTACCGAGAAGACGGGAGCGAGTACGAATATCAATAATGAGCAAATTCGTATATTGCCAACCATCAACAGAAGTATTCAGGACATTGCACGTTTGTCGCCTTACAGCGCCGGCGGCATGAATTTTGGAGGTTCCGACAGTCGTATGGCCAATTTTACGTTAGACGGCGCCAACCTCAACAATAATTTCGGCTTGAGCGGTTCGCTGCCTGGCGGCGGTAATCCGATCTCGCTGGATGCCATCGAGGAAATACAGGTGGTGATTGCGCCTTTTGATGTACGTCAGACAAACTTTATCGGCGGCGGCGTCAACGCTATCACCAAGTCGGGTACCAATATTGTCAAAGGAAGCGCCTATGTGTATCATCGCAACCAGGATATGCGCGGCAACAAAATAGGTGACCATGATTTCGGAATTAATGATAAAGGTCAAAAAGTAGACCGTCCCAAAGAATCGCGTACAGTTTACGGGGCTACGCTTGGCGCTCCTATCATAAAGAATAAACTGTTTTTCTTCGGAAGCCTTGAGTATGAAAAAAGTCCCAAGGAAGTGGTAAAATGGCGACCCTCAACCAATGGCGTTTCCGACGATCAAACGGTCTCGCGCGTCACCGAAAGCGACTTGCAGAAGGTTGCCGATCATTTGAAAACAAATTACAATTACGATCCGGGTTCCTTTAAAAGTTTCCCCGCCGACGAAAGCAACCTGAAATATCTGCTTCGTTTGGACTGGAACATCAGCGACGCACACAAGTTCAGCCTGCGATACAACCATACGAAAAACATGGGTTGGAACGAGACAAACGGCAACTCAACAGATGGCGGATACCGCGACTCGGGGAAAAACAGGATTGGCCCCTTTTCGTTTTCGTATGCCAATTCTTTGTACTCCATGGATAATGTGATCAATACGGCAACGGCAGAGTTAAACAGCCGCTTCAGTACAAACATATCAAACCAGTTCCTTGCCACCTACACGCTCATCAAAGACGTGCGCGGCTCGACTTCGTCTCCGTTTCCGTTTATTGACATCATGAGCGGCGACATTGCCGAAGGACCCTCGGCGTTAGACCCTTACATCTCGGCAGGTTATGAGTTATTCACCTGGAATAACGGTGTGACCAACAAGGTTATGACCGTCACCGACAACTTCACCTACTATCTCAATGCGCATAAACTGACAGCCGGTATCAGTTACGAATATCAGTATGCAGACAATAACTATATGCGGAACGGCACCGGGTACTACCGTTATGCAAGCCTGAGCGATTTCCTGAATGGCGCTGCACCTGTCGATTTTTGTTTGACGTATGGCGCCAACGGCAATACGAAACCGTCGAATGCCGTCGCATTCAGTCAATTGGGCTTTTATGTGCAGGACGAATGGAATGTACTCGATAACTTGAAAATTACACTGGGTGTGAGGGGCGATAACCTGACGTTCTTAAACGACATCATGACCAACAATGCGGTAAAAGCGCTCGATTTCGGCGGTCGTCATATTGATACGGGCTTGTGGCCTCAATCACATATCAACTGGTCGCCGCGCCTCGGATTCACGGCTGACATATTAAATGACAAGTCTTTGATAATCCGTGGAGGGACAGGCTTGTTTACCGGTCGCTTACCGCTGGTATTCTTCACGAACATGCCTACGTCATCAGGGATGATACAAGTTTCGCAAAACCTTCAGACACGTTTCAATGCCGACGGTTCGGTACAAAGCCGGAACGACCTCCTGGACAGGTTAGCCGGCGGCATGATTACCGATGTAGATGAAATGATTAAAAAATTGGGTTTCAATACGAATATTACGCCCGAAAGCGGTATTGTAGCCAATAATGCACAAATTGTCGGTGTAGACAAGGATTTCCGTATGCCGCAGGTTTGGAAATCCACATTGGCTTTCGACTATCAACTGCCTGTTCAATTCCCGTTTACGGCAACTTTTGAAGGAATGTTTACTAAAAACATTAACGACGTCATGCTTGAAAATATTAACATTAAAGATCCTTCAGGCTGGTCAGGATTTTCAGGTCCGGACAATCGTTATATCTATCCATCCGACTACAGGTATTACAACAACGTAATGAGCGCGCTTGTACTGACCAATACAGATAAAGGATATGGATATACCTATAATGTTACACTCAAAGCGCAGCCGGTAAGTGCTTTGGATATAATGTTTGCCTATACGCACACTGAAATGAAAGAAATAACAGGTATGCCGGGCAGTAATGCAAACTCTGCATGGATAGGATTACATACAATCAACGGTCCCAATTTTGCGACTGCACAGCGTTCGCAATACGTAACGCCTGACCAGGTGATGGGTACCCTGTCCTATCGCCTGCCCTACCTGAACAATAGCATGGCATCTACCATAAGTCTCTTTTATCGCGGTTACTCGCCTTACGGAGATTCATTTACATATACGAACGACTTGAATGGCAGCGGAACAGGTACAGGTACGCAGTTGATTTATATACCAAAGCAAAGAGGCGACATTAAATTCGTTTCACAAGCCGACGAAGACGCTTTCTTCAAATTTATGGAACAGGATAAATACCTGAACAGTCATAAAGGACAATATGCTGAAGCATACGCTTCACGCGCTCCTTTCGTACATAAATTCGATTTACGCTTTTTGCAGGACTTCTCCGTAAAAGCAGGGAAAACAAGAAATACCCTTCAACTAAGTTTGGATATATTGAACGTGGGCAATTTGCTCAATTCAACCTGGGGCGTAAACAAAAATATGGCTTCCGGTAATTACGGGAGGATTTTGACTTTTGTAAGAGACGCAGATAATCCAACCGTACCTACCTTCTCTATGGCAAAAAATACGCAGGGAGAATATTTATCGAAAACCTACGATACCTACCTCAATATTGGCCAGTGCTGGAGTATGCAAGTAGGATTACGGTACATTTTCAACTAAGAATTTAAAGTAAAGGTTGTCCGCTCGGACAGCCTTTACTGTTTGTATGATATTTTCACATGTAATTCTTTTTTGCAGGACATGCCGTTACCATTTGTTATACAAGCGGTGACGGTTCCTGTATCAGTGGCGCCATACCATATTACACGGATGGAAGCATTTGTCTGATTCGTGATGAACCCGCCGACAACCTGCCATCGAACGGAAGTGTTTCCGGGATTTTCAAGTTGATATACGGGCGCGACGCCGTTTGTCCCGACAATCGTATCTCCGGATACCTGATAATCAAAGTAATGTTTTGATACATGGTCGAACAGGAATCCGGCTGTCTCCTCTCGGATTACGTCCATGTTGGCGTTCAGCGATTCATCGGGGTTGATATGCGCGTCATGACCATATCCCTCGAACGGGACATACTTTGCAGGGATATTCAACGACGTCAAACGATTATATATCGGTTGCGATCCGTAGACTTTCCCGAACGTCGACAGAATCCGATGAACCAGATTGCCCATGGCGTTTCTGAAAGGCAAGCCTTCGCCGTTGGGAACAATATCATCATTGGTACCGTGAAACAATAATGCCGGTATCGGATTGTTGACTATTTGCAGATTGGTTACGCCGCCCCAGAGCGACACGACGCCCGCCACGTTGAAACTGTCTGTATAATCATTCCCGGAACCATCCAGACTACCCAAATTCTCCCGCAAACGCAAAAAACCCTGACTTGCCGAAGTGTATACTTCATTCTCATCCATAAAAGCGGTTGTCAATGCGATGATTCCGCCTGCGCTGCTGCCTGCGAGATAGACCTGTTCTTCATCAATTCCCAATTCCTCCCGATGATGTATCAGATAACGCAAAGCAGCTCTTGCATCCTGCACATCACGGTAAATGGTGCGTTCGATAGCGCCCGCGCCTACTAACGACGAACCCAGTCGGTAGTTGATGGAAGCCACTGTGAAACCTCTTTTTACCAAATCATCCGTAAGTATATGTTGCAGTTTGTTTTCCTTGTCTCCAAAAAAGAAGGCGCCGCCGTGAATAAATAGAACCAGCGGCGATTTATCAGCCGTATTGTTGGCAGGGCGATAAATATCAAGATGTAAAGGAAGTGCTTTCAAGCCCTGCTCAATCACGGATTCCCTGTATGATTTGGCCATTTCTTCAAACCAAACCCTGTAATCTTCTTTCGAAATATAGTCGGACGGTTTGGAATTGTAATAGCCGCGCGCCGTTCCGTATTGTATGTTTTTAGCAGCAATGATATTGTCAAAAACAGGTTCTTTATAGTATTCGGGGCAATCCGCGCTTGCGGGAATCGTGTCGAGGTAATTCATGTGAATTTTTTGAGGTTCAATCGCTAATGCTGAAATTCTTGGCAAGGTTATCGTTACTTCCTTCGAAGATTGATCGACAACCATTTTCCCGTGACTGACATCCTTTCCATAAAGAAAAGCGGTTGATCCAGTTGAATCTGCATCAAACGAAATTATTTCAGCAACTGCTTTATCATCATCGATAAAACAGATGCCGGCCATTTTTTTTGCGTCTTCGCGAATAAGATAAAAAGTTTTACTGTCCTTCATGTCACCCGTTAGGATAGCGCCTTGTGGAAACTGTGAATAATCGTATTTCTTTTTACTTTTACCGATAATGCCGCACGATGAGAACAAAACGCCTGATAATATCAGGATGGCGAATAAATTTTTGATTGAAATGCTTAACAATTTACGGGTATCCATTTTTTTACACAATATTATTATCATATTATTATGCCGGTTTTTTAGTATCATGTCATTCGTTTACGTTCGTTACCAGCAATTTTACCGGTCCCATCAGCCCCGAAACGGGACTGCCTCGATATCTCGAGGGAATGGTCTGGTAATGGTTGGCTAATGTATTATATACCAACACTTCAATGTGGTTTTCACCCTTTTTGACGAATGGCGTGATGTCCTGTTTCCAGGGCGCTGCCACCCTGACGCCGGCTGTCTGTCCGTTGACAAAGATTTCGGCTGTTCCTGCAACTTGACCTAAATCGACGACTGCACGGTTGGAAGTATCCAAGGCATCAAGTTTCATATTGATTGCATAACGTACACCGCCAGAATAATTATTCAGGATTCCTAAACTCGACCAGTCGCCTAACGGCATGGCGCCTTTACCATTCGTTTCAATCAGGACAGGCTCCGGTATCAGGCTCCCACCGGTTATTCCGGGCGCTTCCGGCATAATTCGCAACGCTACAACTGCAGCTCTCGTCGGCGCTTTGTTTACCGTGAACCGGCCATCCTGTCCGGCTTTCATCTTTACCCCGTCAATCCACGCCTCGACTGTTCCCAAGGCTTTCAGTCGGATGGCGCTTGTACCCGGTGCCGTGACAAAACGAAACCATTCGACTGTTTGCTTACCGGCTGCAACGTCGAATGGAATCACGCCCCAGTCGTTCGTCCAGCGCATGGATAGTGGCTGTTTTTCGGTAGGTAAAGGTATATCGCTTCGCCTGACAACCAGATGACCGCGTCCTGCATGGTCATATCTGACAAGCAGGGTATTTGCACCTTTTTTAAGACGGACGCCATGCGTGTTTGTAACCGTTTTTCCATTTAGGTATATCGCTACAGGGGTAAGTACTGGCGACGTATGGCTTTTGTCGGCAGGCGGTTCCGTACTGTAAAGCATATCGACCGTTACAGGCTGATCGACAGTCACCGTACTCCAGAGAAAATAACGTCCGCCCTCCATTTCATCAACATATCTTGTTTCGTTTAACGCATCATGTATTTTCCCGATACAAAGGAAATCATCGGTCACCATGCGCTTTAATCCGTGATAGCCCTGATGACCCGGATCGCCTTCCCTGCCCCATCGCCATGAAAAATCATACGGGTTCCATTTGTAATCTTGTCCACCCATAGATTCCGGTTCTGTGACATCAATCACATTAAATCGCGACATTTTATTTTCGAAATCTTTAACATCTATGTTTGGCGGGATTGGACCTAAAATGTAGAACTGCGTACCGAAACCATGCAACTTTTTCTCCCAATGGCTGTCGTCGAAAGCGGGAATTTCCAAAAAGAGACTGCGACCCCATGTTTCTTTTGCTTCGGGCATCCATGAAAAAAGTCGCGCCTCCACGCCTATCATCTTATTTTCGGCTGTTATAGGCAACCTGAAATCACCATAAGAATTGTCCATTGTCGGAATAAAACTTACCGTCCATTTCTGCGGAAATGGTATCTCCCTTTTTACTTTTTCATGAACAAAGGGAGGATTTGCATGTTGTTTTCCGGGTGTAAAAACTACGATATTCGCTTCATAGGCTTCTAATGGCAATTCCACCTGCGTTTTGGTAGCCGTTTCGCTGATCACACGGAGCGGAGTAGTATTCCCCGTCCATGGGTCCCAAAGTTCAACCGCTCCCTTTGCCCTGAACTCGACAACGGTTCCGGGCGTTGCGTCCATCACCATGTATATATCGCGATAACCGGCTTTCCGGTGTAAAGCCCGAACGGTTTGTCCGATGCCTTTTACATCCTGCACGAAAGCCTGACTGATAGCATCCACAGCCTGTCCGGTTTCCGAAAACCGGCAAGCGGCAGGAAACGCGATATGGTTCAGTTTGTCAAGTTCCCCATCGTGCAACCCTATCCGGTCGGTCGCTTCCGGTAACGAACCGATGACATACACGTTGCCGCCTCCCTGTGCAAAGGCAGCCGCCTTTTCGATACTGCTCCAGCGTACGGCGCTCATGTTCGGAAATACCAGCGCCTGATAGACGGCGTTGGCGTCTTTAACTTTTAACAGACCGTCTTCGACCTCCGCGCGGGCAAGCGATTCATGGTCGATAAACTCAAAGTTGATCCCTGCTGCCATCAGTTGACGGCAAAACCTGAAGGCGGTATCGCTTGCTTTTTTGCCGTCCATTTCGGCTTCATAAGGCGCAACCGGATATACTACCGCTACATCGCATACCTGATGACCCTGACTCATCAGGTATGATAACCTGTCGAAATAGCCCAAAAACACATTCATATGATTCCAGTAGGGCATGCGAAAATGATAACACGGCGGCGCCCATTCCCAGAACGAACCGAAAGTACTGTAATAAAGACCATGCAGGCATAACAGGTTGCAGCCATAAAGATAGTTTTCGCGCGTGGCAAACATCAACTGATCCGGTGTGGCACCCCATCCCAGACTGTGGTAGCCTTCAAGCCATACACGCGGTCTCTGATAGAGGTTTGCAATGGACGAGGATACCTTTCCCTTGATCAGGTCGGCTTTGCCGCCGGGCGTATCATGTCCGGGTGCGCTGTACCAGCGCGTCGCCCGGAAGTAATCGCCAAATTCGTCGGGCGACAATCCTCTACTCGACTGATCACAGGCAAAAATCATCCCACGCGAACTGTGCCAGTCGAAGATGGGTGTGAAATAGCGCTCTTCCATCAGCGACATGCGTACGTCGGCATAATCCATGCGAAACTTGGGTGTAATGTTGCCCATATCTTCCCATAAAGCGGGAAGCGCTTCAAACAGCGTATAACCTTTTCGCGAGACAAATTCCGCTGCAAAATCGTTACACCATGCAAATTTTCCCAACCCGATATGCAATTCGTCATTAAAAAAATAATTCAACCCTTCGGATGAGCGACCGGGTGCATGATCCTGAAACTGCTGAAAGAATCCCTTGATAATGACCTCTCCCGCATTGGGAAGTAGCGGGTTCATCGATCCCGGCTTTCTTACCGACAGGTACTCCCTGACTTCCCATTCTCCGTCCGGCGCTGTCCAGTCAAGCCTTTTGGGTGTACCATTTTCATGACGGGGATTATCGCCCGAAGTATTGCATTGAACATACGGCGAGACATCCATCCCTCCACACTGTATCCGACCGTTTATCACAGGATATGCCCATACCGCTATCAATTCCGGAACAACCTTTGCGGCATCGTCCGCTCTAGCCCAGGTGCTTGCCTCAAAGCTTGTCGGATCAGCGGTTAGCATGAGCGAAACATGCGCTCCCCCGCAAACCCTTTTGTTTACACCTTGCCTTATTTCGAAAGCATTCAATTCAGGTTTGCGATAGAAAAGTTGATAGAACAGGTTCGGCGCCCCTTGGGGCCAGTCTATGGTATACGTACTCATGCCGATTCCCATATCCAACCTGGAACATTCCGCCGATATCCTTGCATAAACATCCCACCATTTTTCAGTAAAGATATTCGGCTGTTCCTGATCACTGAGCCATCCGGGCGTATCCAGATGCGAATAATTGATCTGTACCCCGCTGACGCCCTTCTGATGCAGATCCCGTATCTGATTAATCATCCGTTCCACATCTAAATCTTCGCCTGTCCACCACCAGAAAGGAACTTCGCCATATCCTGGCGGAGGCAATTTAAAACCGGGTAACACATCCAATTCCGGCGAACGGTCGGGATAACCCGAAGGAAGAATGTCCTGTCCGCCTAACGGAGACAACAGGCAGACAGATAGGATCATGCAGAATAATAATCTGATTCTTAACATATAAAACAATTAAAAAGAATAATAAAACAACAAAGTTAGCGAAAGTAGGTAAAATACGAAATAAAAACGGGTTTTTTATTTAATATTGATAAATAATTCGTATTTTTGCCGAGAATAATAAAAATAATTATATGAATTACTATTTATGGTTTTTAACAGGCGAGCTTTTATCAAAACAGGAGGGCTTATGTTAGGTACACTGGCTGCTCCATCATTTTTAACCTCATGTAAAACCGGTGGGACGGGCAAAAACCCCACATCCCTGCATTTTGCATTGGATCATTTTGGCGTGACCGAAAGCCAGCTTAAAAAGGTTTTATCGGCTGCACTGGAAAAAGGTGGCGATTATGCGGATTTGTTTTTCGAACATACTTTTTCAAATTATCTGGTTCTGATGGACAAGGAAGTGAACCAGACCTCCTCGAACATAGATTTTGGAATGGGCGTGCGCGTCGTTTCAGGCGATCAGACAGGATACGCCTATATCGAAAATATCACGCTTGACGAGATGCTGAAAGCCGCGCGAACAGCTGCGCGTATTGCTAACGAAAACGTATTGAATGTACCCGTCGGATTGACCGATGTCAGTGTGAAAAACAGTTTGTACCAGATCAAAACGGCTTGGGAAGATCTGACGGTAAAAAACAGGATGCCGTGTTTGCAGCAGATAAACGATAAGATATTTGCATCCGACAGCCGGGTGGCAAAAGTAATTGCCGTTCTGAATGATAAGGCATCGCATATTATGTTCGCCAACTCGGAAGGACAGTTCTACTATGATTATCGCCCAATGGCAGTTATCATGGCGCAATGTGTCATGTTCGACGGCAACCGGATGGAAAGCAATTATTCCACACGTTCCTTTCGCATGGGCGCCGAGTTTCTTTCCGATGATCTTATCGGCGCCGTTGCACAAGAAGCTATTGACAGTACATCCATTCTCTTCGAATCAATCAAACCGAAAGGCGGCGAGATGCCCGTTGTCATGGGTGCCGGAGGTTCCGGAATCCTGCTTCACGAAGCAATCGGACACGCATTCGAAGCCGACTTCAACCGAAAAAACACGTCTATTTTTTCAGATAAACTAAACAGGACGATTTGCACGTCGAATATTAATATCATCGACGACGGTACGATCCCGTTCAATCGCGGAGCTGTCAATATCGATGACGAAGGTATTTCCGGACAGAAGACCTATATCGTGCATGAAGGTATTCTTACCAGTTATCTGCACGACCGGATCAGCGCCAAATTCTACAATGTAGACCCTACCGGTAACGGACGGCGCGAATCGTTCCGCCACATACCGATCCCGAGAATGCGTTCAACCTACATGGAAGCCGGAAAATACAGTGAAGAGGAAATCATCGCTTCCGTGAAAAACGGCATATATGTATCGAAATTCACAAACGGTCAGGTGCAGATTGGCGCAGGTGATTTTACGTTTTATGTCCAAAACGGCTATCTCATCGAAAACGGCAAACTCACTCAACCCGTAAAGGACATCAATATCATCGGTAACGGACCGAAAGCGCTGGCTGATATTACCATGGTCGGTTCAAACTTTGAAATGGATAATAACGCTGCAACCTGCGGGAAAGACGGTCAAGGTTGCCCCGTCACGCTTGGTATGCCGTCGGCTTTAGTCAATAAACTTACAGTAGGAGGAGAAAGTTAATATGATTACGAATAAACAAAAAGAACTGGCGCAATGGGTGATGGAGTACGCCCTTAAAAACGGTTGTCAGGCTGTCCGTCTGAATCTGTACAACAACTCGAAAACATCGTTCGAGATACGCGACATGAAAATCGACAGTCTCAAGCAGTCGTCCGAAAACGGACTGTCCATACAACTGTTTGTAGATGGACGTTTTGGCGGCATATCAACCAACCGCATCGATAAAAAGGAACTGGAAAACTTCATTACAAACGGTATTGAATCCATCCGTTACCTTGCCGTCGATGAAGCCCGTACCCTACCCGATGCTTCATTGTACTATAAAGGCAGCGGCGCAGATTTACAACTCTACGACCGTAAATTTCCAAACATTCAACCCGATGACAAAGTGGCGCTTGCCATGAATGTATGCGATGAAATCATGGGTAGGGACGAGCGTGTCGTATCCTCAAACTCGTCCTACTCCGACAGCGAGCATTTCAATTACCGATTGATAAGCAACGGATTTGAAGGCGAGTCCTCAAGTTCTAACTTTTCACTTGCCGCCGAAGCCATGATCAAAGGCGACGGTGATGCCCGCCCCAGTTCATGGTGGTATGAATCAGCCCTATACTACGACGAACTTATCAAGAACGGCATTGGTAAAAAAGCCCTTGAACGTGCACTAAGCAGGTTGGGACAGAAGAAAGTCGAATCTGCCAAGATGCCGATGGTTGTAGATTTTATGAACGCATCCCAATTACTGTCGCCCGTAATGGATGCTATTAACGGCGCAGCCATACAACAGAAAAGTTCGTTCCTCATCGACCGTCTGCAACAAAAAGTATTCAACGACAAGATGACCCTCGTCGACGAGCCGCATTTAATAAAATCAGCCGGAGCGCGTTATTTCGACAGCGAAGGCATCGCCACGAAAAAAAGAAACATTTTCGAAGCAGGCGTGCTAAACATCTATTTCATCGACACCTATATTGCCAACAAGTTGAATATGCCGATAACCGTCAATTCCGAATCCATTCTTACCATGCCTTTAGGAACCAAAGATGCTAAAGGACTTGCACAGTCGCTTGAAAAAGGCATCCTGGTAACCGGATTCAACGGCGGCAACTGCAATTCCACCACTGGCGATTTCTCCTATGGCATCGAAGGCTTCCTATACGATAACGGCAAGCCCCCCCAACCCGTTAATGAAATGAACATCACAGGCAACATGCTCACTCTCTGGAGCAGCCTCATTGAAACCGGTAACGATGCTCTCCTAACCTCAAGTATACGTCTTCCTTCCCTGCTATTTGATAACGTCAATTTTAGCGGAATGTAATAATAGACATGCGTAATTTGTATATAGTTTTTTTAAATACATTATCAAATGAAAGTTTTAAAATTCGGCGGAACATCCGTAGGTTCTGTGGAAAGTATTCAGAGTGTAAAAAAAATAGTAGAGGCTATTGATGAGCCGGTAATTGTTGTTATCTCCGCGTTTGGAGGTGTAACGGATAAACTGATCGACATGTCTATAATGGCTTCGAAAGGTGATATTGCGTATAAAAAAGATTTTTCAGATATGGTCGGGCGACATCAATCGGTAATTAAAGACGTCGTTTCGAAAGCAAAACAAACTTCGGTTACAAGACAAATGATGGAAATGCTCGATGAATTGGAGAATATTTATCGCGGTGTATTCCTGATAAAAGATTTATCGGCAAAAACATCCGATACAATCGTCAGTTACGGCGAGCGTATCTCTTCATTCATCCTGTCGAATGTGATTGATAATGTAACATTATATGATTCGCGACAGTTTATTAAAACGCATAAACAGTTCAACAAACATGTTGTTGATTTTGAAAAAACAAACGAACTGATTCTGAAAACATTCAATACAATACCCTGCGTTGCATTGGTACCCGGTTTCATATCTTCAAGTATGGACGACGGCGAGGTAACGAATCTGGGTCGCGGCGGTTCGGATTATACCGCCTCAATTATTGCGGCTGCACTCAATGCTTCGATGCTCGAAATATGGACGGATGTGGATGGGTTCATGACAGCCGACCCGCGTGTCATCAGTTCAGCCTATGTAATCAAACACCTGTCCTTTACCGAAGCAATGGAGCTTTGTAACTTCGGAGCGAAAGTAATCTATCCTCCAACCATTTATCCTGCATATCACAAAAATATCCCGATAAGGGTTTGTAATACCTTCAACCCAAAAGCTCCGGGAACACTTATTTCCAATGATGCCGGTAAAAATGAAAATAATTTGGAAAACAAGGCGATTATCAAAGGTATTTCGTCGATCAACGATACTTGCCTTATTACCGTTCAAGGATTGGGTATGGTCGGCGTGATCGGCGTCAATTACAGGATTTTCCGCACATTGGCTAAAAACGGTATCAGCGTGTTCATGGTATCACAGGCAAGTTCGGAAAACAATACGACGTTTGCTGTTAAAAATGAAGATGCAGATTTGTCGGTCGAGGTACTCAACGGGGAATTTTCGCCGGAACGGCTGCGTGGCGAAATAGATGATATTGTTGCCGAAAAAGAACTTGCTACGGTTGCAATCGTCGGTGAAAACATGAAACGCACACCCGGCATCGCAGGCAAGCTGTTCGGCACACTGGGTCGTGCTGGTATCAGCGTGATTGCATGCGCACAAGGTGCCTCGGAAACAAATATTTCGTTTGTCATCAAACTCGAATTTCTGCGTAAAGCATTGAATACCATACACGATTCTTTTTTTCTTTCTGAATATAAAATGTTAAATCTGTTTCTTATCGGAATCGGAACAGTAGGAGGACACTTGTTGGAACAAATCAAAAGCCAACAGAAAAAATTAATGAAACAGAATGGCGTAAAACTGAATGTAGTCGGTATAGCGGATATCAATAAAATGCTTTTTCGACGCGAAGGACTTAATTTGGAAACTTACATGAAAGACCTTCAAACGAACGGGATGAATTCATCGGTAGAATTAATAATGGATGAAATCGTCAAAATGAATATTTTCAATTCTGTTTTCATCGACTGTACGGCGAGCGACGAAATAGCCGGATTATACGAAACATTTCTTAATAAAAATATTTCTATTGTTGCAGCCAATAAAATTGCGCCCTCTTCGGCTTACAGGAATTATGCATTATTAAAGGAAACAGCCCGAAAACGCGGTATCAAATTCCTGTTTGAAACCAATGTCGGCGCCGGTCTGCCCATCATCAATACAATGAATAACCTAATCAATAGCGGCGACCATATCCTAAAATTAGAAGCTGTACTGTCAGGAACAGTAAATTATATATTCAATACGATAAATGAAGAAATACCTTTAAGTAAAGCTATTCAAATGGCGGTGGAAGCAAGGTACGCAGAACCGGACCCCCGTATTGACCTGAGCGGTAAAGATGTGATTCGCAAATTGGTCATTCTTGCCCGCGAAGCAGGTTATCAGGTAGAAGAGAGCGATGTTGTTACAAACCTGTTTATCCCCTCCAACTATTTTGACGGTTCCATCGACGATTTTTGGCGGAATATGCCTGAATTAGACGCCGCGTTTGAAGAAAAGAGAAAAAATCTTGCAGCCAAAGGTAAACGTCAACGTTTCGTGGCAAGAATGGAGAACGGAGCCTGTCAACTCGGACTGATGGAAGTTGGTAGTCAGCATCCTTTCTACGAACTGGAGGGAAGTAATAATATCATCATGATCTCAACGGAGCGTTATCTCGATTATCCGATGATTATCAAAGGATACGGAGCTGGCGCAGCAGTGACTGCCGCAGGCGTTTTTGCCGATATTATTTCAATCGCCAACATCAGGTAAGCGATAATTTCATTCATCATTCATCATTCATCATTCATCATTCATAATGAAGTTTTACAGCACGAACAAACAAGCACCCCCGGCAAGTTTGGAAGAAGTAGTTATCAAAGGCCTCGCCGGCGATAAAGGGCTTTATATGCCTGATCATATCCCGACTATTGACAAGCATGTGATTGCTTCCATGAAAAATAAATCTTTTCAGGAGATAGCAGACATAGTCGCGCAGACGTTTTTCGGTCAGGACATGGATCCACAATCGCTGACGGATATTGTTTATGACACACTTTCTTTCGAAACGCCTGTTGTTCACGTCCATGATAACATCTATTGCCTGGAACTGTTTCATGGACCTACACTGGCATTCAAAGATGTCGGCGCACGGTTTATGGCACGATTATTGAGTCATTTCATTCTTCACAAAGGTATTGATAAAGAAGTGCATGTGCTGGTTGCAACTTCCGGAGATACAGGCGGCGCTGTTGCCAACGGATTTCTGGACGTGCCGGGTATCCGCGTGTTCGTGCTTTATCCGAAAAACAAAGTCAGCCGGATACAGGAATGTCAGTTCACAACGCTTGGAAAGAATATTACTGCCTTGGAGATTGATGGAACATTTGACGACTGCCAGGCATTAGTTAAAGAAGCGTTTATCGACGACGATCTGAACGAACACATGCAACTGACATCTGCCAATTCGATTAATGTAGCGCGATTCCTTCCACAATCGTTTTATTATTTCGACGCCTATGCACAGTTGAACCGCATCGGTAAAGCCGATGAAATCGTGGTCTGCGTTCCCAGCGGCAACTTTGGAAACCTGACTGCCGGTCTCTTTGCCTGTAAAATGGGACTGCCGGTAAAACATTTCATTGCAGCCAATAACAGGAATGACGTTTTTTATGATTACCTCCAGACAGGCGTCTACCACCCCCGTCCGTCAGTCGAAACGTATGCCAACGCAATGGATGTTGGAAATCCCAGTAATTTTACCCGTATCCTTGATTTATTTAGAAATAATCACGATGAAATCGCAGCGTTAATTTCCGGCTATCGCTATACAAACGACGAAATAGCCGAAATCATGCACGCCGTATTCAATAAGTATAATTATTTATTAGACCCGCACGGAGCCTGCGGCTATCAGGCGCTCATCGACTATCGGTTAAAACCGGAAGAAACCGGTCTGTTCCTGGAGACCGCGCATCCGGCCAAATTCAAAGAAACAGTCGACCGAATTCTCCAGACAGATATTGAGATACCTCCAAAGTTACAAGCATTTATGAGAGAAAAAAAACAAAACATTACGCTTGGAAAAGACTATCACGGATTCAAATCTTTCCTGATGCAATAGATGAAACAGTATTACGATCTTAAATATCATAGAAAAAACGCATGGATTTTGTTTTTCGTTATCAGTATCATTGTTTATGCTTGTACAATCATCATTTTAACCTTTGTGATGACCCTCATTATGGTTATGGAAATATCCGAAACCGAAAAGCGCATCATTGAAACTGAAAGACAATGGTTATCTGTTCAGGATTCTTTGATTTCATTTTTACCTGATACTACTTATGCTTCCATAAATAATCTGGTTTATCAAATTGATATTGTTGATATTACGACGTCAGGAACGCTTACTGCATTAGATGATTTATATACCGGCCGTAACGGCGTGTTGAAATTCAGGGGCAATCCGTCTAATCGCATGCCTTTATATGGTGAAATCTCGGAACGACCCGACAGTGTGACCGTCGAATGGGTTTTCAAGACTGACTATGGTCCGATGAAAACACTTTTTGGAATATGGGGTGGAGGTACAGGCTGGACGGGTCAGCCTCTCTATGTTTCCTGGCCTGATAGTGTAAAAAACGCTTTCCAGGCGCAATCGCCAGGTTTAACGGATTCATTTACCGGCGAAGAAATAATTGTCGCGTCGCTTTGCGGGAAAGTGTATTTTTTAGATTATCAAACCGGAAAGCCTTCGCGTGAAACCATCGACGTAGAAAACCCTGTAAAAGGAACGCCTTCGCTCGACCCTTCTTTTAATGGAAATTTATATGTCGGGCATGGCATACCACGAAAAAAATCATTTGGAAAAGTGGTCATTAATCTGTTTTCACATCAACAAACACAGTTCTTCGATGAAGATAAATCGGCTTGGCGCAGATGGGGCGCATATGATTCTTCACCGGTTGCTGTCGACAAATTTTTATTTTGGTGCGGTGAAAATGGGACAGTCTATAAATATATTCGCGAAGAACAACAGATCACACTCCATTCTACATTACGTTATCACGTGCGTGGAAAGAACGCGCCCGGCATGGAATCAACGCCCGCCATCTTTAAAAATTATGGTTATCTTACCGATAATCACGGGAATATAATCTGTTTCAATTTGAATACACTCCAACCTGTGTGGGTATATGACAATCACGACGACACCGACGCCTCGCCGGTTGTGGAGATAGAAGACGGTATGCCAGTAGTGTACGCAGGCAGCGAAATCGATAAGCAGGGAAGGGAGGGTTTTTCATATTTTGTTAAACTGAACGGATTGACGGGCGAAAAAATTTGGGAACAAAAAATAAGTGGAAAACGGTTGAGCAGGATAAAAGACTGGTCGGACGGAGGCATGTTTTCTACCCCACTGTTAGGGATTGGGGATTGTGACAGCCTTGTTTTTTCCAATTTCTGCATTCATCAATCTGTATTGAAGGGCGAATTTATCGCATTTAATAAAAATTCCGGTCAAATAGTGTACCGTGTACCACTAAAACATTATGCATGGTCGTCGCCGGTAGGATTTACCGATAAAAAGGGTGAAATGTTTGTTTTCACCGCCGATGCGACAGGAAATATTTATTTGATACAAGGCACAACAGGTGAGATTGTCTTGACGCAAAAGATTGGCAATAATTTCGAGTCATCTCCTGTTGTGATAGGAAACAGCATAGTCATCGGCTCTCGGGGGCGGGAGATTTATAAACTGTGTATTGAATAAAATTTGTATATACTTTTGTTAAAATCCACAAGACAGGCAGTGTTTCGATTTTACAAAATAAGTAAGATTATTTTGTAAATCACTCAATTTTCGCTATCTTTGCCATGCTATGAACGAGGGTATTTTAGAAAAGTTGAAAGTATTGGCTGAATCGGCGAAGTATGATGTTTCGTGCGCTTCGAGCGGTACAGTGCGAAACAATCCGTCCAAAAGTCTTGGCAATACGGTCGGCGGGATGGGTATTTGCCACAGTTTTACCGAAGATGGCCGCTGCATTTCGCTTTTAAAAATTATGCTTACCAATCATTGTATTTACGATTGCGCTTATTGCATCAACCGGAAAAGTAACGACATGCAACGCACGACCTTCAGTGTAAGCGAACTGGTCGAATTAACCATCGAGTTTTACCGGCGCAATTACATCGAAGGGCTGTTCCTTAGTTCCGGTGTGGTTCGGAATCCCGATTATACAATGGAACGAATGGTGCGCGTGGTGAAAGACCTGCGTACCATGCACCGCTTCAACGGCTATATTCACCTGAAAAGTATTCCCGGATGCAGTCAGGAATTGGTCAGGGAAGGAGGACTTTATGCCGACCGCATGAGCGTCAATCTGGAAATACCGACCGAACAAAACCTTAAATTGCTTGCACCGGAAAAAGATTTCCAAAGTGTTTTTACACCCATGCGCTATATTCAGCAGGGGATGTTGCAAAATCAGGAAGACCGTCGCAAATTCCGCCATGCCCCCCGTTTTGTTCCGGCAGGACAAAGCACGCAGATGATCGTAGGCGCTTCGCCCGAATCCGATAAAGATATATTGTACGTTTCATCTGCCCTGTATAAGCGCCCAAGTATGAAACGTGTCTATTATTCCGGATTTATTCCGGTGAATGCGTACGATAAACGCTTGCCTGCCATCCGGCAAACGCCACTTGTGCGGGAAAACCGTCTTTACCAGGCCGACTGGCTGTTGCGGTTTTATCAGTTTCGCGTCGATGAAATCGTGGATGACCACTTCCCGAACTTAGACATGGAAATAGACCCCAAACTGTCATGGGCGCTCCGGCATCCCGAATTTTTTCCGGTTGACGTCAATACGGCCGACTATGCGATGCTTTTACGCATTCCCGGCGTGGGCGTTAAATCCGCAACGCTGATTATTTCCGCACGCAAATTCGGACGACTTACCTCTGACCAACTGAAAAAAATCGGCGTCGTAATGAAAAAGGCGCAGTATTTCATCACCTGCCGCGAACTGGCGATCCATACGGTAAACGAGACAACGCCCGAATACGTCCGTAAAGTACTCGCCGAGCCGCGAAAGAAAAAGATAAAAGCCAACGAACTATGGACTTCCGATTTGTTTGCCTAATAACTGAATGACTGAATAACTGATAAATTCAATTACTCAATTATTCCCAATTCCTAATTCCCAATTCCTAATTCCTAATTCCCAATTCCTAATTCCCAATTCCTAATTCCCAATTAACTAAAGTGACCATTTTTTACTACGACAAGACATTTGAAGGTTTACTATGCGCCGTTTTTGACGCATTCGACCTGAAAATTTTTCCCGACAGGCTACTCCCGACAGGCGAAATCCCACCTATTTTTATTGATTCGATGCACACGGTGACAAGCGTTGAAGAGCATGCCGGTCGCGTATGGAAAGGATTGCAAAAGAAACTGCAAAAAAAAGTCTGCAACATGCTGATGCACGTCTGGCTGTCGGAACTGAAAGGGAGCGACGAACTGTTATTCCGTTATATCTGCAAAACATTTGCCACAACGAAAAAGATAC
>Ga0082212_10001969_pt1 | contig 30196 bp, 24 predicted proteins | sample TergutNt197P3_FD_71548 | JGI IMG/M metagenome (GOLD analysis project Ga0082212, IMG submission 71548) | Neocapritermes taracua P3 segment gut microbial communities from Petit-Saut dam, French Guiana - Nt197 P3 | ecosystem: Host-associated > Arthropoda: Insects > Digestive system > Gut ...
GCCCGAAAGAAAAAGTTACGCTGGTACTTGACGGCAAAGAACTGCCGGTAAAACAGGGACGTTTCGCTTACGGTATAGACGTGCTGGCTTCCTCGTATAACGCTGAAATCGCATGGACACCCGGAAAAGACAAATGGCTTGACGAAGCCACGGCGCGAGGCAGTTTCGCACCATCAGAATTATACATCGGCTCTACGCTGGTATGCACTGCCAGCCTGTACGCAAGAGAAAACCGTATAACCAAAGACGGCATAACCAAGACGCTTGAATTCTACTCCGTAACCAAGGACATAGTAGACAGCCATATCCCGCCCGCTTTCAGTGAAATTAAAAACAGCAACCTGAAACAAATAACCGAAAAACTACTTGATGCACACGGCTTCAAGACAACATTCAAAGACCCGCCGGGAAACGCTTTTGACATCATCGAGCGTACAGGCATAGAGACCGTGGCAAAATACTTGCAGCGATTGGCGGCGCAAAGAGGGCTGTTTGTTTCCTGCGATGAGTACGGCGGCGTAGTGTTTCAAAAAGCGGCAAACAGCGGAAAACCGGTAGCAAACATCGAATATCCGGGACGTGTGGCGACCGAGTACAGGGCAAAGTTTGACGACAGTTTACGATTTGCCAAATACTTCGCTTCGTCAATCGCTGGAGATGGGGCGGCGTTAAATGCAACGGCAAGCGACCCTGACGTACCAGCGGCAAGGCAGCTATTATTCGAGGCAAATGACGCTGACGCTTCGGGTATCCAGGAAGCGGCGGAATGGCGGATGCTGCGAATTGAACTGGAAGCGTTAAGTGTTGATTTTCCGGTTTCTGACTGGTTTGACGCTGACGGCGAATTGTGGAAGCCGAATACTATCGTAACCGCCAAATCGCCGGTGCTGGATATGCCGGACGAGAAAGAATATGTAATACGGCAGGTGGAGTTTGCGTGGTCTGCGGAAATGCGGGCGGCTACGCTTAACCTGGTTCCGCCGCTGAGCGTTGACGGCAGTGGAAAATTGCGAGTGGGGGCGAAGTGATGGAGGCGAAATTAGAAATTCACGGATCAGGAGCGATACTTCTTGCCGGAATACTTGTGGTAGATTTGATTATCAATATAGCCAAATTTATCTTTTTTCTTATTGAGAAATTGCCATGATAGGACGCATTACCAACGACCCCTTTGTCGAGGTCGTCAAGAACGGCGAAGCCAAGGCGCTGTTTGCCGAGGTCGAATTGTCGCATGACGGCGAAATCAGGACGGTACAGTTATTCCCCGGAGCCGGAGCGGAAACATGGCCATGTAAAGGCGATGTCGTGGTTGTCGAGCGCACCGGCGGGCTTTTGTACGCTTCGGCGATATGGGACGGGGCGGAGCCGCAGTTACAGCCGGGGGAGCGGGAGGTTTACGGGCGCAATGCTGACGGGGAAAAGGTATCAAGGGTAGTTTTACTTGACACCGGCGAAATACAGATTGAATCGCTTGAAGGCGGGGCGAAATATATTTTTTCAGACAAGCATTTTATCGGAAATAACATGGCGAATTTATGCTCGGTACTGCTCGGTATAATGGACGATATAAAAGGTTTGCAGACATCGGGCGGGCCACCGGCGCATACCGTTAATCCGGCGTATTTTCCGACAATAGAAGCGCGTAAAATGGAAATAGAAAATCTGCTTACAGGGGAGGGATAATATGGCGTTAGTAACCGCTAGTCTGGCGGCAGACCTAAAAGATATTTTTGACGCAATGGATAAAGACCCAAAAGATAACAAATGGTTAGCCGATCAAATGGCGGCGGCTTTCGATAAACAAATGAAGACAGCCGGAATACCATTGGGGTCGGTTATTGTCGCCGTTGCAGGACAGGCGGTCGGAACGCCTAATCCGGCGGAAATAATGGTGGGATAGCATGATAGCCCGACAATTCCCGTCGTTATCGCAAACGCAAGCGTTTCCCTCATTCTCGCAAGCGTCAAACAGTTTTGTCATATTCGACTACGGCGCTGGCTTTACGTCATTGACGGTCGAAGTTATACCTAGCGAAAAAGTCAACCGTCCGACTCCGCCGCAAAAAACCGGATATATATTTTCAGGCTGGTTTGCCGATACGTTATTTACAAAAGAATGGGATTTTAACGCTATTCTTGGCGGCGATAACATTACGTTGTATGCGATGTGGATACCGATTTCTTACACCGTTGCCTACAATAAAAATGCCGCTGACGCGACCGGAACAACGCAGAATAGTATCCACACCTACGATGCTGGTTCAGTAACCCCTAACGGCTTTACCCGCACGGGTTATACTTTTATCGGCTGGAATACTAAAAGCGATGGAAGCGGCAATAACTACGCCGATGCCGCAAGCGTTAAAAACCTCACCGCGTCAAATGGAACCACTGTCACCTTGTACGCAATATGGCAGATCAATAAGTATACAGTTGCTTTTGATGTTAACGGCGGCAGTCCAAATCCGGTAGATCAAATTATTACATTCGGAGAAAAAGCAATACAACCCGCCGTTGTCGTAAGTAAAACCGGATATACTCTTGCGGGCTGGTATAAAGATACGCTATTTAACCATCTGTGGAATTTTACTATTGATGTTGTCGGCGGTGACATCACATTATACGCAAAATGGGTAGTTAATCATTATTCTGTAACGTATTATCTGGGCGGCGGTGAAAACAATCCCGCAAATCCCAAAAGCTATACCGTCGAAGACCCCGACATCGTACTTGCAAAGCCGATCCGTGACGATAGCGAATTCGTGGCATGGTACGGGGACGCAATGTTTGAAGGCTTTCCGGTTGAGGCGATCCACACCAAGAGCGCAGCAGACATTTCACTGTACGCTCGGTTTCTGGCAAAACAGAAAGTTATCGCCGAAGTAAAGGCGGTTTCCCAAGACCGATACGAAGGCGATCCCAAACTGTACTTAACCGAAAACGGGGCAGATATGCGCTATGAAGCCGGGCAGCCGGTTATGGAAAAAGGGCTGGAAAATCAGACGCTTATTTCGCTGTTCACGCAGGAGGGCTGGTGCGGCAACGTGTTTTTGCCGCCCGAAAACAAGGTAGGCAGCGGTTACGAGAAAGCCTGCCAGGGAAGCATAACGCTCAAAAAGCTGGTGGACATTGAAGACGCGGCGGTGCGGGCAATGACCAGCAAAGCGTTTCCGCAGGTGGACGCAAAAGCGCACAATCCGAAATCGGATCACTTGCAGGTGGAAATTACCGTAAAAGGTGGCGGCGTTTTGTCGCTGTCGAGAGAAGGGGCGTTGTGGACAAACCAGCGAAACAAGGCTTGACCATAGCGGGGAACAGGGGGAAGGTGGGAGTATGAAATGTTATTTTTTAAAGATGCGGACAATAAAAAAATGTGACTTGGGGAAAATTACTATATTTATATCGGGCAAATATGACGAAGGAAAAGTTGACGCCGTGACTGAAATTATAGACAAGGAAGTAAAAAAATACATCGCTGAACTAATAGAGGTAAACCATGCCTTATAACACGCCGTCAACCGCCGAACTGGTACGGCGCAATGTCGCCGCCTTTGAAAGTAGTCTGAACCAGAACACGCCGCCCGCCGAAAAAGCGTTCAATACCGTTCTTGCGACAACTGAAGGCATGGCGGATAAGGGATTATACGCATACGCCGCCGACCTTACACGGGAAAACTTTGCCTTGACCGCCAGTGAAGCGGGACTTGAAAAACTGGGAAGCGAATACGGCATACCGAGGGTACAGCCGGAGGCATGGGAAGGCGTTGCGGCTTTTGAATTGCCTGACGGCGAAACCTTGTATCTCGGTACAGTTTTCATGGGGCCGCAGGGCTTTAAATATGAAACGCTCGCTTCCGTAACCGCTCCGTCTCTTGCGCTGGGAGATGGGATATTGGTACCCATAGCCTGTACCGGGGCAGGACCATCGGGCAATTTGTCCGTCAATGACACGCTTACCATTCAAACGCCTATTGGCGGAGGGGCTGGGCGGACGCTGCGGGTTACGGAAGCAACACAATTAGGTACAGCGATTGAAGATTTGGAAATGTACCGACAGCGCATACTGGACTTTGAGCGCTCCGAAGGCGGAGGCGGCAATTCCAGCGATTACCGCACTTGGGCGCAAGCGGTGAAGGGGGTGCGCCGGGCATATCCGTTTTCGGGGCCGCCGGAAGGCAATTTTACCGGCAAGCCTGGGGAGCGCACGGTATATGTCGAGTGTACGCCGGAAGTGCAAAGCGAAGGCATTGCGCCGCAGTCGCTGTTAGACTTGGTAAAAGAGGCGTTACTCGCAGATCCCGATACCGGCGTTTCGCGGGAGGTTTTAGGACTTACGCGGGATACTTTGTATGTGAGACCGATTGTGCGAACCGGCTTGTATGTAACCGTTGTTGGCATGAGCATTGCCAGCGGAAGCAAGGGAGACGCTGAAGCGGCTATACAGGCGGCGTTGTCGGCTTTTATGGAAAGTTTTGCTCCGTTTGTGCCGGGGCTTGATCCTGATTTCGACCGGCGGGATACGGTAACGGCTTCGGTTATCGGACGTGAGGTGCAGAACGTTTTGGACGGTTACGGCGGCACGGCGCAGAACGTGTTGTTCGGGACTTCGCCAGGGTCGTTTACGGGCAAGCATACTTTGAAGCGAAACGAGAAAGTGAAGCTGGCGGGTATTGTGTTCATGGAGGCGGAATGAAATTCAGATGTACTTTAACTATTGATTTAGATATGCCGAAAGATAGAAACGAGGAAGGGGCATCCGCTGTTTTTGCTGGTTATATAGCAGGAGCATTGATGTTTCTTATACCAAAAGAACACATAAAAGATTATCACCTTATTGATTGCAAAGCACAAAAAATAACAAGGAAAAATCTTCATGTCTAGACCGTTCATGCGGCAGGTAGTCGATTCTCTGTTGCCGAAAGGGGCGATCTGGAAACCGGCTGCCGACGGTGATTTCGACAACCTCCTTGACGGTGTAGCTGAAAACCAACAGGCGGTTTTTAACGATCTTGGGAGCCTTGAGCATATCCGAGACCCGTACCGTTGCCCTGCGGCGTTATTGCCCGACCTTGAGCGCGAGTTCGGCATCATGCCTAATAACGCCTTAACCGAAAAAGAGCGTCGGCGGTCTTTGGCAGTAGTCAGGTACAGGCAAAAAATACTGGCTACGGCGCAGAAATTGCAGTGGGCTTTGGATATGGCTGGTTTTGGCTCAGGCGGGTACGGATTGCGCGTTACGCCCAATTCGCCGACCTCTGACCCGACGCTTATTGTAGATGGTGCCTATGCTATGACGGCGCATGAGTTCCCCTCGATATTTTGCGCTGGAAACACTACAGTTGCCTATTGCGGCTACGGCGGGGGGTATTACCTCGTAGCGGGTGATTATTATGCCAGCCGCCCCATATACCCACAGGCGGGAGAGGTTTGCGCCAGGGCTTTTGACGGCAGCGATCCACAGTCGGGCAGGGAATGCTGCGGATATTACGAGAAAGAAGAGGTTAGCAACATCGAGGCAGAACACCGGACACCTCCTGAACCGTACTGGCCTTTGGTGTTCTTTGTCGGGAGGGCCGTTACCCGAAACCCCGACGGTCGCATTGTCGGCGTGGCAACCGTGGACATACCGGCTATTCGCAGACAGGAATTGCACCGCCTGATTTTGCGGATAAAGCCGATGGGCGTGTGGGCGGCGATGATGGTGCGGTATTTCTAAATTTCTCCCCTTCCCGGAGCCGTGTGCCGGCTGCCTCCTTTCCGGCGCCATTCGGGACAGGGGGTTTTTATCAACAGGGAAAGGCGGTTTTATCAACAGAAGGGTTATCTTTCTCATCGTTATGTTAAAATCAAAGTTTACTTGGATTTCGAATTATCAATCAATGTTGATAAAACGAAAAATGCCTACCATACCCAATACTTTGAACTGCATTCCTACTTTAAGTTTCTTCAATATTATGGTATTTCTATCATACCGATTAAAACAGAGGTTCTCCCCCTAGGGGCTAACGCAGGGTTTCGTAAGTCTATACAGGGCTAGACTTACGATGGTCAAAGTGGAATTGGTTACCAAAATGAGTACCAAAACAGTTGACAAAATCAATGATAAGTGCTATATTAACTATAGGCGGTAGCCGAAAGCCGTGCAAGAAAAGCGCGTTCCTGATCCTTCGGGGTAGGGCGCAGTATGCTTGAGCACGGTTTTTTTTATTTTTGAGGTTCTAGAATAATATCATCAAGGTAATGATGATAATATTTATGGTCATTATTTGATTTATACACTTTAACCGTGATAATTGCACAATAGTCATTATCGTTTATTCTGCAATGCTGTCTGAAATACATGACTTTTTCGATATTCGGATCCGGCGGTACATGAGGACGCTCTTTCCAGTACCTGGCTATTTCAAGTAAATTGCCTAACATCTTTATCGAAATAATCTGATCGCGTGATTTAGTTGAGCTTCTCCATTCTCCAAGCCCATCTCTTGAAACACGGATGTTTTTTCCTGTTGATTTATTTAAAAATGTTTTTCCTCGGAGATTTTGCAATGCCCATAAAAAATAATTATTCTTCAGTTTGCTATCTGATAACCATTTATCTTCTTCGGTTTCCCAAATCTCAGGGATTTGCGACTCTTCCAACTTGTTTTCCACAACCATTATACCGTTTTCATTCAATCTCCGCATAACTGACGCGCTGCTTCAGGCCGTCCACGGTTATTTCAAAAATCGCGCCGTCTTTTTTGTCAATTTTTTCGTAACGGACATTTTTTCCGTTGCAGAACTGCAATACGTCGCCGTCAATGTCGTCGCTTTCAATTTCTTCGACATCCACGTCCCGCATTTGTGAGTTGCCGCAGGAGTTGAAAATCTCCCGTATCCGCTCGTATTTCATGTTATGCCTCCGTTCGCCTTACGGCTTTATTTAATGCCTCGCGGCTGATCTCTGTCCATATCGGCCGCCCGTGGGGACAGCGCGGGTCGCTTAGGGCGAACGCTTCCCGCGCAAGGGCAAGGGAAGCGTCATCATCCAGGTAGTCGCCGTCGCGGACCGCCCGGTGGCAGCAGAGGGTCGCCGCCCAGCGTTCGGCGATGTTCTCGCGGGCGGCGCGCAGGCCGAGAATCTCCCGCACCGTTTCCCCGTCGCCCAGCCGCCAGTCCGACGGAAGCGCGTCAATGCGCCAGCCGTTTCCGTCGCGTTCAATATCGACGGCAAGGGCGGCAAGTTCTTCGCGCTTTGCCTCCAGAAAGCGGTCGTCTTCGGCGCATTCGGCGTTAAACGTAATGGGAACCAGCAGTTCCTGTTTGGGTATCGGCCCGGCAAGAAATGCATTGTAGAGGATCCGCTCGTGGGCGGCGTGCTGGTCGATAATGTACAGCCTGTCGCCACGTTCGACCAAAATGAAGACACCAAATGCCCTGCCGGCAAAACGTATTTCCCCGTAAGCGGGGGCTTCTTCAGCAGCGGAGGGAGAAGTAGAAAGTAGGAAGGAGGAAGGAGGAGGTTTAGAATAGGACTCGTACAACGGGGGCGTTGCGGGGGCGGGCACTAAAGCCTTTTTCTGATTGTGGAATAATTCCGGCCCTACGCTGTACCGCTCGGACACAATAACGCCCTCACCGGTTCGGGCGCATAAATTAAGCGCCCCCGCTGAGGGGGGGAGCGGAAGCCAGCTTGCTGGCTGGAGCGGGGGGGGAGACTTCCCCCCTATTTCCCTAGTCCCTAGTCCCCAGTCCCCAGTCCCCAATTTAATATTTACCCGTTTGCAAAAATCCCTTAGGCCTGCGGTAACGGCGTGGTGGATTGCGCCGGGGTCCCGGAAACGGGCTTCGCGCTTGGCGGGGTGAATGTTAAAGTCGGCAAGGGCGGGGTCGATGTCGATGTAGACGGCGCCGATGGGGTGGACGCCGTTGGGGAACCAGCCTTGGGTGCCGTATTCCAGGGCAAGGAGCAGGGAATAGTCCTGAATCCGCCTGCCGTTGGCAAAGACGTACATCATCCGGCGGTCGGGGCGGGAAAGTTCTGGGCCGCCGATAACAATGTCTGCGGAAAAGCCTTCGCCTTGAATGTGTATCTCGTGGAGGAAGGGCCATTCCTGGCGGTCTAACAGCGCGGCGGCAAAGCGTTCTTTTTTGGATGCGGCGGCGGGGAAAATGTCGCCGGGTTTTCCGTCGCGGGAAAAGCGAAAGTGTATCCAGGGGTAGGCGAGGGCCTTTTCGATAAAGGCCTGGCGGCACTGCGCCGCCTCGCTTCCCTCGCGTTTGAGAAAACGTTTGCGCGCGGGGATCGTGTCGTAGAGGCTGCGGGCGCGGACGGTGCTGCCCTTTGTTCTGCTGGTCTGTTCAAGGTAGGGCGGACCGTCGTCTCCGGGTCCGACCTCAAGCCGCCAGGCTTCCGCGCCGGTGGAGCTGACGATTTCCAGCCGCGTGACCGCCGCCGCCGCCGCCAGCGCTTCGCCGCGAAAGCCCAGGGTTTCGGCGGTGCTAAGGTCGTCCAGCGAGCGGATCTTGCTGGTTGCGTGGGCAAGCCAGCATTTTTCCAGGTCGCCGCGCCCCATGCCGCAGCCGTCGTCGGCGACCTCTGCAAGTGTAACCCCGCCGCCTTCGACTGAAACCTCAATGTTGGCGGCGCCCGCGTCGATGGCGTTGTCGAGGAATTCGCGGATCAACGCGGCGGGCCGGTCGATAACCTCTCCCGCAGCGATCCTGCGCGCCTCCTGCGGCGGCAGTATCTGGATATTACCGTTGTCAGCCACTACATTATCCCCTAAAACAACTCACAGAGGCACAGAGGCACAGAGGCACAGAAGGGATTAGGGATATTTGTTCAAGAAATCGCGTTGCTTCCCAGTTATTCTCCAGTATTTCGAAATACGACCCCCAGTCCCCAGTCCCCAGTCCCTTGTCCCCAAATAACCCCCAGTCACAAACCTCCGTGCCTCCGTGCCTCCGTGTGTAAAAATTCGGAATAAAGTTCATCGTTAGTCGTCTTCTTCGAAGAGTTCCAGTTCGGGGGACTCGTCTAACGGGGCTTCGGCGCTGTTCATTAAAATTTCGATGCGGCTGTCTATTTTTTCCAGGTCTTTTTCCAGCGTGTTTGCCAGTTTGATTCCTTCCTCGAAGGCCTTTAGCGCTTCGTCCAGGGGGATGTCGGTCTTGCGGATCTGTTCGCCCAAAAGTTCCAGCCGCTCAAGCCGCTGTTCAAAATTTTTCATGCCGCTGCCGCTGCTTTTCGCGGCGGCTTTGTTAGTTGTTTTCGCCATGTAATCCCTCCGTAATTGCTGCTATTGTCCCGCTTAACGGGCGGATCGTCAAACGGTCGCCGGGGCGGGCGTCTTCGGCGCGGCGCACCAGCTTGCCGGTTCTGTTATTCGTCACCATCGAGAAGCCCCGCTCCATCACCGCAAGGGGGCTGCCCGCCTCAAGGACGGCAAGCGCCATGCCCATCCGCGAGCGCAAATCCCTTATCCGCTCAGACAGATTGTCGATAAGGGCTTCCTTGGCATCGTCAAACCGGATAAGGCGCGGCTGGAGGATCGCCCGGAAGCGGTATTCAAGGTCTTTCGTGCTGAAGGGGCGCATCAGGTACCTTGCCCGTTCAATTTTACTTCGCATGATGGACGCGCTGCTTTCAATTAAATGCTTTATTGTTTCCAATGCAGCATTTCGTTCCTCGCTGACCAGTTCCGCCGCCGCCGAAGGGGTGGGGGCGCGCATGTCTGCGGCAAAGTCGCAGAGTGCCCAGTCTATCTCGTGGCCCACCGCGCTGACTACCGGTATCGCCGAGGCGGCAACCGCCCGCACGACAATTTCTTCGGAAAAGGGCAGCAGGTCTTCCAGCGAGCCGCCGCCGCGCCCGACTATCAGCACGTCGGCAAGGTTCCACTTGTTGGCCTGTTCGATACGGCGGGCGATAAGCGGCGCGGCGGTTGTCCCCTGTACCGGCGCGGGCAGGATGATTATATTAACGCCGGCGGCCCTCCGTTCCAATATGTTTAAGATGTCCCGCAGCGCTGCGCCGGTGGGCGAGCTTACCACCCCCACCGTGGCGGGGAAGCGGGGCAGGGGGCGCTTCCGGCTTTCGTCGAACAGGCCCTCGGCGGCGAGAAGGCGCTTCCGCTTTTCCAGCATGGCGAGTATGTCCCCGCTGCCGGCAATTTCCATCTCCTCGCAGACGATAGAGTAGCTGCCCCTGGGCGGATACACCGAAAGGCTCCCCCGCACCCGCAGCAGCATGCCGTCCCTGGGTTCAAAATTCAGGAACCGCAGGCGGCTTTTAAACATCACCGCGTCTATTTTCGCCCCTGCGTCCTTGAGGGAAAAGTACAGATGCCCCGACGAGGCCGGTCGACAGTTTGACAATTCGCCTTCAACTGTCACGGAAGAAAAATCATCTTCCAGGCGGCTGCGGATTAAATCCGTTAGTTCCGATACGGTCAGTTTGGGCGCGGAATCCATCGTCTACAGTATAGCTAAATTAAGCGGGAAGTAGGAAGTAGGAAAAATTTTGGGAAACTGCGAATTTTGCTTGATTTCTGAGGCTCTAAAGGATAAACTACATATGAAAGTAATAGATACATAACATGCTATCATCGAAGCCTTATCAAAAAAGTAAAATCGCTGCGCGGACCCGCTTTGCGAATATGATCTTGCTCTGCCTTGTCCTTGCCTTTTTTTTGATAACGGCAATTCTGTTCGCCTCCAACATCAGCGGGAACGCTTCAAAAAATCTTGCACTTTCCTACGCGCTGGAAGCGGCGGAAAAATTTCATTTGTTTATCGTGCGGGACCTGGTCCTCGTACAGAAAGCCGCCCGTTCAAACGCCCTGACAAACTGGTTTGCCGACGAGTTTGACGACGCGAAAAGGGAAGCGGCGTATCACGAGATCATTGACTATGCAAAAGTTTTCGATCGCGCCCACCTGTATTTCGGTATTCACAACAGCCTGGACGAATATTCAATAAGCGCCGGTACCGATACGGAGCTGGAGGATTTTAACCCCTTCGACCGGCTTGATCGCGGCAATCCTGCCGACTCGTGGTATTTCGACTGCATCAGCGCGGAAAGCGATTACATTTTAAAAATCGGGTCCGACAAGGATATCAGGGACAGGTGGCAGCTGTGGATATATCACAAGGTTATGGACGGGGGACAGGCAGCAGGAGTTTTTGGTTCGGGGCTGCCAATCCAGAGCATCATCGGCGAGATGTTTACCCATCATTACGACAGGGACCTTATTGGCTTTGTCGTTGACAATAACGGCCATATCCTGATGGACAGCGTTTACGCCAGCCTGTACGGCGAGGAAAACAGAAAACGCATCCACGAAGCAGAAGACGACCCGAAGCTGGTTGCCGCGCTGGACGAGTACCTCGGCGGCATTGACGGCCATTTTGACAATCATTTCGGCCACAGCAAGACAAAAGCAGTCGAACTGGCAAAGGGGGCATACGGACACGCCGCTATCGCTCCGATCAACCATTCGGACTGGTCGGTTGTTATCTTTTACAACAATAAATTGCTGAACGGCGTTACCGACATCATCAACCTTCTTCCGCTGTTGTTTTTCATGATCCTGGCGCTGCTTCTGTATGTGGTAGGCGGAAACGCCCTGATGCGGGGGCTTATCTTCGTCCCGCTGTCCAACCTGACCAAAAGCGTTTCGGAAACGAGGGCGGGCAATGCTGCCATTTTTGGCAGCGACCGCGACGACGAAATCGGCGAGCTTTCCCGGACGATTCTGGATATGCGGAATACCCTGAGCGAATATATTGCGAATTTGCGGAAGGCCACCGAAGAACAGCAGCGGCTGGACGGCCTTTTAAATACGGTCAATATTACCGCCGGAATTTTGCTTAGGTCGGAAATCAAGGAATTTGACGGCGATCTGCACAAATGCATGGGGATGATCGGCGGAACCGTCGACGTTGATCGCATATACATTTTCAGGAACAGCGTTGTCGACGGGAAGCTCTGCTGCTGCCAGGTAAAGGAATGGTCGGGTGTCACCGGACCCGGACAGGAGGAACCTTCTGCGGAAAATGCTCCGTACAGCGACACCATTCCCCGCTGGGAGATGGTGCTGTCGCGGGGCGAATGCATCAACAGCCTGGTGCGCGATTTGCCCGCTGACGAACGGGAAATGTTCCTGCCCCAGGGGATTCTGTCGGTATTTGTGATGCCGATCTTCGTGCAGGATAAGTTCTGGGGCTTTATCGGCTACGACGACTGCCAAAACGAGCGGCTGTTTTCCGAAGGCGAACAGACGATACTGTGGTCCGGGGGCATATTAATCGCCAACGCCATTCTGCGCCACGAAATAATGATGAACCTGCACTCGGCAACCGGGCAGATGGAACAGGCCCTTGCCAAAGCGCGGGACGCGAGCCGCGCCAAGAGCAATTTTCTCGCCAACACGAGCCATGAGATGCGTACCCCGCTTAACGCGATCCTCGGCCTTTCCGAACTGACCCTTGAAGCGGGCGGAATCAGCGGCGAAGCGAGGACGAACCTTGAAAAAGTGTACAACGCCGGCGCGACCCTGCTTTCTACCGTCAACGACATTCTGGACATTTCAAAGATAGAGGCGGGCAAACTTGAGCTTGCGCCTATTGAATACAGCATCTCCAGCATGATCAACGATACCGTCAACCAAAGCATCTTTCGTTTGGGTGACAAGCCCGTCGAATTTATCCTGAACATCAGCGAAAACCTCCCCTCGCGACTCTATGGCGACGATATGCGGGTCAGGCAGGTGATCAGCAACCTTCTGTCCAACGCCTTTAAATATACCCGCGAAGGGCAGGTGGAACTGGAGATAAGCTGCGCCCAGATTGGAGAAAGAATAGTCTGGATGGACGTTATCGTCCGCGATACCGGCATCGGGATCATGCCGGAGGATATCACCGAGTTATTTACCGAGTACACCAAGGCAGGCACCGGAGCGAACCGAGCCATTGAGGGGACGGGGCTTGGGCTGCCCATTACCAAAAAGCTTACCGAGATGATGAGCGGCTTTATCCACGTGGAAAGCGAATATGGCAAGGGCAGCGTTTTTTCGGTAAGGCTCCGCCAGGAATCCGCCAGCGCCCCTCCCATCGGTCCCGAAGTGGCCAATAACCTGAAAAATCTGCGCCAGGCGGAACGCAGGCCCGATCTCAGCTCGCGGATGGCCCGCATAAGGCTGCCCTACGCGCGGGTACTGGTCGTGGACGACGTTATCACCAACCTTGATGTGGCGAAAGGCCTGCTAAAGCTATACGGGATACAGGTTGACTGTGTTGCGAGCGGGCAGGAGGCCATCGACGCGATCATGGCGGAAAAGGTAACGTACGACGCTGTGTTCATGGATCACATGATGCCCAAAATGGACGGAATAGAAGCCGCCGAACGCATTCGGAAGCTGGAAACGGATTACGCAAGGAACATCCCGATCATCGCATTAACGGCAAACGCCATTATGGGAACCGAGGAAATGTTTTTGGGCAGGGGGTTTCAGGGCTTTATTTCCAAACCGATCGAATTGTCCCGCCTCGACGCGGTGGTGCATGAATATCTGTGGGACGAAAAAAAGGAACAGCTGTACAAAAGCGCCGCCCCTGTAGAGCAGGAACGGCGAAGCCCTGCAGACAGGCGGGACGGAGCCGACCGGCGCTCCGGCGGCAGGAAAATCGCCGGACTGGACATGGACAAGGGGATAAGCCGTTTCGGCGGCGAAGAAGAAGTATACCTGAAAGTCCTGGAATCGTATGCGGTCCACACCCGTTCCCTTCTTGAAAAAATCGCCGAAGCAAACAACGATAACCTCGTTGACTATGCCATCGCCGTTCACGGGATAAAGGGTTCCAGCCGGGGAATATACGCCGCCGAGGCCGGAGCCAGGGCGGAAGACCTGGAAAATGCCGCCAAAGACGGCGACCTTGATTTTATAGCGGCCAATAACCCCGCCTTCGTGGAAATGGTCGGCAAGCTCATTACGGACATAGAAGCGGCGCTTGAAGTCGAAGGCAAAAACAGGGGCATACGGCAGAAAAACGACCGGATTGACCCAGACGCGGTATCGCAGCTTGCTAAAGCCTGCAAAACATATGACATCGACGGGATAGACGCGGCGATGGAAGAAATAGAAAGATTCGAATACGGGGCCGACGACGAACTTGCCAAATGGCTGAGAGAAAAAATAGATCAAATGGATTATGCGGAAATAGTAAAAAAACTTTCGGAGATTCAAAATGGATAATACACGCCGTGCAATTATCATGGTTGACGACAACCTGTCCAACCTCAATCAGGGCAAGGAAATACTCAAGCCCTTTTACAGGGTCTACCCCGCGCCGTCTGCGGCGAAGCTCTTTGAGACGCTGGATAACGTCATTCCCGACCTGATCCTTCTGGATATCGAAATGCCGGAGATGTCGGGCTATGACGTAATCAGAAAGCTCAAGGCAGACAGCCGCTTCGCCGAAATTCCCGTGATATTCCTCACCTCGAAAAACGACGACGACAGCGAATCCGAGGGTTTCGACCTGGGGGCGATGGACTATGTGACCAAACCTTTTTCCGCCCCAAGGCTCCTCAAACGGATTGCCAACCAGCTTTTGATTGTCGATCACCAGGCGGCGCTCAAGGATTACGCAGAAAACCTTGAAAAAAAGGTCCGCAACAAAACCGCCGAAGTGCTCAATCTGCAGAACGCCGTGCTGGAAACGGTGGCAAACCTTGTGGAATTCCGCGACAAGCTCACCGGCGGCCATATTACCCGTACCATGCTGTACATGACGACCCTTATCGAACAAATTGCCTCAATGGGCCATTACAAAGACGAGGTTTCCCGGTGGAACGTGGATTTATTGATCCATTCAACCCAGCTCCACGATGTCGGGAAAATAGCCATATCCGACCTGATCCTCAATAAACCCGACAAGCTTTCGGCGGAAGAATTCGAGATAATGAAAACCCATGTGGAAGCGGGGGTGGCCGCCATTAAAAAAATCATGGGCAATACCACCGAGCACGAATTTCTTAATTACGCGCTGCTCGTAACGGGAACCCACCACGAAAAGTGGGACGGTACCGGATACCCGGCGGGGCTTAAAGGGTACGAAATCCCCCTTGAAGGCCGCCTGATGGCGGTTGCCGACGTGTACGACGCGCTGATATCGCAGCGGCCGTACAAAAAAGCGTTTACCCACGAAGCGGCTGTCAAGATTATCATAGAAGGCTCGGGCTTGCATTTCGACCCTGTCATAATTGAAGTTTTTGAGCAGGTACAGAGAGATTTTGAGCGTGTTTCAAATGAAATTAGAGATAATCAATAAAAACCAGTGCACAAATCCCCCGAAATATGGTATACTCTTGTTCAAATGTGCTGAAAATTTGGCTTTATGTTTGAAAAGGAGGAAATAATGGGGAACGGACAAAAAGCTGATAAAAAAGGTTTGGGGCTGCTTGTAAAAATATCGGGTACAACCGCTATTTTTCTCCTCGTGTCTATCGTGGTGCTGGCGGTTTTAAGCATTATCGCCATGCAGAATCTGAGTATGGAAACTGCCGTTATCATGGGAGAAAAAAAACTCAGGGGCGACCTGAAAACGTTTGAATATATGGTTAACCAGGAGTATGGTCATTTGACGCTGAGGGATGACCATTTATGGGATACCCACGGGAATTTTATCAATTACCAATACGGGCTTATCGACAGGATATCGGCGGATTTAAATATCGTGGCGACCATTTTTATCCGCGACGGCGATGATTTCCGCCGGATCAGCACCAGCATTACCGACGATTCGGGAAACCGGATGGTTGACACAAAGCTGGGAGTATCCAGCGCGGCGTATGAGCCCGTTATGGCGGGAAGGGAATACATCGGAAACGCGATGATCCTCGGCCATCACTACCTTGCCGCCTACCATCCGATCTTTGCTCCGAACGGCAGGGAAATAATAGGCATTAACTTTATCGGCCTGGAGATGGAAGTTATTCAGCAGCTCATCATTGACAACAGGAACGAGCAAATTTTAAGAATGGTAATTATCGCGGCGGTTATCTTTGCCGTCTCGATTGTGCTGAATGTTTTGAGCAGCAACATAATGTTCCTGAAGCCGATAAACCAGGCTGTGGGAATGTTAAAGGAAATATCCGAAGGGGAGGGGGACCTGACCAGGCAGCTTGTGGTTTCCAGTAAAGACGAGATTGGGCGCCTTGCAAAATACTTTAACCAGACCCTCGAAAAAATCAAAAACCTGGTAATGAACATCAAGATACAGGCAAAGGCCCTGTCCGACATCGGAAACGACCTTGCCAGCAACATGACCGAGACCGCTGCGGCGATGCACGAGATCAACGCCAACATCCAGAGCATCAAAAACCGGGTCATCAACCAGAGCGCCAGCGTTACCGAGACCAACGCCACCATGGAGCAGATCACCGTCAACATCGACAAGCTCAACGGCCATGTCGAACGCCAGACCTTAAGCGTGTCGCAATCGTCCTCGGCCATCGAACAGATGCTGGCGAACATCCAGTCGGTTACGCAGACCCTTATCAAAAACGGCGACAACGTGCACGAGCTGACCGATTCCTCAGAGGTAGGCCGCACGGGCCTGCAGGATGTCGCGGCAGACATTCAGGAAATTGCCCGCGAATCGGAGGGCCTTCTGGAGATCAACTCGGTGATGGAAAACATCGCCAGCCAGACGAACCTGCTTTCGATGAACGCGGCGATCGAGGCGGCCCACGCAGGCGAGGCGGGAAAGGGCTTTGCCGTCGTCGCCGACGAGATCCGCAAGCTGGCAGAAAATTCCGGCGAACAGTCCAAGACGATCAGCACGGTTTTGAAAAAGATAAAGGCGTCGATTGACAAGATCATGGCATCCACGGACAATGTGCTGAAGAAGTTCGAAGCGATAGATTCGAGCGTACGGATCGTGGCGGAGCAGGAGGAAAACATCCGCAACGCGATGGAAGAGCAGGGCGTCGGGAGCAAGCAGATACTGGAAGCGATAGGCAGCGTAAACGAAATAACGCGGATGGTAACGGACGGCTCGCACGAAATGCTCGAAGGTTCCAGCGAGGTTATCCGGGAGAGCAAGAACCTGGAAAAATCGACACAGGAGATAACGGGGGGGATGAACGAAATGGCCCTTGGCGCGGAGCAGATAAACTCGGCGATAAACGCGGTAAACGAGCTGTGCAGCAGGAACCGTGAAAGTATCGGTATGCTGGTAAAGGAAGTGTCGCGGTTTAAGGTTGACTAGGAAAACTGCCCGCAGATTATGAAACTCGATCCGATTCTTGCCAGGGGCACAAAGCTGGTTCGTTCAGGCAAGTACGAAACGGCGATACGGACCCTTGAGCCGGAGGTAAACCGCTACCACGGCTCGTTTCGCTATTATTATCTCCTGGGATCGTCGTGCCTTCGTACCGGCGATTTCGGCGGGGCGCTAACCTATTTCCGCCTTGCGCACGACGCGAAACGCCGCGATCCCCTGGCGATACTGGGGCTTGCCGCACTCTACCTCCGCCGCAGCGAAACCGACCGCGCGGTGGATTATTACCTCGACGTTCTCGAGATAGACCATAAAAACCGCATCGCAAAAAAGGCTATGAAGGTGATCCGCAAACACGCGGGAACCGACGCCTTTTCCGCATGGCTGGAGGCGGGCAGGCTTCCCACGCTGTACCCGCCGGTGCCGTTTCCCGGCTTTTCAAAAAAAGAGATGCTGGTGTTTTTTGCCGCGCTCGTCGCAGCCGGCATAATCGCCTTTGGCCTTTTGGTACGGTACGGGATTTTCGACAATCCGTTTAACCCCGGCGGCGACAGGGAAGGCGTTGCCGCATTCACGCTGACCCGCGAAGACAGGATGGAGTCCGTGCAAACCGGCGGCACATACAAATATGAGCTAACCCGAAGCGAAGCGCTCGACCTGCATTACAAGGCCCAATCAATGTTTAACGCGAACCGCGACGATGCCGCGCGGATTAATCTCAATAAAATTCTGGCATCCAACGCTTCCGAAGGGCTCAAGAACCGCGCGCGAATCATTATTCCATACCTAAAAGCGCCTGATATTATTGCGTTTAACAAAAACGACAATACCACGTACAGCGAGGCAAGAAACAACCTCATACTGTATAACGAGGTGCATGTTATCTGGCAGGGCAGGGCCAGGAACATGAGGCTAAACAATACAACGTTTGATCTTATTGTCGAAAATGACAATTTAGGGTCGTTCGAAGGCTTTGTGCCGGTTGTTTTTAGCCATGCGGTTCCGATCAATACCGAGCGGCCCCTTGAAGTACTGGGGCAAATCATTTTGGATGATTCTGAAATTGGTTTTTATCTCAAAGGCGTAAATTACAAACAATCTGCCTTGCTGGAAAACTGAGCCATGAGGGCGGTTGTCCAGCGGGTAGCCGAAGCGTCGGTCAGCGTTAACGGTGAAACAAGGGGGCAGATCGGCTTTGGGCTGCTGGTCTACCTGGGCGTAGCCATCGGCGATACTGCGGCAGAAGCGGACTGGCTTGCCGACAAGATCGCCAACCTGCGAATTTTTAACGATTCTGAAGGCAAAATGAACCTTTCGCTTTTGGAAATTGCTGGCTGTGCCGCAGGGCAGGCGGACGCTGGTTCTATCGGCATACTGGCCATTTCGCAATTCACCCTGCTCGGCGATGCCCGCAAGGGCCGCCGCCCGTCCTGGGCAAAAGCCGCCCCGCCCGATAAAGCGAAGGAGCTGTACCGGTACTTTATGGGCAAAATCAGGGAAACCGGCCTGCGCTGCGAAGAGGGCGAGTTCCAGGCCTTCATGCAGGTACGCTACACCAACGACGGCCCCGTAACAATAATCCTCGACACATCTAATGAATAAAAATAGCTATAAATTTTTCTGCTTACTCACACACAGAGGCACAGAGGCACAAAGTTTTAGGCGTATTTCGTTAAACATTATGCATTTCACTGTGCCTTGGTGCCTCCGTGTGAGTATATAGGGAATAATATCACAGGCCGAAGATGGCTTTGGCCATGGTAAAATAAATGGTCAGCGAGATGGCGTCGACGATGGTGGTGATCATCGGGGAGGCCATTAATGCCGGGTCAATTTTTAAGCGTTTCGCCAGCATGGGCAGACTGCAGCCGATGGTTTTGGCTACGATTACCGTGCAGAACAGCGACAGGGTAACGGTTAGCGATAGCATTAAATTTCTGCCGTTCAGCAGATAGATGCGGACAAGGTTGATACAGCCCAGCGCAAGGCCGCAGAGCGCTCCAACGCGGATTTCTTTCCACACCACGCGGAATATGTCTTTCAGGCTGATCTCGCCGACCGCCATACCGCGGATTATCAGGGTCGATGCCTGGGAACCGGCATTGCCGGCGGTGTCCATGAGCATGGGAATAAAGGCGACAAGGATGGGCAGTATCGCCAGGCTATCCTGAAAACTCGATATGATGCTGCCGGTAATGGTCGCCGAAAGCATCAGTACCATCAGCCAGATGATGCGGTTTCGCGCCAGTCGGACGATGCCGGTTTTCAGGTACGGATCGTCCGAGGGAGCAAGAGCGGCCATTTTTTCAATGTCTTCGGTGCTCTCCTCGACGATTACGTCGACGATGTCGTCAAAGGTGATGATGCCCACCAGGCGCTGTTCCTTGTCTACCACGGGCATCGCCAGAAGGTCGTATTTCTGAAACTGATCCGCCGCAGCTTCCTGGTCGTCGGTGGTGTGGGCAAAAACAAAATTGGTGTCCATGATATCGGCGATCCTGTCCTGAGGGCGGGCAAGCAAAAGGGTTTTTGCCGATACCACGCCGACAAGCAGCCGGTCCCTGCGTATCACATAACAGGTGTAGATCGTCTCCTTGTTCAGGCCGGTGTTTCTGATCGCGTCAAAGGCTTCCCGTACCGTGGAGTCTTCGCGGAGGTCTACATATTCGGTCGTCATGATGCTCCCCGCCGAATCGTCGGGGTACTGCAAAATTTGGTTGATCTGCTTCCGCTTTTCCGGCGGCACGTTCTGCAATACCCGCTTTACCACGTTCGCGGGCAGCTCTTCGATAAAGTCTACCGCATCGTCAACAAAGAGCTTGGTCATTATCTCGCCGATTTCCGTATCGGTAAGCGCTTCGACAATCGTCTGCTGGTGATCGCTGTCTACATAGGCAAAAACGTCGGCGGCGATTGGCTTGGGCAAAAGCCTGAACAGTTGGATTATCTTTTCCCTCTCCAGCAATTCAAAGATTTCTGCAATGTCAACGGTGTTCATGCCGGAGAGCAGGTATTTCAGGTTATATATATCAACATAATCCGCGTTGATAATTGACAATATTTTTTCTGTCATCAGGGTATCCTCCTGTAAGGCATTTTTAAGAGGAAACTGAACAGTATCTGTTAAATCCCCGGCTTAATTAATATTGAAGATCAGCTGGAATTCCGAACCCCAGCGAGCTATTTCTTCATCGGGAAGTTCCTCAACGGGGATAACCCTCGCCTTGTCCATGCCGTCGATAGGCGGGAAGACCCCGGGAACCAGCACATATTCGCCCACCTGATCGGCAAGCACCTTTCCTGCCTGGGCGGTCAGCCAGTAGTCCACAAACCGCCGGGCCGCTACCGGATGGGGGGCTTTGGCGGAAATACCCATGGCCCTTGGCGAACCCATCACCGGCTCAATCCGCGCCCAGTCCAGCGGAGCGGGGGCGTTGGTGACAATGTACTTGGGTGTCGAGATGCCCAGCGGCCGCTCGCCGCTTTGAATAACTTCCGGCGTCTCTTCGAAATATGAGACGAACAGGGGGCTGTTCGCGGAAAGCCCCTGCAAAAAGGCCCGCCACCTTTGCTCGTTGTTGCCAAAAACATGTTCCCTAAGGCCGACCAGCCACGAAATGGTGGCGGGGTGGATCGAAGGATCGGGCATGACGATCATGTCCCTCCATTTGGGATCCGCCAGGTCCTGGTACCGCTTCGGCACGTCATCGGGGCCGACATATTCCCTGTTGTACAAAATGGCTACATATTCAATGCCAAAAATGTAAATGCCGTCGTTTTCCCGCTTTGCCCAGTCGGGGAAGCTCCGCGCGGATGGAGATGTATACGGCGCCAGCACGCCGTTGCCCTTGAGCCGTTCCATTACGGGAATGGGCGCCTGGATGATGTCGGCATGAAAGGTCCCGGCGTTAAAATCCGAAAAAACGGAGGCAAGGAACTGGACGGCAGAGATGGGGACGAACTCTCCGGCAATGCCGGTTTTTGCCCGCAGGTCATCCAGCATCGGATCGGTGCCGGTTATGTTTGTGTAGACGGAAACCCTGCCTTCGGACGGAGGCTGGGCAGTGGAGGTGGCGGCCTTTTTCCCCCCGGCAAAAACCGCCGAAGCGGCGCAGCACAGCGCCAGCAGCAGAATCAATACTTTCTTTTTCATGGAAGATTCCTCCTTTAAATCTGTAGCTGGTATAACTATAGAGCTAAAGTGGTTTGAAGTCAATTCGGGGGTCAGGCATCTTCGTACACAAGAAATTCCTTCAGGCCGGCCATGATCTTCTGGCCTTCCCGCAAGGTGTCGAAACTGCCGCTTTCGGCGATTACCCGCAGAATCTTTCCATTAATGTCCAGCCGGCAATCGTTAATGTCCCCCAGATAGAACATGGACAGGAGCGTTCCTTCCAGTACCCCCGCCGGAGCGGAAACAGAATCGTCCTGGGAAAGGATGATATTTTCCGGCCGTATCGCCACGACGACCCTGCCGGTATACGGTCCATGGTAGGGAATGGACTGGCCGAGGCCGGAAAGTTTGATCTTCCCTTCGCTTACCTTTCCCTTGAAAAAATTAACCTTTCCCACAAAGTCGGCGACAAACTGGTTTGCCGGATTGCGATAAATTTCCGAAGGCGCCGCTACCTGCTGGATGATCCCGCCATTCAGCACGTATATATGGTCAGACATCGCCATCGCTTCCCCCTGATCGTGGGTAACGTACACGACGGTTATGCCGAAATTCCGCTGGATGTCCTTGATCTCAAAGCGCATGCTTTCGCGGAGCTTGGCATCCAGGTTGGAAAGCGGCTCGTCCAAAAGGAGCAGCTTTGGTTCCGAAACAAGGGCGCGCCCAAGGGCTACCCGCTGCTGCTGTCCGCCGGAAAGCTGCGACGGCATCCTTTTGGCGTATTCTTCCAGATGCACGGCATCCAGGATTTTTTCTACCCTGGCTTTAATTTCCGTTTTTGAAAATTTGGCTATTTTTAACGGGTAGGCGACATTTTCAAATACGGTCATGTGGGGCCAGACCGCGTATGACTGGAACACCATGCCGATGCCGCGCCGTTCGGGCGGCACGAATATTTTAGCGGAACTTACCACCTTGTCGCCGATGCGGATTTCGCCGGAAGTCGGCTTTTCAAAACCGGCAATCATCCGCAGCATGGTCGTTTTTCCGCAGCCCGACGGCCCCAGAAGGCTTACAAATTCCCTGTTATGAATGATCCCGGTAAATTCCCGGATCACTTCAACATTTCCGAAGTTCTTTGTCACCTTTTCGATGCTGATTTCAGACATTGCATCTCCCTCACACGGAAAATTTGCCGTTGGTAAGCTTGTTCAAGAGCCAGTTCACCAGAATAACCAGGATGAGAATCGCCGTCGCCAGCGCGGACGCGGTCTGCTGGCTGTGGTAGGTCTGATAGGTAAACAGCTCATAGCCCAGCGTCTTGGTGTTGGTGGAATACAGCAGGGTGGACATGGTAAGCTCGTAAAAAGACGGCATAAAGATCAAAAACCAGCCCGCAACGACAGAGGGGGCGATAAGGGGTATGGTAATGTCCTTGAGCACCCTCAGCCACCCCGCCCCCGAAACCTGCGATGCTTCTTCCAGAGAATGATGAATCTGAGTCATCGCGGAAACCACCGTCCTCATTCCCATCATGAGGTACTTGATCATATAGGCGATGATCATGATCGAAAGGGTGTTGTAGATGTTGATGCCGAACCTGCCCGACATGGTCATGATCAGGGCAAGGGCGATAACCACGCTGGGGGTTCCGCTTCCCACGGTGATGAGGAAATCGGGAAGGCGCCGTCCCTTGACGTTGGTCCTCACCAGCAGGTACGCCATGGCGCAGGAAACAACAATGCCCGCTGTGGCGGCTATCGCCCCGGAGGCAAGGCTGTTCCATCCCGACTGGAGAATCGCCTTGCGGGTAAAAATCCGCTCCCAGTAGCGCAAGGTAATGTTTCCGGGAACCAGGCCTTTTCCCATGTTAACGGTGATGGAGGTTGCCGCCACGGTAAGGAACGGCAGAATGACGATGACAAACGCAAAAATGCAGACCAGCGCGGTAAGGGGAATGCGCCATCTGCCCAGGTCTACGATGTTGGGCCGGGTGGATTTACCCGAAACGGTGATGTACTGCTTCCGCCCCAGCACAAACGTTGACACATATAAAACGACGTTGGCGATAATCATTAAAAACACCGCCAGGGTCGTTGCGTCGGTAAGGCCGTCCTGGGAGCCGATGTACACAAAGTCGATGATCCTCGTAGTTACCGTGTGTATCTTTCCCGGCGCGCCGATGATCGAAGGAATGCCGTAGCAGGAAGCGGCGGATACAAACACCAAAAGGGCGGCGGCGACGATGCTGGGTGCCATCATGGGCATGGTTACGGTCAGCAGCGTTTTAAGGGGGGAAGCCCCGGAGATTCGGGACGCCTCTTCCAGCGAGGGGTCCATTTTTTCCATGGCGCGCGAGATGGTAATAAAGGCATAGGGGTAGTAAAAAGTCGTAAGAACCCACACCAGGCCGCCAATGGAGTAAATGTTAAAGGGCGGCTTGCTCAGACCAAAGATGTTCTGGATAAACACGTTCAGGTTTCCTACCGAGGGATTCAGGAGCCGCAGCCATGCCATCGCCCCGACATAGGGCGGGACCATGTAGGTCATCACAAAGAGGGTGCGGAAAAATTTTTTGCCGTACAGGTTGGTACGCCCCACCAGCCAAGCCAGCGGGAAGGCGATAAGGATGCCGAAAACCATCGAGAGGCTTCCGGTGATAAGGGTGTTCCGCAGCGCGTCCCAGTTCATCGGGTAGGAATATACCCGCTTGAACGCCTGCAGGGAAAAAGCGCCGGTAGAAAAAAATGACCTGAAAACCAGGTATAAAAGGGGAAAGACCTGGAATACGAGCAGAAAGGCGACAATGGCCCCGATGATGAGCCACTTTACATCGAAGTAAACGCCTTTCCGCCCGATCACATTATGCACTGTCTATCTTCTGCTGGTAACCAATTCTTCGAATCTTGTCCGTATCTCCTGCCTCTGGCGGAAAACGTTTTCCCAAATAACCGCCATGCTGTTGCCACGTATCTGGGCGGTGGGGATCGCGTCGTAGGGGGCCTTGGGGTTGTTGCGCGGCGAATGCATCCAGCCGGCGACAATGGCTGCCTGGCCTTCCGGGCCGAGGAAGAAGTCGGTAATGGCGGCGGCGGCGGCGGTGTTGCGGTTTGCGCTCCAGTCGTCGTTGATGGTCATAATGGTTGAAGGAATCACGATGGTTCCGTCGGTAGGATAGATAACTTCCAGTTTGGAGCCTTCTTCTTCCCGTTTTTTCAGAACCGATTCTTCAAGGATCATGATAACCTTGCACTCGCCGGTTTCCAGCTTGGTCAGGGCAACCGAGCCCGATTCTACCATTACGCTCTGCTGCCCAAGGGCGTCAAAATAATCGTAGCCGTATTTGTCCCTGAGCGCGGTAACCGACGCCATCGCCGTTCCCGAGGTAAGGGGATTGCTCATGGAGATTGCGCCCTGTACGCCCGCGTCATAAGCGAAGTCGTACAGCGAGTTGGGGATGGTATTTTTGGCGTATTTTTCCGGATTGTATGCCAGCACCATGTTGCTTATCCGCACCGGGTACCAATAGCCTTCATGATCAAAGTCGAATGCCAGGTTTGCCGCTTCCCGGGAAACATAGGGGTGCAGCATTCCTTTTTCTTTCAGTTCCAGGGAGTAGGAAGGTTCGGCGACCATCAGCATGTCGCAGCCCAGTTTGCCCGACGCCTCTTCTGCGGCAATTTTCGCCTGGAGCGTGCCGGTTCCGCCGTAGAAGAATTCTATTGTGGCGTTGGGGAACTGCTTGTCGATGACCTTGCCCACTGCCTCAATAATGTCCTCGTACATGGACGTATAGATTACGATTTTGCCCGTAACATCCTGAGCCGCGCCGGCGGCGGCTGGTTTGTCTTTGCTGCAGCCGGTACAAAGGCCCGTTACAACTACTGCGGCGGCAAGCAGAATGGCTGCTTTCCGTACTGTGTTCTTCAGCATATGTTCTCCTTATTTATTAAGCCGTAAAGGTTTTAGTCCGATTATACGGCTTTGGCATTATATTACAGGCCAAGGCAAACTGCCTAGCCCTTTGCCCCAGGCCGCCCGCGCGGGGCGGGCGGCAGGGATTGTTATTTCCCGTATTTTAAATAGCGGTCGCGGGCAAGGCGGCACAGATTGGGATAGTTGCTGAAAAAAGCGTCCATCCCCCTGTCCAGGTACATCTGGTACTGGTCGACGGCGGCGATCGCGTTGACCTGGTTGTAGGTCCAACTATGTACTTTAAGGCCGACGGCATGAGCCTGGGCTATCCATTCCGCAGTAACATTAGCGCCGATTGACGGGGCAACAATGGTGGCGAACTCGGCTGCCTGGGCCATAGTACAAGAATAGCTGGTGTAATAAATCTCGGCTACACCGTCTGTCATCCTGGCAGCACCCAGCAGAACCAGCGGCCGATTCTTATAGTTAATCCCCTGGACATCAAGTATTCGCTTATACTCCCGCATCGTATCTGCGTTAAACGACTGGACAATGACTTCGGAATTATCTTCGTTCAAGCCTTTCAGATTCATTATTCTGTCGAGTTCAAATGCCATCCAGTCGTCGCCCTGTTTAAGTTCAGGGTAAATCCCAATCTGGCGGCCATATTTCGCCCTCATGGCAATCAAGAAATCGCACATTTCCTCGAATGTTGGAACCATAAACCACTGTTCCTGGGGCGTACTCGGCGTAAAGCCGGGATAGCTGTATTCGGCGCCCCTTGGCGCATACCCACTGGATCCCCTCGATCTGGCGGTCAGTTGTTTGATTTCTGCCAGGGTGAATCGGTCGACGGAATACACGGTGTTGCCGCTGCCAGTGCCCTTGCCGCCTGGAAAGACTGTTTCGACGTTCGTTGTGGCAACAAGAGTCGTGTCGTGCATAGCCACCAGAACATTATCCGCAGTCGTCATCAGATCGGGCTCGATAATGTCGGCGCCCATCTTGATTGCCAGCTCGTAGGCGGCAAAGGTATGCTCGGCAAGGTAGCCGCTTGCGCCCCGGTGGGCGGCAATCTGCGGGCCGGCGGATGCGGACATAAACGGGTGGGCCGTGTTGAACTGATCCCGCGCCAGCAGCGCAAGGTCGGGGTAGTTGCTGAACACCCCGTCCATGCCCATATCCAGGTAATGCCTGTACTCGGTCTGCGCGTCGATGGCATGCTGCTTGTCGAAGGTCCAGCCGTGGACTTTCAGGCCGGCGGCGTGTACCTGCTCGATCCAGCTTCGGGTTATCGCATAGGTTGGGTAATTGATGACTACGCCAACACCGTCGGCTATTTCCCTTACTTCGCTCAGGCTGAGCATTTTAAGAGTCGCCCCAATAACCCCCATTTTAGCGATCTGGCCTTCCATTACTGCCGCACCCAGGAGAATCTGCGGAACTACTGTGCCCTGTTCCTTCTGCTTGGCGCGCATACTGCCTATCGTTACGTCGCTGAACGACTGGATGATTATCGGGCTGTCCGGCCTGTTCATTCCATGAACGGCAAGCGTGGCGAGAATCGCGTCTTCCATGTCCGGATCGGCCTGCTTTGCTTCGGGATACACGCCGATCGTGCGGCCATGCTTCAGGCTTTGGTCCTTTGCCAGCTCAAGCACTTCGTCAAAAGTGGCAATTTTAAACGGATCGCTCATGCTCGGCGTGTACCAGGGATAGAAAAGCCTTGCCGTTCCGACCAATTTTGGCTCCAGCGTCTTGATCTCGGCAAGGTCGAAGTCCTCGCTGTAAAACTTGCCATCTTCGCGAGCGCGGCCCGGGAATTTGGTATCGACATCTGTAGTACGGTCGAGCGTGTCATCATGCAGGGCTACCAGATGGCCATCCCTGGTAAATTGCAGATCGGGCTCGATATAATCGGCGCCCATCTGGATTGCCAGCTCGTAGGCGGCAGGGGTGTGCTCGGGCAAATAGCCGCTTGCGCCCCTGTGGGCAATGATGATTTTTTTGCCTCCCATCCCCGGATGGGAAGGTAAAACAATTTCCTTCTCAACCTCGATGTCCCTGTACTCGATCTCGGTGTCGCCATTGCACCCCATAAAGGCGGTAAAGCCTATGGCAAGCGCAAGAACCAGAAATACACTTTTTTTCATTTCGGAAACCCTCCTAAAAATAATATGATGGTTCATGCTGGAGTCCGCGTATTAAAAAATAATGATTGATTTGTTAACTTTTAGTTAAATAACTTCTTTTATTTTATCGTGCGGAGCGCCGCAGATTGGGCAGATTTTGGGCTTTTCGTTTCCCGTCATGGTATAGCCGCACGATGTGCAGGTGTAGTATTGCTGTTCGTCAATGTCGCTGCGGGATTTCAGCGTTTCGCGGGCCGCATCCAGCAGTTTCAGGTGTACCTGCTCCGCCGCCATCGCGTCACTGAATGCGTATCCGGCAAGGGCGTCGCCGGATTTTTTCGCCAGCTCGACGCAGTCCCGGTAGAATTCGGTCACCTCGAAATGTTCTTTTTCGATACTGTGTTCGACAGAATCCGCCGTATCCTTAATCGCCCCCATCGTGTAATAGTGGTTGCGGGCATGGTAAAATTCTGAGTCGGCGGCGGCGAAGAACAATTTGGCGGTGCCCTTTTTCCCCTGCTTTGCCGCGTCTTCGGCGTACAGGCGGTACAGTATGTGGGCGGCGCATTCGTTGGCAAAGGCATCGCCAAGCGCCTTTTTCACTTCTGCCGTGATAGCGCGGGGCATGTCCTTAAGCGACACGTCTTTTTTTTCGTACCGTAAAACGCCGCTTGAGTCGAAGAAAAATTCCACCCAGTGGTTGTAGGGAGCTGCAACGCCCTCGACCTCTTCTATCCGCGCGCCCCCGCCGCCGGAGGCAATCAGCGGAATGCCTTCTACGGTATCTTCAAAGTACGAATGAACATGGCCGCATACAATGTACTGTATTTTTTCCCTGTGGGGCGCGATAACGTTCAGGACTTTGTCCCACTCTTCCCGGCTCACCGAATTTCCGGTAACGCTGTTGGGCGGCGGAATATGGAACGCAATAACTGCCGCACCGCCATGCTCTTCCAGTGCGCGAGCAAGCATATCCAGCGCATCGGCGGAAAAACTTCGTTTTGAGTTGTCCAGGACGGCCAATAGCAGGCTGTCTGAATAAATACAATAATTTTTTTCGCCAAAGTAGTTTTCATAATCGTCGGTATCGTGGTTGCCGCACACCATGTAGACCGGCTTATGCGCTATCCCTTCAACAATGTCAACAACATTTTCGTAGAAATGCCGGGAACCGTTGGGGACGATGTCGCCGCCGATAAGGACGATATCCCCGGCGGCCTTGTGCAGCGCCAGGTGGAAAATACTCATTATCTCGGTTCCCAGTCCGTCGCAGCCGGGGTCTCCGATAAACGAGAAGGAGCGCAAACCGTCAATGCGGTTTTCAGTACCTGCTTTTATCACATTTCCTCCCTGCATCGGCTCAGTCGCTGATTAAAAAAAGGTTAGGCGAACGAAAGTATATGCCGGCGTCGAAGGGGCGCATGAGGCTGCTCATCGACGAATTGGTAACGATGGTTCTGATGATTCGCGCCGAAAGGTCGGAGGACGGCACCACTTCAAGGCCGGGGACTCCGGAGAGCAGATCGGGAAGGCAGCACACGGTGTCCGTTACCAGAATCCGTTTGAGCGAGCCGTCTGCGGCAAGGGCTGCAATCCGCTCCGCCGCCGGGGGCGAAAACAGCGCATGCACGGTAATTATGTTGATCTCGGCAGGCTCAAGGGGGACAAGGGCTTTTATGAGGGCTTCCACCGAACCGGCGGTGTCGACCATGTCGTCGACAATCCAGAGTATCTTGTCCTTGACCGGTTCCGCGGTAAGAATGTTAATCGATTCTACGGTATTGAGCCGCGAATAATCCCGCTGCTTGTGGGCGACTACCAGCGGTGCGCCGAAGGCGTTGGCAAAAGTACGGGCGAGTTTTTCGCTGCCCGCGTCCACCGAACAGAAAGCCCAGTTTGAACGGACCTCGTTTTCCAGCCCTCCCAGGCTTTGGATATAGTGATCGCAGAGGTACAACTGCAGCAATGTCAGGGCGGGAATGTCGTCAAAGTCGCAGAGCGTCGGGTCGACCATCGACTTAGATTTGTCGGAGTGAAGCTGGTAGGTAACGATGTGCTGTACGCCAAGTGAGACAAGTGTTTTTACATGTACCCAAAGGCCGACCGAACTGCGGCGCGCCGTGCGATCCGAGCGCGAGCTTGAGACGAACGGTTCGAATACGATGATCTTCGCCGCCTGGGATCGCTTCAGCGCGTCAACCGCATGGTACAGCTCGATCTTCGCCTCTTCCACGCCGATACCCGCTTCATTGCGGGCGCAGGAAGCAAAGATGATAATATCTTTTCCGCGTATCGACGAATTGACGACCACTTCCATCTCGCCGTCGGCAAAGCGGTCGGTCCGCAGCAGGTCTACGCCGTCAAAGTCGTCGGTGTATCCGGCAAAGCTGGGAAATTTTGCCAGTTGTTCCACGACTCGGGCGGCGTAGTTCTTCATCGACCGGGTAGCGCAAACCACAAAATCGTTCATCGTTTTCCATTGTAGCCTGTATTTAACGGGAATTACCAGTGCCATTTTAGTGCTTTTATGGTATTCTGCTGGCATTGAAACCGCTTGACATTCTTTTCGAGGACGATTGCTGCATTGTCATAAACAAACCGGCGGGCCTTGCCGTGCAGGGCGGGAAGGGGATAGGCGTTTGCCTGGACAGCATCCTTGCCGAACGCTATCCGCAGCGCCCCCTGTTGGTACACCGCCTTGACCGGGACACCTCCGGCGCAATCCTCGTTGCCAAAACCAAGCCCGCCGCCGCCTGGTTTTCAA
>Ga0082212_10001970_pt1 | contig 30184 bp, 32 predicted proteins | sample TergutNt197P3_FD_71548 | JGI IMG/M metagenome (GOLD analysis project Ga0082212, IMG submission 71548) | Neocapritermes taracua P3 segment gut microbial communities from Petit-Saut dam, French Guiana - Nt197 P3 | ecosystem: Host-associated > Arthropoda: Insects > Digestive system > Gut ...
TCGCTGCCGAACTGACATATGGCGCGGAAAAAAGCGCTAAGCGGGAGTTTAATCTTGAGAAAACAGGATTGTTCCTTTCACTGTATGATATTATCCCATTTGATTTGAATGCCGCAAAGATCTACGGCGCTATTCGCCGCGACCTTGAGTACAGCGGTCAGATAATTGGCGGTAACGATCTGATAATTGCCGCTACAGTACTCGCACGCAAAGGAACACTCGTGACTAATAACACCGGAGAGTTTTCACGAGTGCGCGGTTTGTTACTCGAAGACTGGGTGTGAACAGCGCGCGAAAGGATATCCAGCTCGCTTCGCTCAGGTACACAGTAGTGGGCTGGACCTCACTGAGCACGCCGCAGCATAGCACGGCGGCTTCAAATTGTTCACTTCGCGGTTTTCAGAGAGATTGGTCAGCCGTAACAGGCAGGGCATCGAGCGCCTTGGATATGTAATCACCGACGAGAATTTGGACCACGCACGGTATGAGGACTATATAATGGAAAATGACAAACACGATGTCCCGATCCCACTTGGCGTTTACCGTCACTACAAAGGAAACATGTATGAAGTCGTCGGTCATGCGAAGCACAGCGAAATGCTTGAAGAAATGGTTATTTACAAAGCTCTTTATGGCGAGGGCGGCACTTGGGAGCCGTTCTGTCAAGATAGTTCATTTTCGGCGATTTGCACAAAAAGACTCCCCTCACATTTAAGGGAAGTCTTTTCGCTGATGTCTACACATTACGCGTTCCAACGAGGCGAAGCCGAGTAATAATCTTTCGCAAGCAGAGCGTAGTACGAAGCGTCACATATGCCCTGGTTATTCTTATCACTCTGCCAATGATAAAAACTGCACAGCCCAGAACGTCAAATCACATTCAAAAGCATACTTGCGCCTATAATCAGGTTCAAGCCGGATGTCAACATACGCCGTCGGGTATTCAATATTCTTCGGTGAGTACCGCTTGTTGTGCGGTGAAGATAGGTCTATCCGGAGTATGCCGTCTGTGCCGATTGCTTCCTCAACATTGGCGACGCTCTCGCGGATTACCCCGACATTCTTTCCGACGCCGAGCATGACAATTTCGGTGAGCAGCCTGCGGTAAGTTATACTATCAATCAAATCCCTGCGGAACGCTCTGACGGGGCTGTTTGCCATATTCAACGGGAAGGGAACATAATATCTTGAGCCGATTTTCACATGGATGGGATTGGCTCCGCCCATCATAATGTTGTAATGATTGAGCGCATCGGCCATCATCCTTATGTTTTCAGGTGTCCGCCAGCTTTTGGTATAGGCAAGCGTCTCCAAGTGGTATTGTCCGGGGAAGTATGTACCTTCCTCAATGTAGGGGTAGTTGTATTTGGCTTTGCTTTGACGTATTTGTGTGATTTCGCCGAGTGACGAGAGCGGCAGAATGCTTTTGAAGGCTTCCAGCGACACATTCTGGAAGCCTTTCATCTCGCCGGTATCGTCGCCGTAACCAAGCATAGCTTGCATTGTGTATATCAATATCATCAGGGAAAACCCGCTGCGCATGCCGAGAAACCTGTCGCTAAACCGCGCAATCTCTGGCGGTATGTATAAAAACTCATGTCGCAGGGTTTCCTCATCCCGCATAGCGGCGACAAAACCTGCTACGATGGGGTGCTCTCTCGGGATCGCGTAGTATGACAGCAATCGCGCAGCTGTTTCGCCGTCCTCCAACGGTGTGTGGTGTAAAATTTTCCCGCGCCAGTTATCCCAACTGTGCGCCCCTCTCCCGATGTACCCGTTCGATTTTACATAGCTCTCCACGAGCTTGAAATGCGGCGTTTGATATATCTGTTCAAGCAAAGTTTTTTCTTCGGACAGTGTTAGGTCGCGCAGTATTTCCTTGCGTAAGCGGTACTGAATGACCGCCCCTCCGTTGCTCTGTAGAAAGTCAATGGATTTTGATAGGTTCATGTCCTGATGGCTCCTTATATCATGCAGCTCTCATTTAATTTGCCATCCTCCTGTTCCCTTTCGAGCGGTACGATGCGATTGATGCAGGTATGCGGCGAAATCCAAAGCGCTCTTTTTAGTGTCGCCAGTGAGAACATCAGTGATATGCTTCTCAATCATAGCTACTCCTCCGATGGTTCGTCTCCCGGTAATAATAATTTCCTGTGCGCCACCCGTTCGCGGGTTTCAGCGAGGAGAGCGTGATTTTTTTGTTCAAACTCCGCTTTCGGCTGTAGCGCTGTCCAGAATTCCGCGACCAGTATACCATCCTTGTCCATGAATTGCATCATTCGCCGCAAGTTGCGAGCCTCATAAGTGCTACTGCTTGACGAGACGGGCGCGTTGTTGAAAGATAATCGGAGTGTCCAAAAATGGGCTCTCCTTTTTTTGCTCATGAGGTCTTGATACTCCGGAATCAAAGCAATTCCTCTCTTTTTGCAACCTGTTGACATTTCATTCGTAATTTTTGCGACTCAATAAAAACATTTTTGGACTTTCGATTGTGTTATGATTACAGCGCCTCATTGGCGAGGCGCCGGACGAAACGGGAGGTGGTTTTCATGAGCTTGTCCTTGCTGCGTACGGGCGAGGATTTTACAGGGATATACAACATGCATGTGAATACCGTCTACCGTGTTGCACTGACGATACTAAACAACGTTCCAGAGGCGGAAGACGCAACCCAGACAGCGTTCTTGAAGTTGATGTCCTCAGAAACACCGTTTGAGAACGACGAGCATATCAAGGCATGGCTCATCGTCACCACGCAGAATGTTTGCCGTAATCTGCTGAAAAACTGGTGGCGCGCAAAAAGGGTCGACATGGAAACGATTGCGGAACGCCCAAGCCCCGATGAACCGGTTGAAAGCGAAGTCTGGAGCGCTGTATCCAACCTTGACAAGAAATACAGGATTCTGGTGTATCTTCATTACTACGAGGGGTATAAGACCGAAGAGATCGCTGGAATGCTCGGGATCAACCATGCGACGGTCAGGACACGGCTGAGGACAGCGAGGCAAAAGCTAAAACTAATACTGGAGGACGGCGATTATGCGTTTGAATGAGTTGAATGGCTGTTTTGACGATATGGCTCCCGACTTTGAGCAAAAGCGTCGGATGCTCGATGCGATCCTGGAACGAAAAGATGAAAACGGAGGTATCATATCCATGAAATATAGAACTAAAAGACTTGTTGCTGCGGTGGTGCTGGCAGCGGCGCTGGTGCTGGTGGCAACGACCGCCCTGGCAGTCGGATACGGATGGCATGAGAGGTTTATTGAGTACTTTGGAATAAGGGAAGGGCAGACCGACCTGCTTGAGGGCGCGGTCAGTTCACCCGAAATGTCCATCACCAAAAACGGCGTCACTGTCGAGGTTTTGCAGACGTTGGCGGACAGTCAGGGCGTATATGTGATTTTTGAGGTAACTGTACCTACGGGTGTGGAACTGACCGAGGATACTATGTTCTTTAGCACGTTCTTTGTTGCCGAGACAGAACAACGATCGGAGGGCGTCCGTATATCTGCGAGCGGATGGGAAGTGCTGTATATAGCCGGAAACAAGATGACAATGCTGGCTAATTGCAACCCTGCCGACCCAATTATATCAGGTACGCTCAGCCTGTCCCTCAAAGACCTTGGCCATGTAAACAGGCCGGAGGACTTCGGTCCTGATAGCGGAACCCCCTTTGTCACTGTCATAGAGGGCGAGTGGTTGCTGGAATGGGATTTCACATACATAGATACAACAAAAAAGGTGCTGCCAAATCAAACAATCGGTGCTGACGACGACAGCATCGTGACGGAGATATCAATTTCCCCGATATCGATATGCGTATACGCAGAGGGACCATCGAGCAGTCCGTTAGAAGATTTGCTTATCCGGGGGAGTATCACTGTAGAGTTCAGGGACGGAAGCTCGTTGGTTTACAGCGCTATGGATACAAACTCGTTATTCGGTCGTTCAATCGACAGCGCGGACGCCCCGCTTTACAGGTACAGGATGTTCAACCGGTTCAGCAGCATCATCGACCTGGAAGACGTCGTGAGCGTTACACTCTGTGGTGTGACGATCCCTTTGGGATAGCAAATCGAACGTACTCATTGAAGCTTTTTATTGCACGGCCGGTTGCGAACCAAATAAAAAGGCTCCACGGAAGGTTGTTACCATCCGTGAAGCCTTTTCGCTGCCCGAACGCTTAGCTTTTCTCGATCGGGACCCATATCTCGACAATTGATCCTGCTTCGCTGCCGTTGAACCTTTCGTCATAATACTCGACGCAATAGTGCGCGGAGCCAAGGCGCCTTTCCCTGTATCCCTGCTGATTAGTCTCCAGCCACTCGGTCATTGCGTTGTTCTCCCACCACCTCAGATGCGTCGGAACGGCGCGTTGTTAAACACGAAAAGGAGAGTCCATTTCTGGACTCTCCTTTTCTCAGGTGCAGGATGTTCAGCCGGTACAGCTGCATCATCGACCCGGAGGGTGTCGGAAGCGTCAAGCTCTGTGAAGATTTCGAATGTTCCGGGTTGTCTTACATGCGAAACTCCACCCGCGTTTCAGGTTTCATCACTATTCACTACTCACTATTCACTATTCACTGTTCACTATTCACTATTCAGGATCAGCCTGAAATCCTTAATGTTCGAACCGTCGCCTTTTATATCGTAGACGAGCGTGTACCCCGAGAGAATGTGATCGTCCCCGAACTTAAGCTGTCCGCTTTGATTGATGTTGTTACCGCTCAGACTGATAGAAAACGTTTCATCTTTTGTTGTGCCGTCCGAGTAAACCAGCGTAACCGTAAATGTCACTACCCATGTACCGGAGTTCTTCGCGGTCTCTGTAATGCTCACGAGGTTTTTTACGGTAGTCGTCGCGCTTACAAGAGTTGCAGCCTCGCGGATGGTAAACCACGTTTGGACGCTTCCGTCGGTAAGTATAAGTTTAATGCTGTGATCCCCGACGGTCAACGTTTCAAGGTATTCCGGTACAAGCGTGATGATCGTGCTGCCCGATACGGCTGTGTAGTGAACCGCGTCCAGTAAGGCGCCGTCCACCTCAACGTTGGTAAACTTGTCAAACCCTGCATTACAGGTGCAAATGAGGCCGTTCGTATCCCCCTTTGTCCATATGCCGCTTACAGTAACTGTGTAGATCGGCGCTGCCGGAGTGTAGGTAAATGATAAATCGGTCCTGCCCCCGGCGAGTACCGGTTCGGCGGTAGCGACGGCGTTTTTCGCAGGTGATAGGCAAAGTGCAAACGCCGCCGCGAGGATAAAGCAAATTAGTCTTTTCACGCCGCTCTCCTCCTCAAGGACTATCAAAAGATGTCTAATCCACCAGAGAGATTCCGAAGACGATAAAGCCGCTGTACGGGTTGTCGGGCTGGAAAATGTCGGCATTCTTCTCACTATAAGGATTGATATTTATCCTCAATGTTTGCACTACCCACACATCGATGTTGTTCAAATAAAATTCAGCCAGCCATATCCCCGGGTTTGCGACATAATCGCCGTAAACATCTGTATTAACACGGGAACCGTTAGCAGCATACAAATCGTAGAATAGTGTATCTGTCTCATAAGCAGCAGGTTCGCCGTTGCGCCACAACAACAGGTTGTAATATGTGTAGCTATATTCAGTGCCTACCCAGCTTTGCGTGCCCTCGAATGTCACTAACACCATTTTATTGTCGATGTTTTCGCCACAGGCGGAGATCTCCAGGTAATTGTCGCCGGCGTCCAATCCTAACGCGTCGGGGATGGTCACGTAATATACCGGTTCGTACTCAGCATAGTAATAGAAGCTCAGTTCGGTTTGCCGCTGGTCATCTTCCAGTGCCAGCGCCGGGACGGACAGGCTCAATATGAGAACCAGCGCGAGGATGATGCTCAAATACTTTTTCATGTTTTTACCTCCAAAATAGTATAATTATTCCCGCTAAAAGCGGCATGGTTTGTTACACCAGCCTGATACCGAAGACGATATACCCGGTGTAGTAATCGGTAGGAACGAATGCCGAGTCATCAAACACTTTATCACTGATATATATATTAAGAACTTGCGTGCATGGTTCTCCAAAAACCGCCAGAACATGTCCGGGAGCGACTATCCATGGTGATTCCGGGGTTCTGACAGGCATTCCGGTTGCGTCATACAAGTGATAATTAATTCCGATATTTGGGCTAAGTAACTCAAGTATGCAATTCCCGTCAAAGTGACTTTGCGTATCCTCCAGTGTCACCTTTATTTCTTTGTTTCCAAGATTTTCCGCTTCTGAAACGGTGATCTCGAGAAAATTGTCGCCTATTTCCAGCTCTATCGCGTCGGGGATGGTCACGTAATATTCCGGTTCGGGCTCTGCATAGTAGTAGAAGCTCAGTTCGGTCTGCCGCGTGTCATCGACGGCAAGCGCCGGGACGGACAGGCTTAAAACTAGAACCAGCGCGAGGATAATGCTTAGATATTTCTTCATGTCTTTACCTCCTAGTTTGTCATACTAACTTAATGCCGAAAATGATATGTCCCGAGAATACGGTTGGCTCGTGCAAATCCTGATGATAGAGCAGCCATTCGTCTTCAATAGATAATACCAATATGTCCACCCCGTCTTCGTGAAACTTTAGCAATTCTGTCCCGGCGCTGATAATTTGTGAAGTTATTGTGGCAATCTCATCCGTTGACTTGAAAAACTCCCCAAAAAGATCGCCATCAGAATCAGCTAAGGTGTAACCTATATTCCTGAAGCCGCTGCCGTATGGTAGAATTAAAAACAAAGAACTATGTACAATACCGCCTTCTATCCAGTTTGTTTGCGTTTCTTCAAATGTCACAGTGACAGCCTTTTCTCCGATGTTCGCGATACTATCAACGGAAATCTCAAGATAGTTATCGCCAAGTTCCAATCCTAACGCGTCGGGGATGGTTACGTAATATTCCGGTTCGGGCGCGTAATAATAGAAGCTCAGTTCGGTCTGCCGCGTGTCATCGACGGCAAGCGCCGGGACGGACAGACTCAATATGAGAACCAGCGCGAGGATAATGCATAGATGTTTTTTCATGTCTTTACCTCCAAAAATTGATTTTTTCTCAATTGCATAAGTCTTTTCTATAAAAAGACTTTGCGGTCATGGGCTTACGTGTCTCTGCTTCATTTTTTATACGCTTTCATCTCCTGTCTCTTTTATAGTTATGCCGGATAAAGCGGACTATACTACGATCAGTTCAAATTCCACGTTTGCGCCGTTTTTCTGCGTAAGGCTGCCGTCCATCGAGTATGTACTGATCTTAAGCAATGCCGTGTACGCGCCTTTTGAGAGGGGGTTCGTCAGCGCCAAGTCCTCGATACACTTTGACGGCTCTACAAGGTTTGACGTGAAGTATGTTTCACCGTCCACGACAAGTTCAAACGTGAAGTAGCACTCGTTCCCCTCGGGGTTTAGCAGTACCATCTTCACGTCTGTCGTGCCTGCCGGCAGCCGGACGGTCCCGTAACCGGGTATCTTCGTACCTGTCGCCGCGCCGCCCCTATCCTCGAGGTTCCTGCCCTCATAGCTTTTCATGTTATCATCAAGCATCAGGGACATACCTCCGAGCGGAGTCCGGCTGTCCTGTATTTCAGTGCCGGGCTTGTCGAAGAACAGGAAATACGCCCCGGCGCTGATCACAGCTACAAGAATCACCGCGAGTATCTCGATATGGCTTTTTTTAAGGCTGATTGTTTTCATGGTTTCATCCTCCTGTAATCTTAGTTCCCGTTGACTATTCACAGTTTAAGCGAAGTTTTCACACTTGTGCAGGGTTAGTTATTCTGAAAAACTACCCATAACGCAAAAAAAGGTGGTTAATTTTTCTGCAAAATTAACCACCTTTGGCAGGACGACAGTGTTTCATGTGTTAAATGTAAAGGCTCCACAAAAGGTTATCTGTCATCTGTGGAGCCTTTCTTTCGACTCAAGCGAATGAGAATCAGCGCGAACTCGCGTCGGAGGGGGGGCCTCCCGGGCTTAGGTTGAAGCAACTACATTCACTATGATCTCGACTGCTTTTTGCATATCTTCAAGCGGTATGTATTCAAAGCGCCCGTGATAGTTTGCGCCTCCTGTGGGCAGATTCGGGCAAGGCAGCCCCATATAGCTTAAGCGCGAGCCGTCAGTTCCGCCGCGTATCGCTTCCTCGCGCGGTGTGACGCCTGCGGCCTCCATTGCGTGCTTTGCGCGTTCAACTATCTCCATGTGAGGTTTTATCATTTCGAGCATATTATAGTACGTGTCCTGCAGCTCGGTAATAACAGTGTTTTCGCCATACTTTACGTTGAGGAACCCGCCGATTTTCATGGCGAGCTCCTTTTTTTGCATGAACTTTTCTTTGTCGTGGTCGCGAACAATGTAGCGCAGGATGGCTCTTTCCTCATCCCCTACTACGCTTGAAAGGTGGAAAAACCCTTCGTAGCCTTCGGTGAACTGAGGGCGTTGTTCGACCGGCAGCATACTGTCATACTCAAACGCTATGAGCGATGCGTTCTTCATTTTATTCTTTGCTGCGCCCGGGTGTATATTGAACCCTGTCACCGTAACCGTAAGAGAAGCAGCGTTAAAGCACTCGTACTCAATGCTTTCGAGGGCTCCTCCGTCGAGCGTGTAGGCATACTCTGCGCCGAACTCATCAAGGTCGAAATTATCTACGCCGCGCCCGACCTCCTCATCTGGAGTAAAGCATATAGCTATCCTGCCGTGCGGCGTCCCCTCTTCATTTATTACGCGTACCGCTTCCAGTATTTCCGCAATGCCGGCTTTATCATCAGCTCCAAGCAGCGTTGCGCCGTCTGTGACTATCAGCGTCTTTCCTATATGGTCCTTCAGTTTCGGGAAACGCGCCGGCGACAGCGGGTCGGGGTAGTTCGGGTAGGTTATATCGCCGCCTTCATAGTCTTTGATGACGCGAGGTTTGACGTCTTTCCCGGACATGTCGGGCGATGTATCCATATGAGCTATCAGGCCTATACAGGGAATATTCTCATTACCCTGCGTCGCCGGGATGCTGCCATAGACAACTCCGCCCGTGCCCATGCGAGCATCGGCGACGCCTAACTCAAGCATATCTTTCACCAGTTCGTCTCCGAGGATTTTCTGCTTATCTGTCGAGGGGACGGAGTCTGAGAAAGGATCTGAAGTCGTGTCATATCCTACATATTTGAGAAACCGGTCGAGTAAGTTCATAGTTACCTCCATATTACTCCCAGAGATTTCGCAACTGCTCAATTCGCCTGATGAACCGTTAAAGGCCGTAGTCGGCAAACTCTCTGGGCCAGTCTTCGCTGAATGATATTCTCGGTACGTTTATCCTAAATTCATCTACAAGTATTTCATAAAGCCTCGGATACCCGGATATCTCTTCCTCTATGACCTCGCCGAACACCTTCTTCCGGAATATCTTTCCGTCTATTGATATATGCCCTGTGTCCGTTCGCATCCGGCAGATGCGCCGGCTGCGGAATCTCTTCTCTGCAAGTTCGTTCGCGGCAACGAAATCCATAATGGTATTGGGCGTCAGGTATACTGTGTATACAAGCATTTCCGTACCATCGTCCATGTGCCGTATCAGAGTAATGTCTCCGAACAGCGCGCCCTTGTGATGGCGTATTGAGAACAGTTTTTCGCCTATCTGCTGTATGCCGTCTTCGTCTATATCTATCGGTCCGTCGGCTGCGAGGCCCCCTCCGTATCCGACGTCGCACAGATACCGCTTACCCCCTATCGTTACGACGGTGGTTCTGTGCCCCATTATACCGAACACCGGGCGGTCAAAGAGCAGGCGGCCCGCAAGCGGTATGCAGTTATACCCCAGTCCTTCCAGCACAGCCATGAAGAAACCGTTGATCTCAAAGCAATAGCCTCCGCGCCGGTTCATAACGAATTTATCGAAGAGATGAGGAGGCGCCATATCTACTTTCCTCAGGTAATCACTGCAATCAAGAGCTTCGAACGGTATTGTTCCGAAGCTTGCCATCATCAGTTTTTCAAGGTTTTCCCTGCTCGGAGTATAATCTCCATTTGGATCAAGTCCCATCCTCTGAAGGGCCATATCGAGGCGGGGCAGAGGCATAAAGTACTCCGGCATTGAGGCTGTGAAGTCGTCTGCGAATGACACTGTCTCACTCTCCGTTCGAAATTTATCGGTTTGCAGTGGCAGGTTGTCTTGCAGGCATGATCACTTGCGGTAATCATGCCTGCTTTTCATGGATCGTTGTAACTGTTCAGGTACACTGTTCAGGTACACTGTTCAGGTACACTGTTCAGGCGCGGCCTAAACAATTACAAGTCATTTATATGATGTTGCTGCTCTCCGGAACTCCCGGAGTTACCACAAGCTCCACACGATGAACAGAAGCATCTGATACCAGACGTCAGGTGAATCCAAGTCGCCGAAGACGCCGCTTGTCACATAATCAACAACTTCCTGTAAATGCTCATCGCTGATTATCCCTGAAAAATCTGAGCTGCCGAAACGTAAAAACTGTATCTGCGGGGTTTCGATGTTTACATTCAGCCCAACACATAACCCGAAACGAGGCGGATAGTTGTCGTCACATGTCTGATACAGAGCCTCGACGAACTGGTCTTCGTACGCCTCTACAAAGTCCGCTGTGATTATCCGCACAATGATTCCGGTACCATCGAAGAGCTCTCTCAGAACGGCTGTCAGCTCCGCATCCTGACTTTCAGAAATGACATCCGCATAGTCTGCTATACCGTAAAGCTGAGTTGCGATATCCTCATCTTCGTCCGGCTCTGAAATCACATACAGCACAGATAGTATATAGTCGCACGGGCCGTCATAGGCGTCTGACGCGTTGATCACAAATGTACGCCCTGATTCGAGATATATTGAGATAAGCGCGTTCAGGTCTCCTGCACCATCGTCATCACTGATTATGTACTCGTCCGGGTACTCAAACAGTATCAGATACGGGTCGCAGTCATCGTAATATGATGTGCGGAACTCCCATATGCCGCTTCGTTCAGGAGTGAAAATGAAATCAGTTTCGTTACTCACCCACACGTGACCGCCGAATCCGGGTATCACATCGCCGTCCGGTTGTTCCGGTTCAGGCAAGTCAGGCGCTAACTCAGCCACCAGCGTACAGTCGCAATTATCATCATAGAAATATACTTCAATTTTATAAAGTAAGCCTGCCTCAAGGACTATCTCCAAATACGCATTGTAATCCTCTCCGCTATCGTCGTCAAAATCGACCAGTACGCCTTCCTGATCATAGACGTAAAATGCGGGATCTGAATCGCCGTTATCCGTTGTGTAGAGGATCCATAAACCGGACTCAATCGGTGTGAACATAACGTCTGAAGGTTCTGTAACCCTGACGCTGCCTCCGCTGCCGGGTATCTCCAGCGCCGGCGCTGCGATCGGCTCGGGAGAAGGATCCGGGGTTTCCGGCGGACTTGATTCCGGCGTGGGCGACGGGGAAGGGGTCGACGGCGTCGGAGAAGGTGTTTCTTCAACCGGCGAGACGCTTGGTGAAGCGCTGATCTCATCACCGCTCACTGCCGGCGTCGCGGCGGCGTCTGATGTTCCGCTTCCGCCGATATTAACTACGCCGGTCATCATAAGCACTGCAAACACAATTGCAGCAAGTGCAATAACGGCGAGCGCTCCCAGCGGGATCAGGAGTTTCTTAAGGTTGCTGACGCCTCCTGATGATCCGGCGCCCGCGACTGAAGGAGGCGGAACGTATGGCTGGGGTGGCGGTGGCGGCGGCGCCGCTGCGTAATCCGGGCTCACAGGCAGCGGCGGCGTGGGCAAGGGTTCTGCCGGCTGCTGTGGCGCTGACTCGTAGCTCGCGAAGGGCGGAGGGACCGCTGCCGCTTCATTTTCAGGGCTCGCAAGCGGGGTCTGTGCGGCGTAATCGGGGTTCACCGGCGGCACTGCGGGTTCGGGGTTCACCGGCGGCGCTGCCGATGCTGTCGGGTTTCCGCAAGAAGTGCAAAATGCTGAGTTCTCGCTGACTTCGGATCCACAGTTGGTACATTTCATTCTATCAGTTCCTTTCCTGCGTCAATAAGCCATAAATTCGCTTTTTTTTGTAACTGTTCGGGTCCCCGTTCAGTTACACTTTCTGATGCAAGGTAATCTACCCGGCTATCGCCAAATAATCTATGTTGTTGAACGTAATTATACTTTGCTCCCTTGTGAACGTAGATTTAGGGCTGAAGTTTTCATTGCCGGTACCCTGCATTATCCCATAGGCGCGGACGAAGTTGATTCCTGTAAGCGCCCAGTCCGCAGCATTGTCAAGATCAGCGAAATCGGATACCGGTAAGCCATCAGTGATCGCTCCGATGATTTTGCATGTATTCACGATCATAGCAGCAGCTTGCTCGCGGCTGAACTCGCCGTTCGGGGAGAACTTGCTATCCCCGGTTCCGTTTGTGATTCCCAGAGCATACGCTGCTAATATGTCCGGTTCGCTTGTGTCCGTAAAAGCGTTATTATCTATAATAAGCCCTCTCTCGGACAGAATAGCTTCTATGTCCTTACCGGTCGCGAACTCCACCCAATCTATTGCCATGCGGCAAAACTCCGCGCGGGTTATTATATTCGAATAGTTACACTGCAATCCGCCCCGTACAAAGCCTTTTTCTATTGCGTCCGCAACCCTGTCCCGCGCCCATTCAGCCGATGTGTCCAGCGGAGAGCCCGCGGTAAACTTTATGTTGTTATCTTTTGCGTAGGATTCGGTATATGAACCTGCAACGCCATATATCGTGAGCTTCGGGCATCTGTTAAACGCAGTTGCGTCGATCTCGGTTACACCTGCCGGGATGATAACGCTTTCAAGCGCTGCGCACTGGCTGAATGCGTCCCTGCCTATCGTTTTCAGGCTATCCGGCAAATACACTACGGCTAAGCCGTTGCAGTTGCTGAATGCGCCTGCTCCGATAGAGCTGACGTTATCCGGTATGACTACTGCTGTAAGCCTGTGGCAATGAGTGAATGCGTATCGATCGACGCCGGTTATGCTGTCCGGAAGGTTGATCGTTTTCATACCCCAGCAAAAACTGAATGAATATTCGCCGATAGTTTCAAGCGTTTCCGGAAGTGAAACCCGCTTAAGGTTTACACAGTGTGCGAACACGTCTTTGTCGATGTACCTGATTCCGGTTGGAATGGAAATTTCAACAAGGTTTTCGCAGTATGAGAAAGCCAGCGCGTCTATGTTCCCGAGCCCTTCAGGCAGCACAAAATGCGTCATCGCCCGGCAACCGCTGAATGCCGCCTTACCTATTGATTCAGTAGTTTCCGGCAAGATAATGCTTTCAAGACTGATACAGCTTTGAAAGGCTTCCACCCCTATGTTTTTCAGGCCTTCATGCAACGTTACGCTCTCAAGCTTTGTGCAAGATTGAAACGCCGATGGAAAAACGCTGTCCGCTTCTTCGGGTATCGTGACGTCCGTTACAAAAACATCATAAGCCATCATATACACATGATCTTTCGAAAATGTCCTGATCGACACGTCGAAGTAGTCATTGTAGTTCGTGCGCTGCGGCGAGTACTTACCGTCTTTATATGTATTACCGGAGTCCCATGTGGAGTCAATTATGATCCACTTGTCGCCTACGTACGCCTCACACCATTCGTGGATCGAGTACATGTCGTTTGCTGCAATGAATTCGTTGTACTTTTTCAGGCTTACGTCATATCCTGAATCCGCATAACCGTCTGTCACCACTGCGGGTATACCGATCGCCCGCAGTAATGTGACTGTCAGATGTGCGTAATGGCCGCACACCCCGCGCTTTGTTTCCAGATTTTCAAGGATAGCGGCTTTTTGCCTGATATAGTCGTATAATGAGTATCCAACGCCGCTTGCGACCTTATCAGCCAGATCCATGTCGTACCATATGTTTGTCGCAACCCAGTCATGGATCGCTTTTGCCTTGCTGTAGTCGCTGCTCTTGTTCTGTGTGATCGATACTGCGAGTTCGATAATGCCGGGATCATCGCAAGGAATCGTGGGTCTCGGTTCGGTGAAATAACTCAGCGCTTCTTCATCCGTCGATCTTGTGCTGAATATTGACTGGTTCCACTGGTATACAGCCTCAAACTCCGCAGCGGTAACTGCATAAGCCGGTAAAACCGCCCCAAGCAAAAGTATAGTCAGAAACAGCAGCGTCAGCGCCCCTGAGAGGACACGCTTTTTCATGATAATAAACCTCGTTCGGTAATGAATACGCAATCTGGTAGTAAGGATACCACATTAGCGCTGTAATCTCAATATAAAGGTTAAAAATCCTGTTGTCGCAATTACGTATTTGTGATATTCTTGTCCGGACAGCAGAGCATGCAGAGTTAATTGTGATTACGGAGATACTTACATTGACTAATGAGAATTTATACTTCGAGATAATCAGCAGCATGGGCGAAGGCGCATACTTCGTCAATTCAGAGCGCACAATTATGTTTTGGAACAATGCTGCTGAGAAAATAACAGGCTACAAGAAGGAAGAGGTCTTGGGCAAGCGCTGCCAGGATACTCTGCTTAAGCATGTGGACGGTGAAGGTCAGCTTATTTGCGTGGCCGGCTGTCCTCTGCATCAAACGCTCATAGATGGAATACCGCGTAAACACAACCTTTTTTTCAAACATAAAAATGGTCACCGAGTCCCTGTGTCTGTTGGAACATTCCCTGTAAAGGAAGGTGATACCGTTATCGGCGCGATCGAGATCTTTTCCATGAGTTCTCTTCTTATATATGACGATGACCTTATCAATCAACTGTCGAGTTCCGCGTTAAGCGATCAGCTCACAGGTATTCCAAACAGGAGGAAGGTCGAGAGTTATCTCATCCTGCGCCTTAAGGAAATGACGCTGCAGCATAATAAAATCTGCGTCGTATTTCTGGATATTGATAAGTTTGGCGATTTCAATAACACATACGGGCACAACGCAGGGGACGTCGTTCTGAGTACGATATCAAAAACCATAATGAGCACGATCAGAAATCAGGATTTATTCGGCCGCTGGGGTGGTGAGGAGTTCATCGGCGTGTTCGCAATTTCTGACGAGAGTGACATTTTGCTTATAGGCGAGAAAATCCGTGCATTGGTCGAAAAGACAGTGATCCACTATGAAGATTTTGATTTTTCCGTGTCGGTGTCAGTGGGCGTTACAGTTGCGCGCGTAAGCGATACGCTGGAATCCGTCATCAAAAGATCGGATGAATTGATGTACAGGAGCAAGCAGAGCGGAAGGAATTGCGTCACTACAGATACGGAGCAATAGTTACTATTCAGTGCCACCTTAGTTCGGCCGTTACATCACGTTCCTTTTCGCTCGAATGCGCATCCATGCGCATACTCACGCGCTCCGGCATCCATGCCTCCGCTTTTCGGAACGTGATCGCAACGACCTCACCGAGGCACTGAATAGTAACGAGCAATAACGTTAAAAGAAACAATTTTATTACAAATGGTTGACAAAAGTAACATCTTCTGATATAACAAGACCTATAAGCCCCGTTTCTTCAAAAACTGCTAAGGGAGAGAGTCTTGCTGTGAAACGCTGTTTACGGATACTGCTGTTCCTGGGTGTCTTTTTGTGTCTGGTGTTTGCCGTGACTCTGACTACTCTTGCTGCCGAGTCGCTTGTGACTACTGATTACGTAAACTTCAGGACAGGCCCGTCGCTCAGCGCGGGTGTGATAACGACTATCAGCACAGGCGAAAGCGTTGAAGTACTTGAGCATGACCCTGCAGGCTGGTCTAATGTCAGGGTGAACGGTACTACCGGCTATATAAGGTCGGATTTTCTTAGAGTTCCCACTGGTTCTCAGGCGGCTGTTTTAGTAACGACAGATACGGTCAACTTCAGGCGCGGTCCGTCGCTGGACGCTGAAGTTATAACAACGCTGGCTGTTAAGACAGACGTTGAAGTTCTTGAACATGACCCCGCAGGCTGGTCTAATGTCAGGGTGAACGGTACTGCCGGCTATATAAGGTCAGACTTTCTCGCCATTTCAACCGGTAACACAAGCGATAAGTCAAGCATGAACACAAATCTTAGTTCAGGTACAGGCAGCTCAGTCATGCGGACAAATGACGCTGTTAATTTCAGGAAAGCTCCTTCAACTGATTCAGACATCATCAGGGTACTGAACGTGAACACTGAAGTACAGGTACTCGAGCGCGACACAAGCGGATGGTCAAAGGTCATACATGAAGGAACGACCGGTTATATAAGGTCGGATCTGCTAAGTATCGGCGGCGGGAACGTCGAGCTGCTGGAGTGGTCAACCGTCAAAAACCTGATCAAGTACGGTGAGATCATCCCTGTCCGTGATGTAAGAACCGGCTTGACGTATAACATCAAGTGCTTCTCTATCGGCGGTCACGCTGACGTTGAACCTGCAACAAAATCAGACACAGAAGTTCACTCCAATACATTCAATGGAGTAAAAACCTGGTCCGCGCGCCCAGTCTGGGTAACAATTGGCGGCCGTACGATCGCTGCTTCGCTTCATGGTATGCCGCATGATGTAAGCACAATTCCGGATAACGGTATGAACGGGCACATATGCCTGCACTTCCTCGGGAGCACCGCCGGGAACACGGCAGAGTCATATAGACGGGATCTCCAGAACGCTGTCCAGGAGGCATGGAACGCGAGATGAAAGGCTGCCGGGTGTACGCGAACTGAGCAATTGCATGTCCGGCTGCTTCTACCGGCGTCTAACCGCGTTAATCAAACTGACGCTTATATCACTACTCCCGTAATACCGTCGAAAAGTAGATTGTTGAACTTTTGCGGTTAGACTCTAGCGTAGCCAGCGGGATGTTTTTACATCCACTCTCCCGTCCGGCAGGAAAGGTACGCCTTCGTCTTCCAGCAGCGCTCTTCTCAAGTCTGCAAATGCGCCCCCGGTTATCGAACCATCAGCCATAATGACGCGTTGCCACGGTAAATGCTCCGGGCAGCGCCGCATAGCCCAGCCGACCACACGCGCTGCACGCGGCTGTCCTAATAATCGCGCTATCTCTCCATATGATATGGTCTTTCCAAATGGTATCTCTTCAACAATTCTGTAAACCTGGTCGAAAAATGACTCCATGCAGTTCCGCACTTTCATATAAGGCCGGGTATTATTATATATATTCTGCTTCGTGTCCTGCTTTGCCTTTTCCGTTAAACAGCAAGCTCACAGCTTGCGCCGGTAATTTTCATTGTGTCTTCTATGGCAGCTGCTCGCTGCTCTTTTTTTAATGAACGGGGCGCTTGTATAATTACAACTACTTTATACTATTAGTCCGGAGGAAGCAATGATTTTCAAACCCGGTATGTGGTTTTCAACCCCGGTAGCGCACTCGTGTTTCATTCAGCAACCCCAAATACATATAGGAAAGGAAGTAACAGCAGCATGAAATGCATACATTGTGGAGCCGATATCAGCGAATCATCAGCATTTTGCACGACGTGCGGAAACCCGGTTTCACCCTCAAATCCCGTATCTGAGACACCGCCATCTGCCGGGGAAGCGCTATATGCTCCGCCGCCTGCTGAGGAAGCCGCGCCGCAGTACACACCGCCGTATACTCCTCCGCCTCCTGTGAACCCAACCGTCGTTTCCCCGGTTGCAGCGTCCTCGGGAGGGGGCAAGAACCTCACAAAACTCCTAATGCCGCTGGGAGCGGCCGCCGTGATAGCTCTTGCAGCGATCGTACTGGCTGTTCTGATGATGACAGGCGTCGTGAACATCGGCGGAAGCGGAAAGCCCGACGCTTCCGGTGCGCCGTCTGTTATCGATGAAGAGATCAGCGCTTCGCCAAGCGTCTCGCCGGTCATCGAACCGCCGTCCCCATCGCCATCAACCCCGTCACCTTCCTCGTCACCTTCCCTGACGCCCGCACCGGAAAGCAGCACGCCTGAAACTCCGCCCCCGTCGCCTGAACCGATCGCCTTACCCATGCCTGAAATGCCCGGCAACGGAGGCGAAGTAAGGATCACAGCGCCAACAGATGTCATGTTCACTCCTGATAAGTCCGGTTTTTGGGTCATCTACACCACAGATAACGGCGAGTCCGACCCTGCAATATCCATATATGATCCATCCGGAATAACGCTCGATTATGACGACGACAGCGGCGAAGGTTACAACGCAGATCTGGTGATAGTGCTTGAAGCTGGTGTGCCGTATAGAATTTATGTGGACTTCTATGATGATGCCTTCTGCGAATGCACACTGGTCGCTGAGCTTGCGCCTTTTGCCCCGGAACAGGATATAGGGGGCGCTGATGTGATCCCCGGATTCGGCGGTTTAGTCTGGGTAAGCAATGAGACTAACTTCACTTTCACTCCCGAACGAAGCGGTATTTGGGAGTTCCGGACGTCAGACTATTATGACTGCGACCCGTACCTGATACTGTTTGAGTACCCGGACGAGTACATTATCAGTGATGACGATGGTGCAGGAGACCTGAACGCGCTTATATCAATATATCTCGAATCAGGGCGTACATTTGTTATCAACGCGTCAGACGCCTATGATGGCGCTTGCGACTATATACTGTCCGTGCTGTACGTGGTAGCAGAATCGGATGATGGTGAGTCAATAGCGACGCTGCTGTACGGCGTTTCTGATTACCCGGAAGTAATGTCAGATAGTGATATCAATGAACTGACGTCAGTTCTGCGGGAGTATTATGATTACACAGGCATTATTATCCGCGTTATAGTTGCGAATTTCGAAGAGTCGTTTGAAGGTCAGTTCGTTGAGGCGCTGTATGCACTTGTGGGCGATATCTATCTGCCCCCGTTCGGGCTGTGTCTGGGCGTGAACATCAACTCCGTGACGCCGCTGGTGGAATATGTGCGGTACGGCAGTTCGGATTACAGCGGCATTATTGATGACGAGTATCTGGATGAACTGATCCCGAACGTACTCAGCTATTTCCCGGATGGTTTCGACAACAGTGAATCATTGCTGTATCTGTTGCTTAACATTGTATGGGGGCTCTGAGTTAGCGGTTACAGTTTCCGAGAGGTATCCGGGAGATGCTTTTTTGAGGCTTCTACGAATGTTATAGCTTACATGTGTAGTTGCTAACGCCTCCTACTTCAGGATCAGCATCAAAAAAGGCAGTCTCCCGGATACCTCCCGGAACTTTACATTTAGCGCCTTGCTTGTGGCAGAAACACAAAGCTCAGTATTGTGTTTAAGACAATAAGCGAGTACAATCAAGACGCCTACTGTTTGAATAACACCGGAAAGGATTGGAGGAAGCATGAAAGACGAGTTTTTAATTCACATCACGCCCGAAAGTTGTTACGCAGATATTGATGAAATGCCGGATAGCGCAGACCATCGTTCACGTTCCAAGCACTATGTCAAAGCTTCGGGACGTCATGAAATCAACCAGGTCAATGAAGCAAACTACTTTGTCGGCACAAAGGTACCGTACCACGAGCACAAAACCGCATACGAGACATTCCTTGTGGAAAAAGGCGCGATCGAAGTTCTGACGCGGAGCAGAAAAGCCGTCGCGCGAAAGGGAGAGCTTATTCACATTCAACCTTATGTTCCGCACTGCATTCAACCGGTTGAGGATGATTCCACGATCCGTGCATACCATCATGGGCACAGTCTGCTGGAAGACCAGATGGATAACCGCAGGTTCAGAGAGACTTATCCGGATCTGGCTAAATCACCGGACTTCAGGCAGCAGATAGCGCCAAGGGAGCAAACGTCCATCTGGTTCGATTATGAAGTTCCGCTGTTTACGGACGTACCTGTTAGTGAGTTTCCTGAAATCAGGACTCTCGATGAGGCGTTTGCGGAGTTTAGCTTTGACAAACTCAACCTCAAGTTAAAAGTCGGGCGCTGGGAAATGGGCGGTGTTAAGGAAATATGGCAGCTTAATATGAAAGCCGGCTGCAGCTTCTCGTGGGTCCCGACGAACATTTTCAATCTACTGTACGACGTATACGACGGCTCTGTGGAGGTCAGACCTGACGGTATGGAACCGTTTGTCGCAAACACGCGCGATATGATCCATGTTCCGAGATATCTCGGAGGTAGTATAACAGCGCTGAAGGATACAGTACTTTTTGACGTTGGTTGTCAGGGGTACATGATGCAGTATCTTGACGAGGTGAACGCAATAAAAGCGAGCGCCCCTGAAAAGCTTCGTGACGACGAGTGCCTGCGCCGGCTGATGAAAAAGTATGATTTTTACGTTCGTTACCAGTTATGCTGATAATCAAAAGCAAAAATAGTATTGGAGGGACTGTCATGCCTGAGAACACAAAAGTAGTCAATGCTGATCGTATCACCAACGCGGAGTTTGTCAACGGGATAAAGAGAATAACAAACGAGGAAATACTTGCCGATCCGAAGAATCTGACGTGCAAATGCATCGAAGATTCTGAGGGAGCGCCTTTCTGCGCATATCGCGGAAAATGCAAAGAGTGTGTTGCGATACACAGATACTATGACGGTTTTCCGCACTGTCTGCGTCATTTAGTACCGGGTCTGGCGCCGCAGGGGTAGCGCACTGACGCCGGTGACTGCTAAGGAACTGTCCAGTAATAACTTGCGCATCTTACTGAACAGTTCCTTATTATTTCCGCTCACCTTTATGCAACTCATACCCAGTCAAAGCCATTCCTATTATGTACAACAAACACAGCGGGACATTGACTTGCCAGCGCACATGATTAAACGGCGCTGAGGCGATAAAGGCAAATACCTCTGCAATACCGATTGTTACGAGCACGCCCCAAAACGCCCACTTCGCCTTGTTCTTTAGGGCGTTCCGCGTTACGTACCAAACCAACACCGACATCGCCACTGCGTATGAATTATACAGAATAGTTAAGGTATTCATTGCGTCTATAACTTTCGTGCTAAGTTCCGCCACCTCTGCTGATTCAAATACCATAGAAAACAGCGGTGAATTTTGAAGCCCCGATACGACAAGGAACAGGATGAGAGCGGATAAAAACAAATTGATGCCGCTCCAGCAATAAAGTGCGGTACAGCCGTATTTGAGTTTCTTTTCCATCATCATTTGCCTCCCTTTTTTGCTTTTATGCCCTTTATCAACAGCCACAGTACAAGCCCAAACTCGCCCAGCATCCCGATAATATAGCATATTTTCAAAACCTCTTCGGGCGTGCCTGGTATGATGAAGTGGATTGCAAAGTCGGTTAAATTCGCCGCACACGCACCTAACAGCAGAACCCCGATTGCTTTCGGTATGAGATTTGACTTAAGGATAACGAGTCCCAGCGGCAAGAGCCAGATACCCCAAAAGATCACAGCAGCCGCCGTGCCTGTTTCGTAGAGTGCCAGTAACTTTTCATCAGGCACAGCCACGGCAGCAATTTGTGCGATTTTACATGCAAGCGCAAGTGTGACGCCTGCGTATACGGTTATCTTCATAAACAACGTTAATCGGTTGTCGGTGGATTTGAAAAGCCTGCCGAGGTTATTTACTACGAAGATAAAGCAGATATATCCCGCGACATAGGCGATTATTCCAAAAATGAACAACACCATATTCGAACGGAAGTATTCGAGCGTTGCCAATCTATCGCCAACAACTGTCAAGCTGTCGTCAACGAACATGATTGAAAACGCGCCCAGAATGATAAACGCCAGATACCATACGCCTGCGATCCGGGCGTTTTTTATATTGTTACGCATTGCTGTTTTCCTCTTCAAATTTACATTCAAATACTTCCCCGATGGGAACACTGAACGCATTGGCTATCTTGAACGCAAGCTCCAGCGACGGATAGTATTTCCCCGCTTCAAGAGCAATAATGGTCTGCCGTGATGCGCCCGCTTTTTCGGCAAGTTCAACTTGTGTCATTTCATCCGCAAAAAAACGAAGGCGGCGTATATGATTGGTAATGATCATTTTTTCACCCATTCCGAACGCCCCTTTCGTGGAAGAAAACTCCCGCGCAACCCTCAACAAGCGAGGCGAATGCGCCCGCGCCTATTGCGATGTGCAAGGCGATGACAACCGCAGCGCCGGCGGCGAGAGCGATCAGCGCGGCTAGAAGGCCTATTCCGGCACAGCGATAACCGATGCGCAGCGTTTTTAGAGCGATCAGTTTATCCCGCTCGTCCTCAAGCATGGAAGCGTGCATGAATTTCCTCGTCTTTTCGCCGCCCATGTCGCGTTCTTTTACCGCGACGCCTATCGTAAATGCGATATGAAAGAGGATTTGAGTGATGATTTGTCCAACGACGCCAATGCCGATGAAAATGAGCATAAGCCTTGCCCACGCCGTGATGTCCTCCGCTCCCGGAGCGTTGCCAATGCAGATGTAGATGATGTATGCGGCGACAGCGGCAACCCCCTCGGCCATGCCTGCTATGTTTCTCTTGCTGTTGAAAGTCATTATGTTTTCCTCCTACGTGGTTTAATGTAGCAATCATATTGTACTGCACACTTTTCATAATGTCAAGTATATTTTACTTCTTCTCGAAAAAAATTTCTTTGCACTGGGCCTATATACCTCGCTCTCTTCATCTGTCTTGAAAACAGTAACATCCTTTGAATAGATGATCCGGTCACTGTAATTTCTGTGCGGAAGACCTCTGTGAAAGCCGTAGAAAGGCTCCCATAGACGAGGCTGTTTCAGGCATGGATAAAGATTGCTGATCCTGCATAGGCACTCTTCTTGAGCCGATGCTCCGGTTTTCACGCCGCCGCCGGGATTGGTCGCGCTGGCAAAATTTAACACGGCGACACGATCATACTCGGCTGTTAGCTTCTCCGCAGCTTGAAAGCTGCGGTTCCGGACCACAGATATCGAAGTGTCATCGAAGATAGAACGGGTTTTTGAGCTGAACCCTTCCATCTACAGCTTCGTGTACTGCTTTGCCTTTTCGGTCAAAGCAGAGAGGTCGCTGTTTGCGCTGATAAGTTTTATTGTGTCTTCGAAAACAGCTACTCGCTGCTCTTTTTTTGATAACTCAAGCCTGGGGATATATCCAGGAGGTGTCAGTTTTCCCATTAAATGCTCCTTTAGTCACCTGCGCCGTGAATCAAATCGTTCAATAACGGCGATGCGACTCAAAACGTTTGCATAAATACCGCCTACTCACCCGACAATTATACCGCCACTTTGTGCGACAGTTATACCACCTTTTATCACGGACAACCGATAAGAGCGGTAAATCCGGGCGATTCCGCCTGTTGTTTGGTGTTAATAACTTCCGTAACGGTACAGTCTGCCAACTCATTCCCCGTCACCCATTTCTTCGCCGGGCTGTGTGTCTTCAACGGCAAACAGGGCTGTAACGAAAGAAAGTATATGTTCAGCATCTTTCAGCGCTTGTTCCATGTCAGCATTTTCTACGCCCATTTCGTCGTTTGGATATCGAGTAATCACGGCGAAGTTTGTTAGGCGGTCGGCTTGCTCTGCCAAGTCTACGATCATTTCAGGAAAATAGTTCGCACACGACTTCAACAACTCATAAAGATTATGTGTTCGCGGTATTTGCTCGTCATTGTATGCCAAAATCGCTTTTAGCGCTTTTTCACCAGCCTGCTGGCAATGATAACAGACTATTTCCAGCTGTACTGGGTGGTGATTTGTAAGATGCACAGCAGCAGTAAAATCCGCTCCGGCGTACTTCATCCACTCAAGATAAAGTTCATTATTACCCATTTAGCAGTACTCCTTCATTTGCGATTGTATACTGTATTGTCGGTTTCAGCATTGACTTGCGCTCAAACTCCTCATTTGTAAATGCCAAAATGTCGATTGGTATCTCTGTCGTATTTCTTAACGCAACACGGAGGGAATAAAGTACTTCCATCCTGCGTCCGGGATATTCAGGCGCAACGACACAAAGGTCAATATCGCTGTCCGCTTTTTGCTTTCCAGTAGCGTACGATCCGAATAAATATACTTTCGCCTTAGGCAATAGCCGGTTAATGCTTTGCACAATCATATCTAAGTCTTTTTGCGCTATACTTATCATACTTTACGTCCTCCTGTTTGAATTATTAAGAACTCCTTGTGAGTTGCTCCTTGCTTGCTCATAATCCAAGCACTTCCTCCAACAACCCTTCAGTTTCAGCTTCCAACGCTCTTATGTCGGCGATGATTTCCGAAAGCTCGCGGAGCTGTGCGGGTTTATAGAAATGCCTGGTAAAGCTGATTTCATAACCGATTTGTGTTTTGCTCTCATCTACCCAAGCATCGGGCGCGTAGGGCAACACTTCAGTTTTTATAAATGCGTCAATGCCGCCGTGGTAGTCGAGCGGTATCTGCTCGGTGTCGGTGAGATCTTTATCGAGTATAAATTTGCCTTTCTTGTCTTTAACCGGATCGCCGTTTTCATATTGCGGGCGCAGAACCGTCACTTTCCAATAACCGAACGCACTGTTGTTAAATATCTTGCTGTACTCGTTATCCTCAAAATCAAAATACAGCTTTACTATCTGTTCACGCAGTTCCGACGTCAACTCGCAGTTCTTCTGACCAAGGTTCTTACGGAGCGGTGATTTAAGCGCGGTGGCATCAATCAACTGGATTTTCCCTTTACGTCGGCTCTCTTTCCTGTTTGACAGCAACCATATAAACGTGCCAATACCTGTGTTATAGAACATATTGTTGGGTAACGCGATTATCACTTCGACAAGATCACTCTCAATCATGTAGCGGCGGGCATTGCTCTCGCCCTGCCCGGCGTCGCCGGTAAACAGTGACGAACCGTTATGGACTTCCGCGATACGGGAGCCAAGTTCCGTTTGCTCCTTCATCTTTGATACGTTGTTGAGCAGGAAAAGAAGCTGACCATCGCTCACGCGGGGTATCATTGAGTAATCACCTTCGTCGGCAAAAGATGTTACAAAACGACCATCAATGATGCCTTTTTTGCCGCCGAGTTTTTCCGCATCGGTCTTCCATGACTTGCCATACGGCGGATTTGATAGCATAAAGTCAAACTGACGGCTTGGGAATCCGTCGTCTGACAATGTACTTCCGTAGATAATATTCTCCGCGCCGCCGCCATCACTTTTGAGCAGCATATCGGCGCGGGTGATGGCATAGGTTTCGGGGTTTATTTCCTGCCCGAACAGGTTGATAGAAACTGATTTACCACGCATTGAAGCAAGATCGAGTAAACGGTCTTGCGACACAGTTAGCATACCGCCGGTACCGCTCGCGCCGTCATATACGGAATATGTTGAGTCCATGATTTTGTCCGATATTGGCATAAAAATGAGATCTGCCATAAGTTCTACGACGTCGCGGGGCGTAAAGTGCTCCCCGGCTTCTTCATTATTCTCTTCATTGAATCGCCGGATAAGTTCCTCGAAAATTACACCCATAGTATGATTGTCGAGCGCAGGCAAACGGACGCCGCCTACATCGTCAAGGATGGGATACGGGCTGAGATTTATGGTAGGCGACACAAACTTTTCTATGACTGCGCCGAGAATATCAGCGTCCACCATCGTGTCAACTTGTACATGGAATTTGAATTTTTTTAGGATCTCCTGCACGTTCGGAGAGAACCCCTCTAAGTATGCGAGGAAATCTGATTTGAGTTTTTGCTGGCTGGCACGGCTCGTCAAGTCTTTCAAACGGAACTCCGACCAGTTGCAGAAGGTTTGCTTTGCCGCATTGCATAAAGCTTCGTTTTGGTTGACGACGCCTGCTTTGTCGAGGGTTTCCTTCATTTTCAAAACATCGTCTTTTGTATCTTCGAGCACCGCATCCAAGCGGCGAATGACGGTCATCGGCAGGATAACATCGCGGTATTTGCCGCGTACATAAACGTCGCGAAGACAGTCGTCAGCGATACCCCAGATGAAACCAACGATTGAATTATATGTTTGGTTGTCCATGCATTTCACCATTTTTCCGGTTTATTTATCCTTGCTTTGTTTTGCGGCTTTTGTCCGCCCGTCAATCGGTTTTGGCGTCCCATTCGGAACGACCCATATATTACCTAGCTTTTGAGCGCCGTTGACCTTGTTATTAGCGCAAAGAAACTGCGCCCGTCTTGTTGTCATACCCCATAATTCCCCGGCTTCCTTTACTGTAATCCATTCCATAAACATTCCTCGCTCTTTAGAATTCATCGATTTTATTATACATCATTATCGCGAATGATACAAGGCAAAAATGAAAACAGCTTAACCCCGCAATCTCACCTACAATATACATACAGCAACTGCTGCAAAAGATACTCGGACATGCTGATTACGGAACAACTGCTAATGAATATGTACATTCTGATATTGATTCGTTAGTGGAAGCTGCTGAGAAAATCGGTAATTCTGGCAAGGCAGAAAATCATTGTAGCTAACACGTTACTAACAAATGAAAATTACCACGAACAACAAAAACCCTGTAACCATTGCAGTTACAGGGTTTTCTTGGTGGAGACTACTGGGCTCGAACCAGCGACCTCCTGCGTGTGAAGCAGGCGCTCTAACCTGCTGAGCTAAGCCTCCGATTGGTTAAGTATATTTTGCATAAGGGTGAATGTCAACATATAATTTCAACTTTTCTGAGGCGCGAGTATGCGCAGGCGCTATACCCGGCAGCACCAATGCTTGTTCGCAGCTCTACTCGCTGGCGTCAACTCTCTCCTGCGTCCCTACTAACACGTACCTCTCCTCGCCGACGCGACTCTTTACTTGCGCCCTCAATCATCATATCCATCCTTCACAGGCGCTCGCGCACGCTAACTCAGCTCTACATAGTGCAGCCGGTACAAGCCGGTCACGGGATCACGATCCTCGCTGTCCGCATAGACGCCTATGCCGGATGGCAGTACAGACGCTTCACAGCGTTGGAGCTTCCTGCCAAGCACTTTTCCAGCAGTATCCAGCACCTGACTGTTCCGAATATCGCGTATCTGCAGGGCTTGCGGCATGTTCCTGCCCCTTACCATGCTCAGCCAATCACAGATCATGTGCTCGCGCAGTATCACCTCATTCACACCCTCCAGGTCAGAGAAAACTCCGTACAGACACTCAGCGTAGTTCGTCAGACTCATCCCATGGTTTGGCACAGCCTCGCCAAGAGTTCGGAAAAGCTCAAAAGGACGGACGTCTGATGCGCCCAGAACATATTCCAGCACCGATAGAAACCGACCTTTGTTATGTGTATTCTGCAAGGCGTTTTCTGCGGCTTTCAAAACCTTAATATCATCTTCGCCTAACCACGGGCTGGATGTAATCTCATACGGCGGATCCTTCGAATATGTGATTCCCAGGCGTTCCGCCTGTTTCCGTATTTCACTGCCATGCAGAAGTTTCAGGAAACCAAGCTGCAGCGTGTGTGCGCCCAACGAGTACGCGCGGTCAAAACTGCCTTTGAAATCACGCAAAGTCTCATACGGCAGCCCTGCAATAAGATCGACATGCACATGAATATTCCCACAGGACAGAATTGCCCGGATGTTTTTCTCCGCCGCCTCGAGATCGGTTTTTCTTGATGACGCTTCCAGCGCTGCCGAATTGAAACTTTGCAGCCCAGCCTCTAGCTGGATACGTCCGGGCAGCGCAGTTGCAAGCAGGCTTAGTGTCTGCGAATCGAACAGATCAGGCGCGACTTCGAAATGGAACCTGCACTGCGTGTCCAGTGATAGTACATACTGGAGCAGTTCATATGCGCGTGCCGCGCTACAGTTGAATGTGCGATCCACAAATTTGATCGTGCGGGTCCCTGACTTTGAGAGTCTGAGTATCTGCTCCTTTGCTTTTTCCAGTGAGAAAAAGTGTACATCGCTTCCTCCTGAAAGGCAGAACGAGCACTGGAACGGACAGCCCCGCGAAGTTTCGATATATGCGATGCGCCCTTCAAGGGCTTTAAAGTAGGCGTCGCTGTACGGGTCAACAAGATCCGCAGACTGCAGCGGTACCGACTGAGCGACAATTCTCTGCTTGAGATAGTTAATCTGTGCGGGGGGCTGTTGTGTACTAGCAGCCTGCGCAGCATCTTCCACCGCAGACTCTTCTTGTACAGAGTCTTCCGCTGCCAACCGCTTCTCAGCAAGCTCGTCAAGAAGCGCGGGGAAACTGCGTTCACCCTCGCCTTCTATCACATAGTCAGCGCCGTTATCCAGCCAGTAACCGGCATTGTACGACGCTTCCGGCCCGCCCAAAACAATTATTGTGTCAGGGCGTCGCTCTCTTATATGCCTCAACAACTCATGAAGCAATCCCGCATTCCAGATGTATACAGATATCCCGATCACGTCGGGGTCATGCGCGACCACAGCGTCCGCTATGTCAGCGGAGTCCTGCTTTATTGTCGTCTCGACGACCGCTGCATCATGACTTTGGCGGGCATACATCCCGATCCCCGCTGCAATGGCCCAAACAGCCAGCGAGGAGTGGACATACTTCGCGTTGATAGCTAGCAGCACTACTTTGCTCATTTATATTTATACCTAACCTTGATTGCTTCCGGCAATAAGTCCGGGAGGTATTTTTGCCGCATATTTACTCGCTGCATCGTTACACGCCCCCCATCGTCATTGCGGCATCCGCGCCGCAATCCCATGAAAAATGTGCATGTCCGATGGGGATTGCAGGGAATCCTTGGATTCCTTGAGAGCCCGCAATGACGAGTCAGTTTGACTGTTTTTTCTGGCACACCGTGAACAGTTACACCGCATCGCGCTTTGCATTGCCCGAAAAGCCCTGGTTCTTCCATATCTCACCATTATGTGGTACACTTGCGCGGAGGTGATCGACATGCCTTTTACCATTATCAGAGATGATATAACAAAATCACACGCCGATGCAATAGTCAACGCTGCAAACACTTCGTTGCTTATGGGCGGCGGCGTGTGCGGCGCCATTTTCAGCGCTGCCGGCCCCGATGAGTTGCAGGACGCCTGCGACAAACTTGCTCCCATAAGGACGGGCGATGCGGTGATAACACCGGGTTTTAAACTCCCCGCGAAGCACATCATCCACACCGCCGGACCGGTCTACCGCGACGGCGCGCAAGGCGAGGAGGAGCAGCTATACTCCTGCTATGCAAACTCGCTCAGGCTGGCTATGCAAAGCGGATGCGAGAGCATCGCATTCCCGCTTATATCCAGCGGAATCTACGGATATCCAAAGGCTGAAGCCCTTCATGTCGCGACTTCGGCGATACGCGACTTTATCAGCGAAAACGATATTGACGTGTACCTTGTTGTGTTCGATAAAGAAGCGTTTTCTGTCAGTGAGAAGCTTCTCGGAGCTGTAAAGAGCTACATAAGCGAACATTATGTCGAAGAACATCATAAATTCAGGCGCGAGAGGTTTCCCGTTGATGAGTTAAGTTCATTCTCCGTAACCGGTATTTCTGAGCGCAGCATGCCGATGGCGGCGGAGTCGGTCAGAGCGCCAATGAGACCGAAACCTCATACCGAGCGGCTTCAGGATATCGTCGGGAACCTCGACGAGCCGTTTTCCGCGACGTTGCTGCGCCTTATTGACGCCACTGGCAGGAAGGACGCGGAGATATACCGCCGCGCAAACATAGACCGCAGGTTGTTTTCAAAGATACGCGGCAACATGAACTACACGCCAAGCAAGCCAACGGTCATCGCATTCGCTGTTGCGCTGGAACTCACGCTCGAGCAAACCACAGATCTTCTGAGCAGAGCTGGTTACGCACTTTCGCACAGCAGGAAGTTCGACGTGATAATTGAGTACTTCATTTCGAACAGGAAGTTTGACATCTATGAAATCAATGAGGTTCTGTTCAGCTATGACCAGCCGTTACTTGGCGGTTAGGGTTTAGAAACTCTACCGCAAAGATGGAGAAAATGGAGGTTATAATATTGTGGGGGGAAAACTGATATTGCACGATCTTCTAACGGAAGAAGCCGCAGACTACCTGCCGGGAGAGTCTGAAAACACTACGCTTTTTTCGGCTCTGCCGCAAATACGCAACTGTATTGGCTGTTTTGGATGTTGGATAAAAACGCCGGGAACATGTATTATTGACGACGAAGGGAGATCGTTCGGAAAGCTAATACCGGATTGCGACGAACTTATCGTTGTCAGTAAATGTGTTTACGGAAGCCTGTCGCCGGATGTTAAATTGACATTAGAGCGCAGTATATCGGTAAGTTTGCCGTTTTTTCATCTGGTGAACGGCGAAATGCACCATGTTCCGCGATACAAGAAAATG
>Ga0082212_10001971_pt1 | contig 30179 bp, 27 predicted proteins | sample TergutNt197P3_FD_71548 | JGI IMG/M metagenome (GOLD analysis project Ga0082212, IMG submission 71548) | Neocapritermes taracua P3 segment gut microbial communities from Petit-Saut dam, French Guiana - Nt197 P3 | ecosystem: Host-associated > Arthropoda: Insects > Digestive system > Gut ...
TGTACAATTTACAGCACGAATACTGGAACGACTCAGGCTCTTTCAGCGTCAGCCTCGGCATAAGCCTCGACAATTTCTTCCCCTGGTCTAACGTAAAAACCCAAATTGATGCGTTAAACAACAATATCGGCGCCGCAGAAATTCAATTAACTGAAACCCTGCGGAACAGGGATAACAGGATCAGCCAAAACATACGAACCACCGAAAGGATTCTGGAATCCCTTGAAGCGATGAGGCTTAACGTAGAACTGGCACAGAGTACCTATCAAATGTACGAAGATTCGTTCAGAAGGGGCGCTGTCGATTACCAGCGGCTGCGGAGCGCGGGAGACAGCCTGGAACAGGCGAAGAACCGCCTTTTGCAGGAACAGTACAATCTGGTTTCAGCCCTGTTGGATCTTGAAAAAGAATTAAACATCCCGTTTGGGACATTGGGGAAACGCTAGCGTTTCCCTTGTATTTGCTCATTTCATTGCGCAAATACGAGAAAATATAAGGAGATTAAGATGAGCAAGAAGGTTAAAAAAGGCACTATCGTCATTGCGATAGTCTTGGTAACTGCAACAGCCTTGAATGTTGTTTTTCACATGGTGATGGATAAACGAGGGGCGGCAAAGGAAACGCCGGCAATGTCTTCATCAATATTTACCGTCCGCACTGAAGAAGCAGAAGTCCGCACCCTGCAGGCATACCTTGAGGTAAACGCCAATATTGTCTCAGGCCACCAGGTAGCGGTACTGCCGGACGCAAACGGAAGGCTGGTCTCCATGCAGGTGGAACTTGGCTCCGTGGTGCAGAGAGGGGCGCTCATCGCGCAGGTTGACCCCTCCCGCCCCGGAACGGTTTTTTCCCTCAGCGGCGTGTACGCCCCGGTGTCCGGCATGGTGGTATCAAGCCCGGTGTCGGTGGGTTCTACGGTCAGCACCGCAACTGTCCTCATGACCATTGCCGTCGCCGACACTATTGAAATAGAAGCCCTTATCCCCGAGCGTGAAGTCGGCCAGCTGAGTACCGGACTGAAAGCAGAGATACGTCTTGAAGCTTTTCCCGGCGAGATATTCGCCGCAACGTTGACACAGGTTTCGCCGGTTGTCGATCCGGTTTCACGAACCAAGAAAATTACCATGCGCTTTGATACCAATGACACAAGAATCAGCCCGGGGATGTTCGCGAGGGTAAAACTCAACACCCGTACATACGAAAATGTCATTTCGATTCCACAGGAAGCCCTTGTCGAGCACCGGGGAAGGACGATCGTCTATGTCCTGAATGCCAAGGCCGATCAGAATTACGCAAACGAACCGGAGGATCGAGGTGTACCCGCCGAAACGCCCCGCGTTCATATGAGGGAAGTAAGCGCCGGGGTGAATGTGGACAGGGAAGTTGAAATAAAAACAGGACTTGAGCCGGGCGAAGAAGTAGTTGTGCAGGGACAGCAGTTTCTTACCGACAACGCGCCGGTGCGGATAATAGGGAGAAGGGGGTAAACATGAGCCTGGCATCCAACATTGTAAAACGTCCCGTCCTCGCCCTGGTGGTTTTCGGCCTCATCGCCATTGTCGCCATGTTCCTTGTCGCGGGTATACCGATTGATATGTTTCCCGAAATCAATCCCCCGTACCTCATCGTAGTTACCACTTACCGGGGAGCGGGACCCGAGACCGTAGAAAAATCGGTAACCCGCATGCTGGAATCCCAGCTGGTGAACATCAGTGGTTTGCAGGAGATTACTTCCACATCGGGCGAAAGCAGCTCGATGATCATCATGGAATTTAAGTTCGGCACAAACATTGAAGCGAAAACCAGCGATGCGCGGGATCGGATTGACCGCATCAAATCCCGCCTTCCCGACGGCGCGGATACGCCGGTTATCATCCAGATAGACCCCGACATGATGCCCATGCTCCGTATCGCCGTACAGGGGAACCGTCCCGTCAACGAACTGCAGGACATTGCAACTAACGTAATTATCGACCGGCTTGAGCAGGTAGACGGCGTGGGAAGTACCAGCGTTGTCGGCGGCGTGGAAGAACAGGTACGGGTGGAAATTTCCCAGAACCGTCTTGAGGCGTATGGGCTTTCGATTACCGGCATCGCAGGACTTTTGGCGAACCAGAATTTTGAACTGGGCGCCGGGTCTATCGTAGACGGCTCGCGGAACTACAGCATCAGAACTACCGGAGAATTCAATTCTGTCCAGGACATTGCAGAAACCGTCATAGCCCGCCGGGGCGGCGCCGACATTCGCCTTATGGACATCGGGGATGTAAGCATGGGCTATCCGAAAGAAACATCTTCGGCATTTATCAACGGGGAAAACGGAATATTTATCGCAGTTACCAAACAAAGCGGAAGCAATTCCGTAGCCGTTGCGGACAGCGTTTATGCAAAACTCGACGAGATCAGTGCCCTCCTCCCCCGAGACGTAAGCCTGAAAATAATACAGGACAATACCACCCAGATTCGGGACATGATCAGCGAACTTATCAGCTCCGCGCTCATAGGCGCCGCGCTGGCTATGGGAATATTATTCCTGTTTTTGCGGAGCGTTAAAAGCACGATTATCATCGGCATATCGATTCCCTTCTCGATACTGGCAACGCTTTTAATAATGAAGCTCACCGGCCTTACCCTGAATATGCTCACGATGGCGGGACTCATTCTTGGCATCGGTATGATCGTTGACTGTTCCATCGTCATTCTGGAGAACATTTTCAAATACCGCGAACGGGGCGCCAAGCCGGACATTTCCGCCATTTTGGGAAGCCAGGAAGTTATGACATCGCTTATTTCTTCAACCCTCACCACACTCTGCATTTTTATTCCCATCCTCCTTTTTAAAAATGAACTGGGCTTTATCGGGATGATGGTAGAGAGTCTTATCATTACCGTGGCGATTTCCCTTACCTCAAGCCTCCTGGTGGCGATCTTCCTTGTGCCGGTTCTGGCGAGCAAGTATCTGGCCCCGAAAACAAGGGCGGAAAAGCCGCTGCGGAACAAGATGCTTATAAAAATTGACGCGGCCATTGAAAGCGGAATTCAGGCAGTAACGCGGGGTTACAGCCGCCTCCTTAAACTGGCGGTACGCAAGCGACTTACCACGGTGATAATTGTCATTATCGTTTTTATCGGTTCGATCATCACCATGTCGGGATTAAAACTGGTTATAATGCCGCCGATGAACGAAGATTCGTTCACTCTCAATGTTGAGCTTCCTTTGGGGACGATTTACGAAGACTCCAAGGCGATGATGCTGCAGATACAGGAAATCGCAATAAATGAGATCAGCGGGATCAAGAGCATCGTTACCGAAGTGGAACAATCCAAAGGTTCAATGAGCATAACCCTCGACATGAGTTTGCAGGGCGCAGATACATCTGAACAGGCGAAAAACCGCCTGCGTGTACGATTCGGCGATTTCCCAAACGCCGAATTAAGTTTTGCCCAGGGCAGAGGTGCGCGGTTCTCCGGCGGTGCAGACATTGATCTGGCGCTTCGGATTCACGACATCGAACCGGGGCTGCAAACCGCCAAAGAAATAAAAGAACTGCTGGAAGAAAAAGTGCCGGAACTGATTGAAGTGAGCATCGACATGACCGAGGGGCTGCCCCAGGTGGAAGTGATCATCGACCGCAACCGCGCCTACAATATGGGGCTTTCGGTCGGCGCTGTCGCTCGTGAAATCGCCGCCGCCATGAACGGCGTTACCGCCACCACCTTCCGGCACGAAGGCAATGAATACTCCGTTGTTCTGGAACTGCGGGAAGAAGACCGGGAAAAACTGCCCGACCTGGGGCGTATATTTATCGCGTCCAACACGGGGAATCTTGTCCCCCTTTCCAACTTCGCAACACTGGAAAAGGGCCTTGGGCCGGTGAATGTCAAAAGGCAGAACCAGTCCAGGATTATTCACATAACCGGAACCCTTGCAGCCATGGGCACCGCCGCAGAAGTTGAGAACAAGATTAAGGATATCCTGGATACCGAATACATTCTTCCCGATGGCCTCTTTCTGACCTATGAGGGCCAGTCGAAACAGCTCGGCGAAGCCATCAACACATTCATCGTTGTTATCATTCTGGCGGTGCTGCTGGTATTCGGTGTAATGGCCGGTATTTACGAATCGTTCAAGGATCCCTTCATCAACCTGTTTACCATTCCCCTCATGCTCATCGGCGTAGTGGCGATTTATTTTATCACCGGACAGACAATGAGCATGTTCACGATGATAGGTCTTGTTATGCTTATCGGGATTGTTGTTAATAACGGCATCATTCTGGTTGACTACACGAATCTGCTGGTAGGCCGCGGCGTACCCATCGGACAGGCCTGTATCGAAGCCGGCGAATCCCGGCTGCGGCCGGTCCTCATGACCACCCTCACCACGATCCTCGGCCTTGTCCCCCTTGCCTTCTTCCCCGGCAAGTCCGCCGCCTTCATTCAGCCCATAGGGTTAACCGTCATCGGCGGCCTGTTATCTTCGACCTTTATCACCCTGTTCTTTATCCCGGCGCTGTACTCGCTGTTTAACGAACGCCGGGGAAAAAAGAAAGACAAAACCGCCGCAACAAAGGAGGAGAACGTATGAAACGCATAGAACTTATTGCCAATCTTTCGGTAGAGCGCGAAATTATCGGCGCACTGGAAGAGAACATTCCGGACTTCTACTACACCCTGCTGCCGCAGATCCACGGCAGGGGCAAAACCAAATACCGGCTGGGAACCACCACATGGCCGGAACAGAACTTTATGCTTATCAGTTACCTTGACGATGGTGACGCCGCAAAAGTGGAGGCGGCAATTCGCGAGGTAAAGACGCGCTTCCCCATAGAAGGGATCAAGCTTTTTGTCATGAAAGCTGACGTGTGAAAATAATCTCACGCAAAGGCGCAAAGCACGCGGAGGGAATAAGAATTAAGGATAATAATTCCTGCTTCCTATTTTTCTTCTCTTACCCTTTGCGTTCTCTGCGTCTCTGCGTGAGGAAAATGGGAAAAATTCTCACGCCTTGGCCGGGGCGAGTCTTTGCTTTTCCCGTTTGATTTTCCGGTTTTCCCAGAAATTAACCACGCCGGAGGAAATAAAGGTTGTCGTGTAAACGCCTGAGATCATGCCCACCTGCAGGGCAAGTGCAAAGTCTTTCATGGACCCGGTGGTAAAAATGATCAGCGAAAGGACGGCCAGCATGGTTGTAAACGTTGTTATAATCGTTCTGCTCAGCGTTTCCGTAAGGGAGCGGTTCAGCACATTGACAAAAGCCTCGTCGGGATAGATTCTGCGGTTCTCCCTTACCCGGTCAAAGACAACAATGGTGTTATTGATCGAATAACCGAGTATCGTGAGGATCGCCGCAATAGTGGTGGTGTTGAATTCCATTCCGCTCCAGACCACAAAGGCCACAATGACCAGTGCGTTATGCAGAATGCCAATTACCGAGGCAACCGCATATTGCGGTTTAAACCGGATGGTAACGTATACCAGTATTATAAGCAGGGTAAGACCCAATAAAAGCCCTGCCTGATCAGTGAGGTTTTTGGAAAACCGGGAACCGACATAATCGGAGCGGAGAACCACCACCTCGCCTGATCCAAAATGCGATTCCAGCGCGTTGGTAACCCGTTCTGTGGGAGTGCCGATGGCAGAATCCCCTTCTTCCGTTTCTTTGTCTTCAACGCGGATCATAAAATGGCGATCAGCCGGCTTTCCGAGGCTCTGAACCGAGACGGTCTGTCCCAGACTGCTCATCGCTTCGCGCACCGTAGCGATCGACATTTCCCCGCTCTGGGGATCAAGGTAATGCACCGGATACGGGACGCTTCCCAACTGGGGATTTCCCTGGGCGCTGCGTACCAGCCACTGCGTACTGATCCCTTCCGGTACGCTCAGCCTGATTTCCATGCCCTCAATGAGGGAATCCAGTGCCTGTGCGAGTTCTCCGACAGTTTCGTATTCGCTGAACGGGAGGGCAACAGTACGCGATTCAACGCCAACTCCGGAGTTGACGATATACATTCCGCTGCGGTCAAAAGCGACAGTCGCATTGCCCCTGCCCGTCCAGGCAAGGCTGAACGCGGTGGGGGCAAACTGTACTTCCTGTATTACACCTGCCTGAAAATCAACGCCAAGATTAAAACCGCCTTTTACAAAATAACTGATTAAACCGGCGCTTGTAAGGACAATGGAAAAAATCGCCGCAGCAAGAAACAGTTTGGAAAACGGGATGATCTTTTTCATTATTTAATCCCTCCCGCGGCGGCTTCGCCTTCGACCTGCAGCCGTGACCAGGATATCGAAATTTTCCTGCTGTGCAGTACATCAGTACCAAAGTCAAATATCAGCCGGGAAACAAACAGGGCGGTAAACACCGAAGAAAATACCCCGACGGCAAGAGTCACGGCGAATCCCTGGATGGGACCGGAGCCAAGCTGCGAAAGAAACAGGGCGGCGATAAATGTGGTGATGTTGGAGTCCATTATCGCCCAAAACGCCTTGTTAAAGCCCGCCTCAACTACAGCTTTTCTGCCCTTACCCAGGCGCATTTCCTCTTTCATGCGTTCAAAAATGATGACACTGGCGTCTACCGCCATACCGATGGTCAAAATAAAACCGGCGATACTCGGCAGAGTCAGGGTAAAGTTAAACGCGGAAAGTATGCTGAACATGATATAGAAGTTTAACAACTGGGCAACAATGGCGTTGATACCCGCCGTCCTGTACCACGCCAGCATAAAGAGAAAAACCACCACGATACCGCCGAGCAGGGCGTACAGCCCCTGACGGATCGTGTCCTCCCCCATCGAAGCGCCGATGCTCTGCTGGTTTGCAACTTCAAGTTCGACAGGAAGAGCAGCAGTTCTGAGTGTCAGAGCGATGTTTTGCGCCTCGTCCGCTCCAAACCCCGTCAGCCGTACCGAATCGCGGATCGCCGTCTGGATTACCGCCTGGGATTTTACTTTATCGTCAAGCACGATAGCCAGAGGTTTCTTCAAATTAGCGGAAGTCAGCCGGTAAAAAATTTCACCGCCTTCACTGTCCAGCATAAAGGTCACCTGCGGCTTCCCGTCCAGATTATCCCGCTCTACAACGGCGCTGCGGATATGGTTGCCGTCAAGACCGACTTCCTTTTTCAGCGCCGCATAGCTGAGGCTGCCGTCCGTGTTACGGGCATGTTCGTCAAGGCCATAGCGGTCCTTGATATACACGCCGAGGATCATTACATCAGCCGGCACGATGGTCGGGTCAAGCAAATTCCCGTCTTCGTCAAAAGTTGCCGCAGGATTATAGCGGTAATAATTGTTAAAGGCATCGGTCGCTTCAGTATCCACCATGTGAAAGGAGAGGCTGCCCTTGCCCATAATAATGTCGTTGATCCGTTCCGGGTCGGCGCTGCCGGGAATTTCCACATAAATCTGATCCGCGCCCTGCCGCCGGATAACCGGTTCGGTCAGGCCGAAACGGTCGATGCGGCTGTTTAGCACTTCCAGCGCACGGTTCACCGCATCGTTTCTGTCATCTTCCGTAAGGGATCGCCCCAGCTTTTCCTGCAGTGCCTCCATGTCGGCCTGCAGGACAATGCTTAAGCCGCCTGAAAGATCAAGGCCAAGCTGCACCGCGTTTTTCTGTAAATCCTTCAGGGCAAAGATATCTTCCCGGTGTTTGGTCTCAATGGCTTCCAGGGCTTCCCTTCTGTTGGAAAAAGCGGCAAGCGTAGTTTTGGCGTCCCACTTTTCCGGGGAGGTCTGTTTGGTATCCTTGTAAATCTTTTTTGCCTGTTTAACGAGGAAAGAAAATTCCTCGGGAATGTCGGCATTTTCCTGCGCCAGCGTAATGAGCCGCTGTAAATCCGCCTGCGCTGTCCGCGAGGCAAATGTTTTGATCTGTTCGCGGGATTCCAGAGCCTGGGCCTTTTGATCCCTGGGAACCAGGAAATACCAGCGCAGGCTGGGCCAGAGGAATACAAAACATATCGCCATTATCACCATGACTATGGCAAGCCGGTATCGTTTACTCATAACGCTGCTCCAAATGTCAGGGTTGTTCGAAAACCTCCAGCTTCCGAACAACTTCCGCTTTATAACGTATTTTACTTTTTCTCGCCCTCGGTTTCAGCCGATTCTTCTTCGTCCCTGCTGTCGCTTTTTTCTTCTTTGGCAACAGTAGTTATGCTTGCGATGGCGCTGCGGTTAAACTCAATCTTCGTGTTATCGTCAACCTTTACGACAACGGTCTGTTCCTTTACGCTTTGAATGGATCCATGAACGCCCCCGATGGTGACAACGCGGTCGCCCTTTTTAAGCGCGGAGAGCATTTTCTGGGTTTCCTTCTGTTTCTTGTTCTGGGGCCGGATTATCAGAAAATAGAAAATTCCGATAATCGCGATGAAGGGGAGAAAGGTCATCAGGGGGTTGGCTGACCCGCCCTCGGCGCCGCCAGCCGGCGGAGCCGCCATGAGAAGGGAAAGAACGAGTGAATTCATAGATACTTCCTTATAAGATAATATTGATGTGTCCCAGCCTAGCATAAAAAGGAACAGAACTTCAAGTAGTACCGGGGAAAAAGCACTTCGCCTGATAGTGTCCCCAAAAAGAGGACTTGCTTTAGCTAGACCAGCGGGCGAAGACCATCATATACTATTCACTGCTAATCTGGTACCTTAAAATCGGGGGAAATGTGGCGAAAATCTGCCTGATTCTGACAGCGAAAACTCTGGGCAAGAATCTTGAACTTCTTGACAGGTACTATAAATACGCAGATATAGCCGAACTGAGAGTCGACTGTCTTGAGCCAAATGAACGGCTGATGATTCGGCGTTTCCCCGAACTGACCGATAAACCGATCATTCTGACAATCCGCAGAAATATCGACAACGGGCATTTTGAAAGCGGCGAGGGAGCAAGGGTTAACCTGATGGCAAGGGGCCTTGCATACGCCGACGCGGACAGAAGGCGCAATTTTGCCTACGTTGAAATAGAAAAAGACCTTATCGTTCCCAGCCTAGAAGAAGCAGCCCGCGCTTTCGGTACAAAGATTATCCGTTCCTACTATAACCTCAAAGGTTCCGACCTTAACCTTGCGGAAAAGATCCGTTCAATACGCCAGTCGGATGACGAGATTGTCAAAGTGGTGGTGGCGGCCCACTCAATTAAAGACGTTCTTGAACTTCTGCATGCCGGAAAAGAATATGCCGGGCGTGGAAAGATCCTCATTGCCAGGGGGCATTACGGTATCTGCAGCAGGATTCTTGCGGAACAATTCGGCTCGTTTCTCAGTTATGCCAGCGCCCTTTCCGAGCCGGACGCCCATTCGAAGGATCCCGGGCAGATCGATATTCTGGACATGGTGAATCTCTACCGTTTCAGCAGAATAAGCAATGCCACCAGCGTATACGGCGTTACCGGCTTCCCCCTGAAAACCACCGGCAACTCTTACTTTGTCAACACGATCTTTGGGCTTGAGGATATAGACGCGGTTCATATACCCTTCCCGGCAGATTCAATCAGCGCCTGCCTGGAACTGGCGCATGAGCTAAAAGTTAAAGGCCTTTCGATAACTTTTCCCTACAAAGAAACGGTCATTCCCCTGCTGAACAGCCATGCTCCCGAAGTAAAAAAGATTGGCGCCTGCAATATACTGAGTATGGGTCCGCAGGGCTGGCTGGGAACCAATACCGATGCCAGAGGATTTTCCGATTCGCTCTTGGCATTTGTCGGCAAGCCGCATCTCAAATGGCAGCGCGTTACTGTTATCGGCGCCGGCGGTTCGGCCAGGGCAGTAGTATTTGAACTGCACCGGCTGGGCGCAAAAGTTCTGATACTTAACCGCGCCGCCGGCAAGGCCCGTGATCTTGCTTCTTTCTATAAATGCGAATGGGGCGGCCTGGACAGACAGGGCATTGCCATGATGGAGAGATACCATGATATCATTATCCAGACCACTCCGGCGGGAACGGAAGAAAACAGGGTCATCGATCCGGTAGAGATGTACCGCTTCTGCGGGCGGGAAAAAGTAATGGACCTGGTATACATACCGGAGATGACGCCTTTCCTTAAACGGGCTGCCGATGCAGGCTGCCGGGTACAGAACGGATATGATATGTTTATTCGGCAGACCCAGTATCAATACGCCCAGTTTATGGGAAAAGAATTTCCTGAGCACCTTGTATCAAGGGTTCAGATTACTGCATAAGCAAGGATACCTATGGAACAACAGCACATTACGCTGCAGATGAAAGAGGCAGCCGGCAGGGCGGCAGTTGACGCACTGGTACAGAGCGGCATGAAGCTGGGTCTTGGCACCGGCTCTACCGCCATCCATGCAATCCGCAGGGTTGGGGAACTTCTGGCAGAGGGAAAACTAAAGAACATCTGCGCCTTTGCCACCAGTTTTCAGTCTGAAATTGAATGTGAAAAACTGGGAATCCCCCTGTTCCCCCTGAACTCGCGGGAATTGTCCGGCAGACTCGACCTAACCATCGACGGCGCAGACGAGGTTGATCCGCTTGGCCGCCTGATCAAGGGCGGGGGTGGAGCGCTGCTAATCGAGAAGATCGCCGCCTACGCATCGGCTTCTTACGCCATCGTGGTGGACGAATCAAAGCTGGTTGAAAATCTCGGCATACAATTTCCCGTGCCGGTGGAAGTCGTCCCCGAAGCGAGGCTCACGGCAGCCCTTGCCCTTGAAAAATTCGGCGCACAGGTGATGCTTCGGGAGGCTGTGAGAAAAGCAGGCCCGGTAATCACCGACCACGGCAACCTGATTCTGGACATACGATTCAAAGAACCCCAGGACACTGTCCTTCTTGAAGCGGAACTTAACCGTATTCCCGGCGTTGTGGAAAACGGTTTCTTTACCGGCCCGGCCGATCGGATTCTTGTTCCTAAAGTTTTTATCAGCCGCGCCGGCGGCTCAATGGAAGTCCGCGGATAAACCTACGTGCGGCTCATGGCAAATGATTTGAGTTTTTCTGCTTTGATTTTTGTACCCGGCACCGAAAGAATCTCCCGCGCAACCCTGTTTCCCAGGGCGGCGCAGTCCTGTACCGGCCTGCCGCGAATCCAGGCAGAAACAAAAGCGGCACAAAAGGCATCTCCCGCGCCGACAGAATTCCGGGGGATGATCGCAGTGGTCTCCTCCCGATAAACATTACCCCCGGCAAGAACTACCGCTCCCCTGCTCCCCAGTTTGAAAACGATGACGGGAAATTCCCCCTTCCCGGTGAGGTGTTTCAGCGCCGGGCAAATTTCCTGCAGGATCAGGTTCTCTTTTTCACCTTCGTCCAGAACCGCATCTCCGGTATCGCCCTTTTTTATGGTGTTGTAAAAGGCGATACATTCGTCGGCGTTCATAAAAATAATTAAGGGACAACTGCGGCTATACCGGAGGACCGCCTCGGCATGTTCCCGAATCACAGGCACCGAAGCGGCGTCCAGCGCAGCGGGAATTCCCTTCGCTCCGGCAAGCTGCAGTATATGCTGTACCAAAGGCGGGCGGGAGAGCATAAAGCCGTCCAGCACAAGCGCCCCGGCTGAAGCTATCAATTCTGCACTGGCATCGGTTTCGGTGAATTCCAGGGATGCGCCGGGCGAGACGGCAATACGGGTATCGCCGGGCGAAACCAGTTCGCCGGACGAAACTAGTTCGTCTGGGCCAAAAACAAAGCATAGCCCGGTCATTCCGGCGCCGGTTGTAAGAAGGGGAACAACTCCCGCGGCCTCAAGCTCGCCCCTGAAAACAGCGGCAAGTTCGCCATTTTCAGGCGCACCGATACAGCCGGTAAAGGCGGTGCCGATGCCCAGCATGGCGGCAATTTTTGCCACGTTCGCCGCCGCGCCGCCGGAACACATAACAATATCTGTCTTCGCCCTGCCGCTCAATTCTTCCAGTATCCGCCGGGCATGATCCCTCGGTATATGCTGCACCGGAGAAGTAATCCCCAGCCCGTCAAGCCATGCGGAATCAACACTGGCAAACACATCAACAATGGCATTCCCGATACACAGCAGTTCGATCACAATAGTTCCCCAATTTTCTCACGCAAAGGCGCAAAGCACGCGGAGAGGAAATAAGGAGTTGCTGTATGAAAACAATCTCAATACCAATATGCTTAGCTTACATTCAACGATACCTACTCCTAAAACTCTGCGATCTCTGCGCCTCCGCGTGAGATATTTTCGAGTAAATTTCCTACTTCGGGTTGGCGACGATTTCCGCCAGGGCAGGGTTTTTCTCCAGTTCATGCCCAAGACCCTCGGCGCGTCCCTTGTTCACATAGTCCTTGCTCTGGAAGGAATAGGTGAAGTGGGTGTGGATATCGTAGGTTCCCTGCATCAGGGCAAAGGCATCTTCGGTCATCACCAACTCTTCATCCGTGGGGATGATGTAAATCGGGATTTTTGAGTCGGGCCTGCTGATGATCGTCTCGGCGCTGCGGGTGTGTGACATCTCGTTCTTTTTGGGATCGTAGGCCATGCCGATGCCTTCAAGCCCGTCAAGGATCTTGTTGCGGATAAACCATGCAAATTCCCCTACACCGGCAGTAAACACCAGCGCATCTACCCTGCCGAGAGTGGCCTGGTACCCGCCGATGTACTTCTTGACCTGCTGCGCCTCAATATGCTGGGCAAGCAGGGCCTGCTTGTCACCGTTCAGCGCAGCGGCCTGAATATCGCGGCGGTCGGTGAACTTCCCGGTTATCCCCAAAAGCCCCGATTTTTTGTTCAGGGCGTTTTCCATTTCGGCGGCGCTCATACCGGTCTTCCGCATGATGAAAAAGGGCAGCGCCGGATCAAGATCGCCGGAGCGTGTCCCCATCACGAGACCTTCCAGCGGGGTAATGCCCATGCTCGTATCAAAAGAACAACCATCCTTGACGGCGTTTACCGAAGCGCCGTTTCCCAAATGGCAGATAATCAGATTGGTCTTAAAGGGATCCTTGCCCAGGAGTACCGCAGCACGCTTTGCCGTGTAGAGGAAACTCGTACCGTGAAAACCGTAGCGCCGCGCCTGGTACTTCTCGTACCACTCATAGGGCGTTGCGTAGAGGTAGGACTCCGGCGGCATGGTCTGATGCCAGGCAGTGTCCATAACGGCGCAGTGCGGCACGCCGGGCAATACCTTCTTTGCTGCCTCAATTCCCATGATATTCGCCGGATTGTGCAGGGGACTCATATCCTGCATTTCTCTGAAAGCTGCCATTGCCGCATCGTTCACAATCACCGATTTGGTAAATTTGTTCCCGCCGTGTACCACCCGGTGACCGACCGTCTTGATCACCGACATATCGCTTATTACCCCCTGATCCTTGCTGGTCAGGGTCTGTATAATCAGATTCACCGCATCGGTATGGGTTGGGCAGTCCTGTTCCAGCACATACTCTTCCCTGCCCTTGGCTTTGTGGGTGATGTAAGAACCGCCAATGGTCACTTTTTCCACAACGCCGACAGCCAAAATATCCCTGGCTTCCCAGTCATACACCTGATATTTTGCCGATGAGGAGCCGCAATTCAAGGTCAAAATTACCATAATCCACCGCCTTTTGGTCGTTTCTGTGTCAGAAACCCCTAAAAAGGGCCTGACTGTGCTTTTTATATGACCCAGTATACCGGTTTACGGTTCCTGCGTAAATACCAATTTTCGTAATTACAGTACAAGTCTATTGACAGGATATAGAGACTCGCCTACTATAGTAACATGGCAGATAGTGAGTTTCTTAATGATGCCGATTTCGAGAAATACCGTACTTTTATTTATGCCGAGAGCGGTATTACATTCACGCCAGCTAACCGCTCGATTTTGGAAAGCAGACTAAAAGAACGGCTTCGGGAAAAGGGAGCCGATTCTGTCAAAACCTATTATAATACGATTACCACCGATAAAGAGGAGCTCAAGGGCTTTCTCGATTCGATAACCACCAATTTAACCCGTTTTTTCAGGAATCAGCCCCATTTTGACGCACTCGAAAAGTTCGTGATTCCCGAACTGATAAACAATATCAAAAAGGGCAGTCCAAACAATACCATTAAAATATGGAGTGCAGGCTGTTCAACCGGGGAAGAGCCTTATACCATAGCGATGCTGCTCAACGAGAAGCTGCCCTCACCCTGGAAATTCGAAATACTGGCCAGCGATATTAGCCTGAAATGCCTGATGACCGCAAAAGAGGGTTTTTACGCAGAAAACAAGATAGACGGTATTCCTCCGGATTACCTCAAGAAGTACTTTGACAAGGTGGACGGCGGGTACCATGTACATGCGGATTTGCAGTCGAAGATCAAATTCGACTATCATAATCTTAAAAACGACTCCGGCCAGCGCGGTTTTGATATTTTGTTTTGCAGAAACGTGATCATCTATTTCGATGAGGCTGCCCAGACTGCGGTGATAAACCGTTTTTGGGACGCAATGGCGACAAAAGGGTTCCTGTTCATCGGTCATTCCGAATCGCTTTTCGGGATGGATACCAAATTTGAGTTTATCAAGACCGAGTGGGCAACCTTGTACAGAAAATTTACATAACGGAGATTATTGTGGCTGATGAAGTATCTGTATTGATCGTTGACGATTCCGCTTTAATGCGAAACCTGATAGGCCGCATGATCAGCGATACGCCCGGTCTGGTAATCGCAGAAAAAGCGATGAACGGGAAATTCGCGCTGGACAAGATACCCCGGGTGAATCCGGACGTGATCGTCCTTGACCTTGAAATGCCGGAAATGAACGGGATTGAATTCCTGAAAGAAAGGAAAAAACAGGGCATAAAAATCCCGGTGGTTATCCTTTCATCAATTGCCCGCAGGGGAGCGGAAATAACGATGGAAGCCCTGTCCCTTGGGGCCAGTGATTTTATCCAAAAACCATCCGGTTCGGAATCGGAGGATATCCATGTAGTCAAGGATACCCTTGTCGGGATGCTGCTTGGCTACGGCAGTTCGCACCGCAGGTCGCTGGGAAAAAAAGTGCTTTCCCCATCGGAATATCCGGCCAAATCCGAGCAAACCACCCACGGTCCCGATCTGCTTGCCCATATACATTTAAGCAGTTCACCCGCCGCCGAACCGGCAAAGCCGCCTCCCCAGGTCCGTAAGCCGGGCAATACCGAGATCATTGCCATCGGCATAAGCACCGGCGGTCCCGATGCGCTGCGGGTGGTCTTCTCCCAGCTTGACGCAGACCTGAAGGTTCCCATTGTGGTGGTTCAGCATATGCCCCCGGGGTTTACCAATGAATTTGCCAAAAGCCTTGATCGCATCTGTCCTCTTGATGTAAAGGAGGCCGAAGACGGCGATGCCATCCAGAGTGGAAGGATACTCATCGCCCAGGGCAACAAACACCTCGAGATAGAAAAAAAGTCCTTCAGCCCTGTGGTACGGCTTTCCGACGCGCCGCTGGTTTCAGGCCACCGGCCATCCGCCGATGTATTGTTTGCGTCTGCGGCGATGAACTACCAAAACCATGTTCTGGGCGTAATTATGACCGGCATGGGACGGGACGGAGCGCAGCATCTGGGAACCATCTACAAGGAAGGCGGCGTGACCCTGGGACAGGATGAGGCAAGCGCCGTTGTCTACGGAATGCCCCGCGTCGCATACGAACTGGGTCATGTGATGGAACAGGTGTCGCTGCAAAAAATGGCCCGCCGCATCTGCGACGTGGCAAAGACCAGCAGATAGCTACTTTCTGGCGTGCCAGCGGTTATCGATACGTTCAAAACGATCTGAAGCAAGCGTAACAATACGGCCTTCGCTGTTACTTATCTTTACACGGCCGGAAACCATGTTCACTTCGGTCACCGTCCATGTTTCATTGTCGCAGCTGACCTTTGCCCCTTCCTGGGGAGTATTGCGGATCTGCTCGCTGTAGAAGGCGTGTTCATAGGAAAGACAGCACAATAGCCTCCCGCAGGGGCCGGATATCTTCATTGAATTAAACGAAAGATTTTGATCCTTCGCCATTTTTATGGACACCGGTTTGAGCTTGTCGGAAACCGAGTGGCAGCAAAAACCCCGTCCGCAGATGCCCAGCCCGCTGACCACCCTCGCCTCGTCCCGTACCCCAATCTGGCGCAGTTCTATGCGGGTTTTGAAAACGCTGACAAGGTCTTTTACCAGTTCCCGAAAATCCACACGGTTGTCGGCGGTAAAAAAAAACAGTATCTTGGGTTCCTCAAGCACATAATGAACATGCACCAGCTTCATTTCCAGCTGATGGTTTTCAATTTTTTCCTTGCAGATTCTGAATGCATCTTTTTCCAGATTATGATTATGTTTCGCCTTTTCAAGGTCTTCTTTTGCCGCAGGACGATCAATCCACACAATATCGGAAGCATCGTGCTTGCCGCATACCGGGCCAATCACCTGGGCCAGATCCTTGCCGTAGCGGGTCGGCACTATCACCATGGAATTGGGGCTGAGGGAATCGTCGCGGTAAATGGCAAGAAATGTCTCGTGCGAATAAGAAAGCCGCAGACGGTAGATCGGCGTATCGGGGGCAATGGATTCTATCTTCTTGTCGGCGATAACACTGCTTTCCCTTTCTTCAGGTTTATCTTCGAGAAAGGAAATATCTTCTTCAAAATCACTCATTTATACCTCTGAACTTGTTCCAAAATCGATTGTTTTTGAAAAGCTTCTTTCACTGCAACAAGTCTATCAAAAGTCCTTTTATTTCCTCAAGACGGCTGGCAAGCTCCAGCTGCGGCTTCTGGCTGGAAAGAAGCATCGCCGCCATCTCTTCCAGTTTTTTATCAATCACCTGAATTTTGGTATAGGTGAGCTGTTTCATCGCCTCGGGTGTACCCCGCGGGCCCTTGTAGCCCGGCTTGAGAAATTTGGGAATGCCCGTTTCACGATCCAGACTGTAGCAGTTTTGAACCACATAGTGCATAAAATTCCGAACCGCCTGCTTGTAACGGATAATTTCGTCGGGTAATGGCCTGCTTAACAGGGTATCTCCGGCGCTGCGAACCTCATCCATCAAAAAATCAAGGGTTTCCTCGGATACCGGCAGATTTTCCAGAGGACCAAGTTCTGCGGCGGTCTTGCCCCGGATTTCCTCGAAGATACGGGAAAATTCAGTTTTTCCCGTGCGCCTTGTGCCCTTGGTTTTTTTTTCGTCTTTTACCTGGGTATATGCCGAGGGATTCAAAAAGAATGACTGAACATCGGTATCAACTTTTGCCATTCTCCGCCTCCGTACTTCTGGAAAAAACAGGCAGTGCCAGTTTTACACCCTGTGCATCACGGTACTCGCTGACTGCATCGTCCCAGTTTTTTTCGTCAGGGCAAACCAGCACCCTGCCATGGATCAGACAGCCCTCGTCCGCCTGTATCCGGCGGGTAATAACGTCGCCCAGCACCAGAGCCGTAGAGAGGATCACCAGTGACTCGGCGGCAATGACATTGCCGTACACTACCCCGCCGATGGTTATTGCTGTGCCGCAGACATCGCTTTTCATCCTCGCCCGCTCGCCGATAACTACCCTGCCGCCGGCATTGACATTTCCCATGATACTGCCGTCGATGCGGGTAAACCCCCCTGTTTCAACATCACCCTTCAGGCTGGTGTTGGGGCCAATGATAGTGTTGATGGAGAAGTCGTCGTATCTGCCGGAGGGCATAGGGCTTCTTTTAACGTCCCTGCTTGGCGATGCTGGAACGGATATTGATGTATTTGTAGGGATCGACAACATCCGATCCTATATGTACTTCGTAATGCAGATGGGGGCCTGTCGAAAGACCGGTGTTGCCAATATAGCCAATCACATCGCCCTGCTGCACCCTCTGACCAAGCCTGACCCTGGCAGAAAGCAGGTGGGCGTAGCGGGTATAATACCCGTGCTTGTGCCTGATGATAATGTAATTGCCAAAATCTTCGGCATAGTCGATAGTGACTACCTGTCCATCGGCGGTTGTAACAACCGGATCTCCGGAGCGGTAGGTGGAAAGATCGATTCCCTTGTGGATGTAGTACTGCCCGCTAAAGGGATTTATGTTTTGGCCAAAGAACATTGAAATATGCCCAAGGCCGCCCTTGATCGGCCATATGCTGGGAATCTCGGCAAGCAGTGCGCTCTGGTTGCTCAGCATTGAGCCGATTTCCCTTATCGGCCCCGATGCCGAGTGAAGGTAGGCGGAAAGCCGCCTGACATCGTCAACTTCCTGCAGCATACCTTCCGGGGTTTCCCGAATATTAAAGAAAGAACCCAAATCGCCCCCCTGGGCTTGGTGGTTCTGGGCATTTCCATCGGGACCCAGAGAGGAAATGGCATCGGTCAGTGCATTTTCAAAAGAACGCGCCTCCCTCAGCAGCACTGCCATTTCATCACGGAGCTGGTCCAGGCTTGCCTGCACGTCTTTTAAGCGGCTGTCCTTGCCGGCGAGAACGGCGCGGGTGGAATTATATGAGGCACCATACCAAAAGAATGCGCCAAGGATGCCTGCCACAACGAGAAGGGAACAGAGCATCGAAAGAATGGTAACATGGAGATTATAAACTTTTTTTTCAGAGTGCGGGACAAAAACAACCGTGTAGCGCCGGGTAAGAAAACGTCCGATAGCGCGCAGGGCTCTTCCTGTTCCACGGCCTGCGGCTATTGCGGCACTTTTTACCTTCTGGACAAAGCTGTTTTCGAGTCGTTTATACTCATGGACAGACGCCATAATAAAATTATGGCCTAAAAATGAAAATATGTCAAGATTTGGTTGATTTGGGCGGCATTTTTTTCAATGCCCGCCTAAAAGCTTCAAGGTCAGCCTCCGTACCGGGCCCGCCGGGCTGCAGTTCCTCTGTAGAAATGTCAAGCATAAAGGGGCGGCGGGCAATATGTTCCGGAAAGTGGGCATCAGACGAGGTGGTAAGGGGGTAACCCAGGGTGTCCAGGGGCTCGCCGTTCAACAGCGGCGGAATACGGACACACTCAACCGCCGTCCAGGGGCCATCTACCATCAAACCCAGCTGGCTGGTCATGGAAAAAGCCGGACGATCAACATGGGCAGGGATTAAGATACCGCCGTACTCGGCTGCCTTCGGCCCTATTTCATCAATGGTCAGGTTGAGGGGATTCACCAGATAGAACTCAACCTCGCCCTCGATATTGTCATCTTCATCCACATACACCTGATCCCCCGTTTTTTCGGGGTTATTCGGGAACGGAACCAAAATCGAATAGGCGTATTCGTTAAAGGCAAGGCATCCCTCCAGGCTGGTAAACAGGCAAAGGATGTGTATTTCCTCACTGGTGGTCACTTCCATGCCAAAAATGGGGATAATTCCGAACCGGGGGCAGAGTTTGGCAAATGCAGGGCAGTTCAGGCTTGAGTTATGATCGGTAAGGGCCATCACCTTCAGTTCCCTTGCCGCAGCCACCTCCAGCATCCGGCTGGGTGATAAATCCAGCGAACCGCAGGGGGAAAGGCAGGAATGGTTATGCAGATCTGTCAACAATGCCACATTAGTACTATACCAGAAATGTATGTATAGAAAAAGTAACGAGGGGTGTCGGTGGCAAGCGTGCCGTGCCCCGCACGGTGCGTTTGGCCACCGACAGGACCCCCGATATTGGCTTTGGCATACATTTCTGGTAGTGTAACAACATGGAAATAACTATTGCCTGCATAGGCAGCGGAAACATGGGCCTTGCCCTGATGAAAGGCATTGCCGGGATCATCGGCGGCTCAAGTATCGGTGTTGCCGATGCCGACGGAGAAAAGGCAAAAGCAGCGGCGGCGGCGCTCGGGGCAGCTGTTTTCGGTTCCAACACCGAAGCGGTTGAAAAGGCCGATTATATTTTCCTCGCGGTAAAGCCGCAGGTAATGGCCGATGTGCTGGCGGAGATTGCTCCGGCGCTGCAGCGGCGGCTCAGAGCAGGCAGCGCGCCGGTGCTGGTGTCCATGGCGGCCGGCTGGTCGACAGGCACAATTCAGGCGGCAATCGCCGGCGGCGCATCCAATAACGCGGCGGATGTCCCCGTGGTGAACGCGCCGGTAGCGCGCATTATGCCCAATACTCCGGCGCTCGTTGCAAAAGGAATGATCGCCCTCGCCGCCTGTGCGCAGGTAAATGAAGATAAAATTACATATCTGGAAAAAATTCTTGCAAGCGCCGGCGAGGTTGATCGCGTTGAGGAAAAATTCCTCGATGCGGTTACCGGCCTTTCCGGCTCCGGTCCGGCTTTTGCATACCTGTTCATTGAAGCGCTTGCAGACGGCGGCGTCCTTGCCGGCCTGAGCCGCGACAAGGCTCTGCGCTATGCCGCCCAAACCGTGTTCGGCTCGGCGGCGATGGTGCTGGAAACCGGCAGACACCCCGGCGAACTGAAAGATATGGTGACCTCCCCCGGCGGCACTACCATCGCCGGAATCGCCGCGCTGGAAGACGGCGGTTTCCGCGGCACGGTAATGCAGGCGGTCGAAGCCGCCTGGCGGCGGGCAAAAGAACTTGGGTGAATTTTTCAGAATATTTCACGCAGAGATCGCAAAGGAAATAAGGGAATTTGGAAATACCTCAGTCCCTATTCTCTGCGATCTCCGCGTCTTTGCGTGAAAATAGCGAATTAATTCATTTCTCTTATCACATTTCGCCGTATTTTGCCGCTGATTGTTTTGGGAAGCTCCGGGACAAACTCCACGATGCGGGGGTATTTGTAGGGGGCGGTGACGCGCTTGACGTGGTTTTGCAGTTCGCGGACAAGTTCGTCCGAGGGGGAAAAGCCCCGCGCCAGCACGATGCTTGCCTTGACCACCTGGCCGCGCATGGGATCGGGTGCGGCGGTGACGGCGCATTCAAGCACGCAGGGATGTTCCATCAGCGCGCTTTCAACTTCAAAGGGGCCGATACGGTAGCCGGAACATTTGATCACATCGTCGTTTCTGCCGATAAACCAGAGGTAGCCCTCGCCGTCCCGCCAGGCCATGTCCCCGGTGCGATAAGTCCCGCCGCGCCATGCGTTCATCGTGATCTCGCGATCCTTCCAGTAGCCCCGGAACAGGCCGGGAAACGCCGACGAGCCAATCACCGGAACGCCCGCTTCCGGCGCGGCTGCCGAAAGGCCGCCACCTTCGTACATATTCGCACCCGCCGCCGTTACGCTCATATTGCCAACGATACCGTCATCGCAAGGCTCACCGTCTTCATCAAGCAGGTCAATGCCGAACAGCGGCGCAGGCTTGCCCATGGAACCGGGTCTAACCGGCAGCCACTTGAACACCGCCGCCATTACCGAAGTTTCCGACTGGCCGAAGCCTTCGCGGATTTCAAGGCCGGTCAATTCCTTCAGTTTGTGGTACACTTCGGGGCTTAACGGCTCGCCGGCGACCGAGGTGTGGCGGATAAAGCTGAAATCACAGCCGGAAAGGTCTTCTTTTATCAGATAACGGAATATCGTCGCCGGCGCGCAGAACGTCGCCGGCCGCAGCCGCTGTACCGCGTCCAGCATCCCCAGGGGGGTAAATTTTTCCGTATCGTACACGCCGACTGCCGCCCCGCAGATCCACTGGCCGTAGATTTTTCCCCATGCGAATTTCGCCCAGCCGGAATCGGTCTGGGTCAGGTGTACCGTATCGTCCTCAACGCAGTGCCAGTATTTGGCGGTGACGATATGCCCCAGCGGGAGGCTGTGGTTATGCAGCACCATCTTGGGCATCCCCGAAGTGCCGGAGGAAAAATAGATCAGCATGGGATCGCTTGTTTTAGTTTCCACGCGCTGAAAATTTTCGCTTGCTTTTTCAATTTCCGCTTTTAGGTTGATGCAGCCGGCCAATGCCGCTTCTGTGGGCATTTCGCCGACAATGGCAATGTGTTCCAGTGTGCCGCATTTGGGGCGGATGGCGGCAATGTTTTCCAAAAGCTCCGGATCGCCGACAGTGACGAGGAGCTTTACCTCGGCAATGTTGCAGCGGTATTCAAGGTCTTTGTCCGTTAGCTGATATGTGCCGGGAATGCAGACCGCGCCGATTTTCATCAGGGCGCACATCATTACCCATACCGCCGGCCGCTGCTTGAGTATCAGCATCGCCACGTCGCCCTTCTGTATGCCCATTGAACAAAGGACATTCGCCGCCCTGTCGGAAAGCCGTTTAATGTCGGCAAAGGTAAAACGTTTTACCTCGCCGGAATCGTCGGTCCACAGAAGGGCGGTTTTTTCCGGCTTGAGCCGCGCCCATTCGTCGACCACATCGTAGGCAAAGTTAAAATCATTTGGCACGTTGCAGCGGTAGTTGGCGTAAAAATCCTCGTAGCTGTCAAATTCTGTCCGCGGGCAGTAACGTGAGAGTATCTCGTCCATTGGTAAATCCTATTCCTGTATTATCGTGATGAAGCGGGCGCTGCCATCTACCGCGCTCTGACCGTGCGGCAGAGTCGCGTCAAAGTAAATCGAATCGCCCTCGCCAAGGATATATTCCGCTTTTTCCACCGTTACCTTCATTTTACCTTCAACCACATAGTTAAACTCCTGCCCGGTATGTGATACCTGCGGCGCCGGGGGGCGGGACGAATCGAGCAGTACCAACAGCGGCTCCATCGTCCTGCCCTTGAAGTTATAGGCAAGGCTGGAAAATTCATAGCCGGGGTAACGTTCGACCTGAACGCCCTTTCCCCTGCGGCAGACGGCGGCACTGTCCATCCGGGGGCTTTCACCGGTCATCAGCACCGTTACGTCCGTGCCGAGCCTTGCCGCAATATGGTACAAAACGCTGATCGGAATATCCAGTTCGCCGTTTTCGTACTTGCTGTAGGTCTCAAAGGGGATGTTAATATCCGCCGCCATGTCCATCGCGCTGATCTCAAGGATCTCCCTCAGTTCCTTGATCCTGGGGGGAATTTGAGCCTGAACTTCATCCATATTTTTCATCCTTACTTCTAGCAGAAGTTGTTCGGAAACTGGAGGTTTCCGAACACTCTATTAAATCTTTCCAGCTTTTGCCGGTGCTGCGGTCGTCTTTATCACGAACATCAACCGGGAGCAGCACCTTCTCATCGCCGTAATAATCACATCTACCTTCATCAATGCTGATGCCGTCAATGGCATTATTGCAAACTGCCCTGACAAAATCATCTATGCTCCTGAATTTTTCCGCAACACAGATACCATAAGCCCCGGCGCATATAAGATCCTGAACAGCGTGCATATCGGAACCGGCGGTAACAGGCAGGCCAAGCTTCTTCGCATAACGCATTGCCAAAGCGTCATAGGATTGGTCGAAATTTGTCGCATTGGCAGCCTCCACCGCATCAACACAGCCGGTCGAAAGCACTACCCTTCTGATATAGCTGTGTTGCCTGAACGGATGCGCCTGCACCACGCAGCCTCCTGCCGCATGTACTGTCCGGTACTGCTCTCCCCTCGTCCAGTTCCGCACTTCGGGATGCTCCAAAAGCCATTCCCTGTCCAGGCCGTACACAAGATAATCGTCGCAGCCATCAAAGGTTTCTTCCCAGCCAAAAAACACATCGAAACACTGCCGCTCGCCTTCGTTTCGCGCCTCCTCATAGCCCCGGCAGAATTGCTTTACCCATTCCTTCCAGGGGAGATTGCGGGGGATGGCGGTATTTCCGTTATAAAAATGGTCCGTCACAATGATGCCGGAATATCCCAACTCTTTATAGTACCGGATGTACTGCGATCCCTTTGATTGGGCGCAGGCGCTTGCCCAGGAAGTATGGAGATGGGTTTCGTACAGGCAGCTCATGGGGCAGATTTTCCGCCTTCAGATTTTTGTCCTGACTTCTTTCCCGCCGCTATGCGAAAAAGTTTTCTTATCAGCCCCAGTCTGCCAAAAAGCAGCCAGAACAGCACAACCAAAAGCAGCACAGTGGGGATGCCGTAGATTACTATGCCTATCAGCACAATTATCACCATGGAAAGAAATTTACCGAGACCGGAAAACAGTTCCCTGACCCGCTCCGCCAGCGTTGATCCGCGGTACGACACTGATGCTACCGGCCCCAGGACTTCAAGGGAAATGGTGGAATAGTCAACAAGATCGGCAAGCCCTCGGAGGTCTCTTCCGGTTTTGTCAATATCATTTTGCAGATCGGCAATACGCGCTTCAACGGAAAGAATCTCCTCAATGTTCTTTGCCTTTTCCAGATATGACCGGAAAGTTTTAAGGAGTTCCTCCCTGGTGGCAAGCCTGCCTTCAAGATCATAGTAGCGCAGGCTCACGTCTTCGGTACTTTCCGAATAGTGCAGTGTCCGCCCCATGCCGTCAAGCCCTGAGAGAAATGCGGCATAGGAGGACGATGCCACGCGGATAACATAGTTCCGATAATTATCACCGCTTTCCGTAGATGAAGAATACGCATCGTACTGTTCCATCAGGGCGTTGACTGAAGAATCCGCTGCGTCAAGATCGTCAACCCGGACGCGGAGGTATGCCCGTTTTACCAGTTTACGCTGCGAAAAATCCGAAGGCAGCGCTTCGCTTTCTCCTGCCGGAACCTGCCTGGCGGATGACACCGCAGCAGGCAGCTCCGGAATATAACCGGTTCCCGCCCAGGCCGTCCCTTCAGGGGTCATTCTGCCGTAAAGGTTTGACATATCCCGAAAAACCGGGGGGTTCTGGCCTTCAACGCCGGCGGGCGCACCCCCCCTCATTCGCACCGTGTCCGAATTTGCATTCGCCTCATAGCTGGCTTTTGCTGAACAGCCGCAGGCAAATACCGCCGCCATAAATAGCAGGCAAAATCTGCTGTTTATTTTCATGACTTTCAAAATAGAGGAAATTGTGCAATTGAACAAGACGGACGGCATCTGAGTTATTTTTCTGTCAATTACAGAATTTTAATAATTCTCTTATCGACGCCCCTGCGTCATCCACTAATACCTTCACGGTAACGAAACAGGCGTTCCTGTCCTTGTTGCCCTCCGTACCGCCACAACGTGTTTATTCTCTGATAATGCTAAACCTATACCATTAAATATTTATACCACCCGGCAAAACAATTTCACCGGTTCTAAATAATTGTTTTATCACTTCAATTATTTTTTTTCTTGATTCCATTATATGCACATCATTTACATTATTGTTTAATTCCATATCTTCTTTTATTATTGCAGCAATTCTTTTTGACACATTTTTAAATACCTTTTCCTGTGTTTTTTCATTGGTACCCTTCAGCGCTATTGCCAAATTTGTACTAGATACTTCACGAAATACTCTTTGGATAGAACGATCATCAAAATCGTTTATCATTTCAAAATTTGTAATATTTATCTCAAATGGTTTTTTTAATATTATTTTTTCATTTTCATCAATGACACCTGCGTAAACCCATTTATTATCCTTTAGCTCAAGGCCATTTATATTTTCACAATAATTTCCTGCGTTACTTTTTGGATAATAATATGAACCAGAGTTATCAAACAAGCTTATTGAAATACTTTCCACGGATTCATTCTTTCCAAACATTGTCAAAACAATGGTTCTATCCTGCATCCTTGGCTCTCCTTTTGGGGTTTTGGGTATTATACATTTTTTTTCATCAGTATGTCGATGAAACGCGCGGATATTTACCTTCGTCCACAATGAAAGGATTATGCCTGATGATACATTATTCGCTGCCCAGCGGGCTTTTCAGCATCGAATCGTCAAGGATAATGGCAACGCGGCCTTCGCGCAGCAGGCTGCGGTTTTCGGCGCTTGAAATGATCAAAAGAGCGTCATCGCGGCTGATAATCGGATCGGTGGGGCTAATGCCAAAAACGCCGCGGGCAAAAATCCGCAGGGGGCGCTCCCCCACAACAGCGGTAATTTCCGGAGACAGCCCCGACGGACCGCCTGAAAAAATTTCCCGCTCGGGAAAATAGCGCGCCATTGTGCTCATTTTCGGGTTGAGCATGTTCCGCTCAAAGATCAGATTCATCTCGCTGTCCCAAATTTTGGGAAACAGGCAGGGTTGGGGAAGCGCCGTGCTTTTCATGCCGTGGACGGGCTGGGATTCCGAGGCGATGATCACAATCCCCGTGTAGGCGGGGGCGGGAACCGGGGTGAGCGTCCGGGGAACTTCCAGCGGGTGTTCGTGGCGGATATGCGCGGCGACAATCCCGTCTATGCCCAGGGTGTAAAACGCCGAAAGGCTGGAAAAGTCCTGGGAAAGGGCGGGCGGAACCGAACTGGCCTGCAGGGCAAGGTTCTCGGCTTCCAAAAGGGTCCATTCCCCGCGCCCAAGAAGATCGGATATAACCGAGGAAGAATCTACCTGCAGATTCAGAATATTGGGACGTATCAAGCGGACATACTCCGAGGCAATCAGGGCCTCACCCTGGGTCCTTCCGGCGGGCAATTTAAGGCCGGCGGACGCCAAATCCAGGGAAACCGCCGCGTTGATCTCCATTTTGTCCCATTCAACCGACCCGCTTATGCCGATTTTGACCTGGCCAAATGCGGACGCAGCGATAAATATCAACAAAAACCCCGGCAACGCTCTCAATTTATACATTCCCTACTCCACTATCATTCTATTATCGGTACTTTTAGGATTTTTCCAATGGATAGAATCTCGTTTAGTTCCATGTTATTTTGAGCGGCCAGGGTTTGGGGATCGACGCGGTAGCGGACGGCAAGCGACCACAGGGTATCGCCCCGGACGACCTGGTGGGTTCCGGCAAAAGAGTTTCCGGTAGTTTGCGCCGCCGCCGGGGAAGAAGCGGGGCTGGCCGCCGCACCGGTGTAGGGCGCTGTCTCCCGGTAGGCGGGAATGACGACGATCTCGCCGATACGCAGATAACGGGCGAGTATGCCGGGATTGTGCTGTTCTATCAGATCAAGGGAAACACCGTAATGCCGGGACAGGGCGGACAGGGTATCGCCGTACTTTATCTGGTAGCGGTAATATAAAAGAAGTTTGGTGTCTTCCCTTTCCAGAATGCTGCTGATCATCCGTGCCTGGACAAGGGGTACCTTAAGCTCGTAATTCTTGTCCAGCGGGGTAATGCCGTGGAGCAGTTCCTGGTTCAGAAGGTGCAGCAATCTCCTGTCCGTTCCCGTTTCGGAGGCGAGCAGATCCAGCGAGGCTTGCCGTGCGGGTTTGATTACCGTCCATTCGACGGTTTGCGGCCAGTAGTCAACGCCGAACCGGCGGGAATTGGAAAGAATGTGAGACACGGCAATCAGCTTCGGCACATAGTGGATCGTTTCGGTTTTCAGCTCTTTTTTGTCACAGAGAATCCAGTAGTCGCTGGTTTTGGCACGCTGCACAATGCGCCTTACCCCGCCAAGCCCGGTATTGTACGCCGCCAGCGCGAGGGGCCAGTTCCCCAGGGCGCGGTAATTTTCCTCCAGCTTGTTCAGCGCGGCAACGGTTGATTTGCGGAAATCGCGGCGCTCATCGATCATGTCGTTAACCTTCATGCCCGCCGGAATGCTGTTCATCATGAACTGCCACAGGCCAACCGCGCCCGACCTGCTTCGCGCCGTACCGATGTAACCCGATTCGATAAACGGCAGATAGGCAAGTTCCGGCGGCAGATTGCGCCTGGCGATCTCTTCCTTGACAAAGGGAAGATAGATACTCCCGTTGCTGATAATCGAATTGAGCCACAGCACCCCCGTGGGGCTTGTGTACCGTTCGATATAGTGCCTGGCCAGCGGTTGATTGAGGTTTTCGGGAGTGAGGAGCGGGGAGGAAGAATCGGGTAGTGGATAGTGATTAATGGTGAGCGAATAATCGCTGCGAATAGTTCGCAGTGGGCGATTGAATTCTACGGTGTTTGACGATAAAGCGTCGTCCTCTGCCCGCAGCCCGACAGCAACGCTCATCAACAGTAAAACGCAAAGTTTTCTTGTCAACCGTTTTTCCCTAATCCCCAGTCCCCTGCCCCCAGTCCCCATTTTACAACTTTTCTCCGTAATACACGCCTGCCCATTCCCAGCGGCCGTGGATTTCCGGATTCGAGGGAAAATAGATTTTCCTGAAATACAGATACCAGGTAGAAATGTACAGCGACCAGCCCGATGTCCGCAGAAACGCCTCGGTGGCGTTAGATGAAGAGTCAACGCTTTCCGCATAACGAATACGGTTGCTCCGCATAAAGTCGGAAAGGTTAAAGTCAGCCATTGCGGCGTCGTCGGTTTCCACCTGTTCCCAGGAGCGGGCAAAGAAATTGACCTTCGCCTGACAGCGTCCAAGCTGGCGCGAACTGCCGGCGTCCAGGGCGGCTTTCACGGCGGAAAGCAGGGCGGGAAGGCTTTCGAAAGTCCAGTCCTTGGGCGAATTGTTAAAATCCACCTGCTGCCGGGCATAGTTGTGCGCGTTGGGAAAGCCGGGGATAACCGATCCGGCATAGGGAAGGTAACGGGTATATGCCTGTATCGCCCCGCTCCAGTCGCCGATGTGTTCGTAAGTCTGCGCCAGCATAAACCAGGCAGCTCCAAGGTCTATGCTTTCGGAAAATCGGGAGATCAATTCCTGGTAATACCAGACCATCTGCTCCCAGTTTTCCGTAAATTCAATAAGCTGTTTAAGGCAGGCAAGATGTATTGATTCACCGGAGACGGTCAGGTCGGGATAATTTTTTACAATCAGGTCGAAATACTGCATTGCCACGGGCAGAGAATCCTGCTGCATATAGGCGTAGGCGATCATCAAAAGATAATAGCTGTTGTAGGGATCGTCGGGAAATTTAATCGTTCGTTCACTGAGAAAATGGATAAGCCGCGCGTATTCCCTTGCCTTTGCGAAGCTGTTGGCTATTTCCCTTATAATCGCGAAGGTACTCTCCTGCGAATTGGTTTCGTCGGCGAGAAGTGCAAACAGATCCCGTAAATACTCCCTGTCCTCCCGCGTACCGGTAATGTAATATGTTTCGATAGTTACCGCACCGGCGCCGTGCAGCGTCCTGCCGCAAACCGCCAAAAGCGCCGCCACAGCCAAAAACAGGGGCAGTATGAAAATAAAACGTTTCTTCATCATGTTTCCCATTGAGATAATCCTGCAATAGTATTATAGTACACAATATGCGTCGTTTTGTGACCAGGCGTTCCGCCGCCCGGTTTGTTTTTATTATCGGCTTCCTGCTTATGTCTCTTGGCAGCGCCTTTTTCATAAGTTCACTTATAGAGATTTCGCGCGCCTCAATTTTGTTCTGTTTCCTGTTGATCATCCTTGGCACAAGCTGCGCGGTTTTTGCCACAAGGCTCAACCGGCGTTTTGTGTATATGTTCGTTTCCGCGCTGTTCCTTCAGGCAGGGTTGTTTTTCTTCCTTCTCACCCTGCGCATTATCCCGGTTAAGCTTTCCCAGGCATGGCCATTGCTCTCGATTTTTTCCGGCATAGCCCTTTTCCCCGCCGGCTGGCAGCGCTATGGGGCAATCAAAGCGGTCTACATTGTCCCGTCTATAGCATTTATCGTTTTGGGAACGATTCTCATGATTTTTGCCCTTAATATAGTTTCCTTTTCCCTTGCCCAGTTTGTCCGCAACTGGTGGCCCCTGCTGCTGATGCTGGCGGGTCTAACTCTGGTACTTGTTTCCCTTGGCACAAAACAAACCGGGCCGCCCAAACAATAAATACAACAGGATGTAGCTGCTTATGCGTTTCACCACGATTTACCGGACCACCATTATCTGCCTTCTCCTGTTTGTGCCGGCAGCCTGTACATCGACAGGCAAAACGGGGGAACCCCCGGCTGCACAAAGGGAAATACCATCTGCCACCGGCGAAAACCAGCCGGGAGGATTCGCCGGCGGGGGCATTGCCGATGAGATCCGCCGCCTTACCGAGAAGGGGACGTTGTCTTCCATGTACGAAGCTTTGGAACTTATCCGCAGCAGAAACCTGGGCGGCACGGAATTCGGGCGGGTTATGAACGCAGTGAATACCACGCTTATTAGGGGAATGTACACGGTCACAGATCCGGCTCTGCCCGTTGTTGATCTGCCGCAGACCCACTTGTACACCCGAATCCTCCGAAACGCGGAACGGGGCGTATACACCGCGCCGCAGCCTGCTTCTGCTGATTATCTTGAATATGTGCTGCCCTCCCTCGCCCTGCTTGAAGAAAAAATGCAGGAACAGCCGCCGGCTGCCCTGAACGATCTGCAAAAAGCCCAGAATCTCCGGCCCAACTCGGTGCTTGCTCCGTACTTTTTGGGACTGCTGCACGAACGAAGCGGCAGCTTCAAAGAAGCCGAAGCCACCTATACAAATGCCCGGAGCATTTCGGCAGACTGCTATCCGGCAGT
>Ga0082212_10001972_pt1 | contig 30176 bp, 29 predicted proteins | sample TergutNt197P3_FD_71548 | JGI IMG/M metagenome (GOLD analysis project Ga0082212, IMG submission 71548) | Neocapritermes taracua P3 segment gut microbial communities from Petit-Saut dam, French Guiana - Nt197 P3 | ecosystem: Host-associated > Arthropoda: Insects > Digestive system > Gut ...
TATTCTTGTTCTCGTTGTCGATGTGATCCGAATGGTGTTTTTCATACTTGATCCGCAACACATGGCTTACTCATAGTCTTTCAACAGTTCGAGATTTTTCTGGTCGCGTTCCAACTGGGCCACGGCATCTTCGATCCAGCCGACGGCCTGCACCACAAAATCCCGGCACGGCAAGATGATGTCGATTGTACTCCGACGGAAGAAGGGGAGTGTATGCGTATGAACATTCGGTTTCAGACCGCCCGTCGGCGGCTTATAAGGAATCCAGGCCGGTTCGTCCTGATCGTCAAACCCTCGCACATAGATCACGTTCTCCTGAGCACAGTAGAGTTTGATGCCCTCTTCCTGGGATTCAGGGTTGATTTCATGCACGGAGGAAACGCCGACCGGATATTCCACCATATCCTCCACGGAACAGACCGTCATAAAACTTTCCCGCATCCGTCGTTCAAAACTGTTCGGCGGTTCCACGCAACAGAGAAAGACGGCCACCGGTTCCTCGTTTTCGTCTGCGGCCCGGATCACAACCCGCGTTTGACCGGGCGAGAGTGGACGCTTTACTTGGGCGGTTTGGATTTTCAATGAGATCATTTCGGCATATACGCATAGAGTTTTTTGTACTTCTTTGTGATCACATAATCAGGATTCGCGGCCAGAATCAAGTCGCACAAGACCTGCTCGTCGTCCGGACGATGATAGGTACAAAGGGACAGTTTTGGTGCAAAGCGTTTCAGAATATGTTGCGCTCCCCGAAGCATGTTTCGTTCCGCGCCTTCAATATCGGCTTTGATAAAGTCAACTCGGTCCAGTTGTTGCTGTTCGACAAAAGCATCCAGCGTGACCGCCCGGACTTGATATCGTTCGTAGTCCCTGTCGTCGTCCGAAAGCAGTTTCGCGCACTTGGAGCCGCCGATATGATGTTTCTTGAACGCGAAATCCAGAGTCTCTTCCTTATCCCAGACGGCATTGTTGTGAGTTTGAATACAACCGTTCATGGCCGCTGTTTTGGAAAGCCAATTGTGGACGATGCGCGGAGCGGCTTCAAAGGCATGGACACAAGCACCGTATCGACTCGCCACGGCGGAAAATAGACCGACGTTCGCACCGCAATCGAAAACAACGTCGCCTTCTTCAATGCGCACTTCGCCGTACTCGTAAGGTCCCTCGCTGAAATACGGTTCGATCACGCCGCAGATGTCCTCCGACCCGTTTGTTATTCTGGACAAGACGCTCGACAGGACAATATCAAACAGAGAATACTCGGCTTCATACACGGCCGACGGATCGTAAGGATGCAGGAATTGAATCCCGTCGATCTCGATATACCGGTCCCGTCCGCGATAGACATGCTTGAAATCCAGTCCGTAATACGCAGGCAGTGCCTCAAATCGCAGGCGGAGACAGGACGCATCGTGGCCGTCTGCCGCAATTCCCCGTGCATCACAATACGTCCGCATCGCTTTTTCCCGCTCTTCGTCCGACGACAGAAAATAATGCCGGATGTACAGACCGTAACGACTTTGGAGCAGATAATAATCGTCCAGCACCTGAATGCTCTCCCAGAACTTCGGAAAGACGACATCGCGTAACGCCGTCTGTTCCAGCGGCCAGTCCCAACAGAACTCCGGATGCGTCTCCGAAACACCGTCCCACATTTCCAGAAGATCGCACGTCTCCCGGCAGTTCCGCAGCAATATGACGCCGGCACAGGGCGAACCGACGCACCAGCGTTCCTTTTCGCTGCCGATGTCCTGTGGTACGAGGATCAGTTTGGAGTCCTCGAAAAATGGCAATAATTCATTTTCGATGGTGAATTCCTGGCCGTAGAAAATACAGTCGGCGTCCAGGTACAGCAGAAAATCGCAATCCGTCAGTTCCGAAAGCATGACCGGAATCTTGTGCCAACTGACATGACGATCCGGACGCGGCTGATCGCTTGCGACAACGTAATCGTATCCGTGACGTTCGCAATAACGCCGGTTGATCGTCTCGCTCCAGGCAAAATAGTTCCAATTCCCGTGCATGTACTGCACGATTTTGATGCGCAGATCGGTCATGTTCATTCCTGGATCAGTGGGCCGGAGGGCGTATGGGCGATCGGGTCAACGGCACCCGCAGTTGTGTCTTTTTTTTTACCGGTCGTGACGTTGGCGGTCGATATCGGATAAGCAGGCAATCCCGTTTCGATCAAAACCGCTTTGGAATTTTGCAGGGCTGCATCCAAAACTTCTTGTGGTATCCCTTCCGGCGGCGTAAGGCCGCTGACCCATCGGGGGCCGTCGGGATGCGGGCAGTTCGTTGTGCCGAGCGAGATTTTATTGAGCGGACTCCGCTCGTGCGCCACGATCCGGCAGCCGCAGATTTTACAGCCGTCGTTTTCAAACTGCTCGCACGGTTTGCATACCCGGTAGTAAAGATGATCGATGTCCATGACATCGCGATACGGTCGTCCGTGCGAAAGCCACCTGGCTTCCTCACTGACGAAGGTTACGGCTTTTTGAAGGATGGATGGGGATTCCATGAAATCAATGACGGTTTGTTGTGAAATGACTGTTCAATCCGTATAGACCGGAGTGATCGTTCCTGCGGATACATAATTTTCCAGTCCTGTTACGTCATACCCCATCGCAAATCCCAACGGATGAGGCTGATGCGGCAAGGGAATGACCATGGGAACGGCTGTGACGGCGGCTTTCGTATCATCGACCGTATCCCTGCGCATTTCATAATTATCCAGGACCACATTATGATTCGGAACCCACGGACTGTCATTATTGGCGGTAAAGCCCATTTGACCGGTGCCGGGCGGAGTTAAACTGTTGGTCGTATTCCACGTATTCTTACCAACGCCTTCTTCCGTTTGCCCTTTTTGCAAATAAAAATACGAAGTCATCTCCCTGGTTTCGTCGGGCCATTTCACCTGTTGATTCCTGCCGGGTTTTTTGTTCATGGCGAGATTCACATCGGTGGCATTTAAATTCCTGGCGGCAACCGGCAGCCATTCAAAATCATTTAAGTTTGTATAGACCGTCAGTTCCACCGTGGAGTTGGCATAGATCCCCTTAATCGTACACCCGATGAAATCGCCTTCAACGAACCAGTCATAACTGTTGACATTTGGATTATTGGAGATGGTCACGCTCGCTCCCAAAGTCGCCTGGCTGACTCGTTCTCCTTCATTGCGTGAACGCGAGGTCAGCGTGACCGACCCGCCGCTGATCCATCCCCAGGACGGAATACCGTAGGTCCCGGCCCCGTCACCGCTGTATTTCAAGTACCAACCGCAATTGCTGGGGCGGATCAACCATTCATAACGCTGGTATTCCGGTAAATGGGTCTGGCTCTCCGCGATTTCCCGGGGAACCCCGAAACCGAATCTTCCGACCAAGGTTCCCAGTGTTCCGAACCATTCTACGGATGTGTATGTTCCGCTGACGACTGCCGGTAAAAATCCGCTGTTTAACAAGGTCACTTGTTGCGGGGTGGGTGGATTAGCCCCCCACTGTCCTTCGCTGGGAAAATAAAAAATACCGTCGGCCAATCCGCTGCCTAAAGCACTGCGATAATTTCCCAAATACCATGAGCCGTTCCGTGGCGTGATGTATCCCAGCACCCATTCGTCATACGGACCGTAATCAATGCCCGGTCCGTCCGGCATGTAACCCCGAATATCATAATTCCATCTCCAAATCCTGTGACGTATTCCTATACCTTGTTGCGCATAACAACGATTATAGTTGGAGCCCATATTCCACGAAGCCGTGTGGAGACGAGGCATATTCTCCTTGCCTTCCAGCAGATAGGTCACATAACTCCCGCTGGAATAACTCCATGTCGTACTGTTCAGTACCGTTTCTCCCAGACTTGTCGGATAAGCCAAACTGCCTTGAAAATCTTCCAAATGATTCGCAAAAAAATGGGTGAGTTCGTTCTTGCCCAAGGGGTCAACGCTATCCGTCGTCCTGAAGGGATGAATATAGTAAGGCTCAATATAACTGTACGTGGAATAATTACTGACGGACCAACGGGTCGTGTTATACGCAAACGGACTGGAACAGGTCGTTCCCTCTCCACCGGTCAGGAGGTATTTTCCGCTGATGACCGCACTGGTGCCTCCGCACCAGGTGATTTCCAAATCGTCACTGACGGATTGCGTGTGAACGGCTCCCTGAGTCCCGGTGATTTCCATCGTCGTGCCCGCCGGAATGGAACAGTCCCGGTTGCCGATCGTATAGACTTTTTGTTCCGAATGGAATGTGACCCTGAACTTTCTGAAAGGGACGGCACCGAATTTTGTGCTCTTTGCGTAAAGCATTGTTGTTTCATTGCCGGCATCATCGGTCTCCGTTTCCTCTTTATATTCAGGTTCGATCACATAACGGCACCGGCAGTTGTCCGGTCCAAGCACCATGTCGTATTGCCCCTGATAGGTGCCCGGCGATCTGTTGCCGGGATTGCGCAGCTTGCTGTATCTGCCGGTCGTTTCGATTTTTATCGGTATCGGAAATGCCCGGATCACCCGTTGCGTTACGGTCGAATATCCCACGCGCCAACTTTGGGTGCTGACACCCTGATTGCCGACGATCAACGGGACTTGCGGCGATCGAACGGACCCCTCGATGACAATCTCCACTTGAGAAGGTCTGGCTACCCTTTGACGTGCCATGGATTCTTATTCCCCAATCGATTCATAGACTCCGAACCCGCTGGACAAGGAAGTCACGATGTCCCGTTGAATTTCTATCCATGACGATTCCAGCAGGCCATAGACGATCAAACTCAACATATAGCGGATACGTCGCGTTTCCGAAGTGCGCGACGGCAATTCCAGATATAAAACGGAGCCGGCATGGGCTTCCATTTCATCGGTATCGGTATCGGGATGATAATACTTTTTGAAATGCCAGGGCAAGCAGCCGCCAAGTCTGATCATTCCACCCAGTGCATTATGGATCGTGTCACTCTCCTGGACGTAGCCTGAAGCCGTCCAAAAGAAGAATATCCGTAATTCACTCAGTCTTGCCTTCTCCATGAATTCCCGTTGTCGCTGCATTTCGCCGGAAGAGTAGTCCCCTCCCTGTAAATACGAAATGCCGTCGGCGATCTTCAAGGGGATTTTTGCACATACCGGATACATGCCGGACGGCGGGATATGGACGTAAGCAGGCCGCTGTGCCGTATGATTTTGATTGTTACGTTGAGGCTCCGGCAGGCATTGTCGGGCCACAAGCGCACTGCTCGCAGTGATCGTAAAACCATCGACTTCCGTTTCCAATTCCTGCAACGCCGCCACCTGAATGAACGCGGGAACATCCCCCAGTTCGATCGTCCTGGGTAAATCGGTCAGTGCCTGACTCCAGCCGTCGGTCATGCTTTTGGGGGAAGTCTGATAATAATAATTCTGATCGTAGGATTGATACCTGTGAACGTTTTGTGTGGAATACTGTTCCGACGGATTCTTGTCGATCACAACTTGACCCGTGGACGCATTGTAAGTGACGGAAGGAGCCCCGGTCGTCAGGGATTCCGCTTCGATTTGCTCCCAATGGACCGGCGTAACGCCATAATTCGGTATTCCCCCCGTCTGCCAGTAGCCGCCGCTGAAGATGCTGCTGGGGATGCTGACAGCCAAATAAGAACTTTGTACGGCACTTTTCGCCAATGCCTGAGTATTGTATGTCGCTCGATTGGCAAAATGAGGGACCAAACCGTTCATCGCGACAGGTCTGTGTCTCGGCCACCACCAACCTTCCGATCCGACGTTCAGACGAAACATACCGCCGGTATCATACCAGCCCTCAAACACTTCCAAGTATCCGGTTTCAACGGCTCGGATACATTCATACCGATTTGTTGTTGACGACATTCCGTAGAGAACGGCTCCGGGTTGATACGTTATCCCTCTCGGCGGAAATGTAAAATAGACATCGTCATAAATATCCGGACTCCAAACATGATTCCCTTCCGAATCCTTAAAATAGGGATGGACTTGCACGGAATTCATTCCGTTGGGTATCCCTCCGTCATTCGCTGCCGGTACAAAACTCCAACCTTCCTCGTAGCCTCCTCCGGGTCCTGTGTAGACGGTTCGTGCCAAATGCCCCAGTTTGATAACGCCCCCGCTTTGACAACTGCCGACGCCGAACGTCAGGTCGCACCATTGACGACCCGTTGCGAAGGGGGGAATCAAAAACGAAAGCTGACCCGCATCGTCCGTGGATTCCAGATCGGTTGTGCCGGGTGTGAATGTCACCGTTTCATGGGCAAGATCGAGTACATCAACCACGGCACGCACTATTCCCGAAAGTGCGATACAACCGATTCCGCTCTGGGAAATGGACTCCATCACAATGCCTATTTTCAAATCGTCGTGCGGCATTGTGACATAATAAGTGCGATCCTCGAAGTAAAAGTAACGCTCGGACTCCGCGACGATTGCGGTTATGCCGCCGCCGGGCGGCGGGTCAACGGGCGGTTTGTTAAACGCCGGTGCAAGAATCCCCACGGCACTTCCGAATCGAAGATTACGGCCTGAAATATTGACGGCTTTAATACAGACACCGGTGAGGTCTTGACCGTCCGCACCGTCGATGCCGTCCGTACCGTCCTGGGCATCGAAGCCGTCGATGGCATCGCAACCATCCTGCCCGTCTTTACCATCCACCCCGTCCGCACCGTCCACCGCATCCTGGGCATCGAAGCCGTCGATGGCATCGCAACCGTCCCGCCCGTCTTTACCATCCGCCCCGTCTGCTGCGTCCTGGGCATCGAAGCCATCCAGTCCGTCATTGCCGTCGCTGCCGTCTGTCCCATCAATGCCGTCCGTTCCGTCCTGGGCATCGAATCCGTCGATCCCGTCACACCCGTTGCTACCGTCCTTTCCATCCACTCCGTCCGTCCCATCCGTCCCGTCCGATCCGTCCTGGGCATCGAATCCGTCGATCGCATCACAACCGTCTCGCCCGTCCCTGCCGTCCGCACCATCTGCCGCATCCTGGGCATCCAGACCGTCAAGTCCGTCACAGCCGTCTTCTCCGTCCACCGGGATAATATCCGGCGTTTCGAGAATCGGAATGTCATCGACAAGGCAGCCTTCCAACTCCGGAAGTTTTTCGATTTCCTCAACGATAAGATCATCGAGGTTGCATCGTTTTTTGGTCTCATCGGAAAACAGGGACATGGTCACAGAATCTCGAATATGATCGGTGTGTCGGTGCGGATTTTATGGATGCTTCGCAAAACGGTATATCGCTCGCCAATATCTTCGACGGAACTGATATGCCAGCCGGAATTCAGCATCCCGTCCACGAGAATGCGGTTGTGTGCGGGCAAACCAAATCTTGTCGGCCAGGCAAGGTAAACGTAGGCCAAGTCCGGAACGGGCATTTCAAAAACCTGCCGCCTGCTATTGACCGTCAGGAACTGACACACACCTTTCAGTGTGGCCATCGTGAGCAATTCGCCACCATAACTGCCATAGTAAAACGTCCCTTCCGCATTCGGCGGCAATTCTTTACCGTCGCTGTCCCGCAGCCGCTTTTCCATGAGATGGTGCGCGTCTTTTTGCTGCTCGGTTGCAACGGCCAAGGCAAATAAAACCATGCAAAATTTCGTCAGGGAATCCGTGATCGTCTTAAAACCTTCTTCGTATTCCGGGGCGATTTTTCGTATTGGCGCAAATAATCCGTGAAATATTTGGCTTGGAAGGTCGAGTGTTTTGGAGATAACCTGTTCAATCTTTTCGCTGTCGTGCCATACTGTATGTTCCGCCGGAAAATGGTTCTCAAGAAAATACGTGTCCCGCTTGTCGTAACGATGAACGTGTTCCGAGAAACCGCATCCGGCAATCAGACGCAAAAACTGATAGAACCGATAGTCCATGGACGAGGCGTTTTCTTTTTCGCCGAACAAGAGGGTTCGTACCTTCTTTGTGACCTCGGTTTCCGGCGATGGTTTGAACGACGGTTCAACAAAGACATGAAACACGGAATCTTCAAAGAATCCCGGCCCACGGTTACAGAGATACGACTTAAAATGGTTGATCATCGTTTGCGTTTCGTGTCTCCGATATTTGCATCGATGCGATTGACCTTTTCGACAATTTCGTTCATGCCGTGTAAAACGGCTTCGTTATGGGCCGCCATGACGTTCACAATATCCCGACAGACCTGGCCGCTCGTGTGGATCAATTCGGCCTGCTGCCGGAACTGCTCCTGCATCGTCCGCAAGCCCATGTCCAGTTCGCTCAATTTCATGGAAGATTGGGACAACTCATGATCGGTGCGCCGGCTGGACTGGTCCAGTTGCGACTGCATGAACTGCTCCCGCTGACAGGCGGTCTTTTGACTGCTCCGGACATACTGGAAGATGAACATGATACCCAGGATACAGGCCGTCGGCAGCAGGCCGTTTTTGTTCGCCGACGAGATGAAGTACGGCAGCAGGGCGGTGGGATCGTCCAATGACGGAACCGTCGGCAGTGTGGGATACGGCGAGTGATAGACATCGTAGGGCGAAACGTAGGGCGACGGTTGCCCCGAAGGTTGCAGGGGCGATTGTGTCGCCGGGGGAAAAGTTGGCGGCGGCGCGGGGACGGACTGCTGCCGCTGCGACGGGTAAAATGTCGGACCGTTGACAGGGCTGTTGATCGGGCCGTTCGTCGGGTAGTTTGTTTGCGCGAAAATGAAACCGGCACCGACCAGAAGGACCAGGCCGCCGGCAACGACAAACCAGATTTTGAACGCAAGGGATGGTCTTGGCATGATGGCAACCTACGAATGACGATGGATAATGTAATCGGGATACGGCACAAATTTGGGCACAAAGGGAACGGCTCCCGTGTCCAGCCGGTTGTATGCTTCGGCATAAACGGTTGCCCAGCAATTGGCGTTCATGAGCATCTGGGCCGTCTGCTCCCGTGTATGCCAGCAACCGATTGCCGGGCAATTCTCCTTGCAGCCCTTGTACATTTCACCCCAGGAATTGCTGAAGTGAAAATATGGTTCTCTGCGAACATACCGGATCGCATCATAGTTCCAGGCGTGGGCCCAGTTGCCGCCGGGAACGCCGAGCAGTATCCCGTTGGCATCCAGGCGGCAGGATTTACACGCCGTGTAATTCCCGACGGCCACGGGTTCCAGAGCGTCGAGACAAAGTTGCACGGCTTCCACCGTATTGGGAATGGCGCAACTGCAAAGCTGACGATTCTGGGCGTAAGGAGCGGCCTGCTCGTAAAGCTCGCGGCTGACCGTACCGGGATATTCGCCGATGCCGGGATCGGCGATCGCATAGTTGCCGTACTTCGCGGCACCGATTTTCACGGAGGCCATCGAACTTCCGCCGCTCGTGCTGTAGTTCTTCGTGATCGCCCACATCGCCATCGGATTGATCGCGTCCCAGCGAATCGGAGCGGTCAGCATCTGATAGATGACCTTGCGTTCGTAGGCTTTCGCAGCGGACCAACCGGCGCAGTTTGTCCAGAGCAACTGGTTACTGTGAAGTACCTGCTTCATCGGCAGCCCATGCGCTCGGGCGATTTCCCACCACCAGAGACACCAGCCCTGCTGTCGCAGCCTGTCGAAATGTTCCTTGCGTTTGAGTAACTCCGGTCGAAACGACTCCCAGGAAATGTCCGGCGGTACGCTGTACCGGGTCTGCGGATAAGGGCCGTGTTCCTGCTCCCAACTGCCGGAAAAATACGCATCGAACGAAACGCGACCGCGTGCGAGTTCCGCAAGTTCCTCCGGCGTGTCCGGCGTGAGGCCAAACTCATAAAATTGCGACATTGATGTAACCTGCTTTCTGTTAATCGTTCACGGAATTTTCTTTTCACCACGAAGGGCACGATGAAACACGAAGTTTTTCAACAGATGAAACAGATGTAGCAGATGATTTGAAATCATCCGTTTCATCTGTTCAATCTTTTGATCATTCCTTTTGTGGTTTTTCGTATGAAGTCTGTGGATTTGACAATGCTTCATGGTCATTCGAGTCATTTATTCCTACCAACCCAGTCTAAAGACCCTGACCCGCTGAGGTGGTTGGGGTGGTGGCTGCATTCGGGATTGGGGCTGGATCACGGGGAGCGGCTGCATTCGGGAGTTCAACATGTCCGGGCACATTCCATCCGGGCATGGAGGCTGGGACGTTGAAGTCACGGACATCGGAGATGACTTTTGCGGCGGAGTAGAGGTTGGCGTGGAAGACCCGGAGATCATAAGCTCCGTTTCCGTGCCGGAGGCAGACGGTGGCGATTCGGTCCCAGACTCCGGCCCATTGGCCGTATCTTGTTCCGTCGAGATGGGCCTGCATTCCCCGTCCGCACTCGTTGTAATAGCCTTCGTAGTCCGTGATCTGTCCGGTTCGGACAAGTTCGTCCAGCCGGGCAAAAATGATTCCGAAGGCACGCCGGGAAGCGGAATCGGAACGAAAGGGTTCACGCGAGACCTCCAGACTCGCGGCTCCGACGGGCGTATGGACATCATAGCCGGGTTGCAGGATACCGGGATGGCTTTTCCACATCATCTTCTGCAATTGTGGCAGGACAAGTCCGTTGAGTAGGGTATAGCAGACAAAGCCGATCATCGCCATGCCGAGTAAATAACCGGCCCAGGATTTTTGGAACTTTCGCCACAAGAGGACAAACTTCGGGTTGGGACGAAAAAGTTCCGGAGCATGGTACTGTGAAGCCGTCCTCCGTTCGCCGAGTACCTGGGTCAGTTCGACGACGTTGGATTGGGTCAACTCCGCAATGTTGGATGTCCGTTCCAGAAGTTGCCCGATGCGATCAAGCCGTTCGCTTAACGCGGAAACATCGATGGTCCTTTGGGCGTCCCGATCTTCCCGATCGGTCAAACTTGTCAAGCTCCGGTGAAGCTCCGCAAGTTCGCGATCCACTTTGGTCATCCGCTCGTCCAGCGTTTCCTGGGTTCCGCGAACCTGCCGGGTCAGTGCCTTCCATTCCGCCATCAGCGATTCGATTGTCGGTTCCGTGAGACCGGCGGCTGCCGATCGTTTCACTGGGGCCTTTTTGACGGTGGCTTTTATACACGTACATTTTGTCGGTGGCATTTTTTGATCTCCTGTGTTGAAATTATCCGTTGACATGGGATGACGTAGAAGAAAGTTCAGCAAAAGTTTGGCGTGCATTGTTGAAAACGGCGGGATGTTCCATGAGCCTGCGGATGACGGCCAGGTATTCCTCGGCCATCTGCATTTCGAGCGGCGTGGTCTCCAGTCGGGTTTCGTCGAACGTTTCGTTTCCGAACCGATTGCGTATCCGCAAAGCGAATCGCTTGACCAGTGTTTCCCGCGTGTCCGTGCCGGGAAGTACCGGCTTGGCCGGATTCGGCGGAAAGGTTGTGGAAATATTGAAATCGTGGGTAATCGCCGCATAAAGTGCGTCCCACTTCGCACCGGGCTTGACGAGTTCGAGCAGGATTCCCAGCGTGAACGCGGGCGTTGCCAAATCCGCAAAAAACATCTTCTGGAGATAGGCCGCCCAGCGGAGCAGATTCTCCAGCCAGACCCGCGTACCCTCCTTGTCCCGGATATTCGGACGGCGCATCTTCCTGGCCTCGTAAAGTGCCGTTATGCCGTAACGCAGCAGGGAAACCCCCAGCGAAATTAAAATCGGAATCACAAATGCGGTCATCATAGCCCTTTCAAAACAGACTCAAAATTGGCCTCCAGCCATACGACAACTTCCTGCCGGATCAGGTCCTGCATGAAATCGACGAAGGTTTTTTGGGAGTTTTCCGGTTGGCTTGCCCAAAGTTCAAATTCAAACTCGAATAAATTACCGAGATTGTCTTGCAGCCAGGTACTCACTTCCTGCCGGATGATGTTTTCCAAATTGCCGGAAACGGCTTCCGTGATGACCTCCCGAAAAAAGTCTTCCAGTGTCTTATGCGCGTTGTCCGGTTGGTTCGCCCAAATCTCAAACTCATATTCAAAGACCGACGCATGGAGCAGAGGGCCGAGATACTTCCAGTTCGTGCCGGTCCATCGGTACAAGTCGCCTTCGACACAGTAAAGATCGTTCTCGTCCGGTACCAAACCGGCGTTCTCGAATTTTTCCCAGGTCGAAAAATAGTCCAAAATCACCAGCGATTTCCCCGGTTCGCCTTGCTCGCCCTTGGTGGATTCCAACCAGTCCGTCAGTGTTCCGGTAAACCCTGCATCCCGGGCAAGCTCAAAATTGGACTTGCCGTTTTTCCCCTGAAGCGATAACAGCCATTCATCAACGGTTCCCATGTAACCTTCCTCGACGGCAACACGGTAGGCCGACAATCCGTTCGCACCGACCAGACTCAACAACCATTCCGCAAGCGATCCGGTGTATCCCTGGTTCACAGCGATCTCATACGCAGACTCTCCCTTGTGGAGGAACACTTCCCGTCCGGCAATGGCCATCCACTCATGGTTGACGAGCAGATAAAGTGTTTCTGCGGGGTTGAGCCAATAAAATGCCTGCGGACTGGCTGCGGCCTTCGGCGGCAAGACATCCACGTAATGAATCGGGAATCTTACTTCTTCCAGCTTTTCGAGAATACTGCGAATACCAAGCAAGCGTGAATCATTGGAACGAACCACCGCAATGGCCGCTCCGGGTACGTCGGGAAGTTCCTCGCCGTCATCGGCAACCCGGACCACACCCGCTTCCGTTTTTGTGGCAGCCGGAAACCAGGTCGGTGAAATCTTTCCGTGACCGTCTGCCTGCGGAATGCGATGCGGCGTCGCCGTGAGTGCCGTGATCGGGTCATCGCCGTCATGGAAATGTTTTGCTCCATGCCGCATCAGCCGTGTATATAAGGCCGGGGTCATGACGCCCGATGCGGATGCGTTTGCCGCACGGATCGGAACCTCGGTTGTATCGAAACGAAGTGTGACCTGTCCGGACGTATGCACGGCAGTCGGTGGATCAATCCCTTCGAGAATGCGAACCCAGACCGAACCCGTCCATTGCCGGAATTTTCCGATTCCGACGCCCGCCACCGTACCGACGGGACGGCGTTCCGGCGAAAAGGCCAAGCCGCCAAGTTCCGCTTCCGATGCCACGTACTTCAAGCCGCCCGCGATCTCGTCGGAAAATGCCGTGGGATAGGTGCAGTCCGTATTGTAAGGACGAACCGGGTCTTTGATGTTCGTGCCGAGGATGTCTGGCATAGATGTCTGTTTCGATAATGACGAGATGACTGTCATTATTGTATCGAAAGGGCTTAACAACCCTTGCCGTTCAAACTCGCAACAGCGATCGAGACCGTATTGGCATCAACGTCGTTGCGCACCTGGATGCTTTGCTTGCGTTCCGCCGTGATTTCCGGGCCGGTTGCGCCGCAGAAGGCGTAGAGCACGTTGTCCTGATGCAAAAGTCCGTCGGGCCGGATTTTCAGTTCGTCCAGGTTGGGCGGTATCTCGGAAATACCGTCCAGCGCGGAACCGGCACCGGAACTCGTAACCCCAAGCGATTGGAATTCACGGACTTGGCCCGTCCCGCAGCGGACGCGCGGCCAGACAATCAGCCGGTTTTCCGTGAGCGACGTTGACCATTCACAGTTGGAACCTTCGTTGAAAAGCAGTCCCTCATCGCCGATGAGAAGCGGCTGCCGCCAGAATTTCGTATGGAGCCAGGCCGCCTTGTGTTCGGGCGACAGGATCGGATTGCCGTTGATGACTTCTGCCAGACGCTCGCGGTTTTCGTTGACCACCTGAATACAGTCGATGCCGCGATGTTTCAGCCAAAGAATACAGGTCGGTTCCAGCCTGAGCGACAGGCCGTGAAAGGACTGCGTTGCATCGGAGAGATCGCCGACGGTCAGACGGATTCGCGTATGTTGGGATTCCTGGGAAAACAGATGTGCAAACTGCGGCGTATTTTTGGGGATTTCCATGGAGATGTGATTGGAGTATGTTCCTTCGTGCAGCCAAAACGTTACACGATGCCGATCGGATAAGACTTCCCAACGATTCAACTCCACTTCGGGAAACGACTGAAAGTAGGAACCGAACCCGCAAAGAACTTTCATTCCGACAATGCGCTTGGTAGGAAATCCCGTTGGTTCCTCCGTTGCAACAAAGGGATAAGCCCGGAACAGATTGTCGTTATAGAACGTGGACGTCGGCATCAAAGACCTCCGAGCGAAAGGGAAACCGTGGAGCCGATGGCACCGATGCGCAAGGCATCGTCGTGAAGATTGCTCTCCTGCGTATTGCAGGCGACGAAATCGATTTCCTGAAACTTGTTCGGGTGAAGCGGAAACATGTTGCCTGCCGCATCGGTGCAGAGGACGGACAGAATGGGGACGGTGTAATCCGTTGTGCCGCTGCGAATCTGATACGTCGGATCGCCGGTAAAATTCGTCTCAATGTAAGAAAACCCGGAATCGGCGGTCAGTGATCGCATCATCCCTCCCTTCCCCATGACAAGAACCACCTCGCCGGAGAACAATTCTCCGGTCTCTGCGCGGAGTCGCTGGACACCCTGGACGGGAATGAACTCAAGACACCGGGGGCAGAATGACGGCACCGGCGATACCGCATGTCGTCCCTCCCGCCATCCCTGCAAAACGGCCAGCTTTTTGACATCACAGACCAGGATACCGCCGAACAGATGCTGCTCCTGATAAAGTTCCAAAACCTCTTTGGGATTGCGCAGATCGACCGTGGCGGCATAGTCCCCGACAAAAAACATCACCTGCGATCCGTTCTTTTCGATGGCCGTCAGTTTCGGCAGTTTTGCTGGCGAGTCAAAGTATACCGAGGCATCAATGATCGTACCGAAGGGAAGCGTGTAACCCGTGTCCGTCGTCACCGGAGCCGTCCGCGAAAACGGATATCCGGATAGCGAAAGTTCTTTGCGGTACTCTTCGACGAAAATATGTTCGATGGTCATGGTGCTTCCTGACAATGGACGAGTTCAAACTGGATGTCTTTTGGACTGCATGGTTCTTCGGATTCGTTTGGTTCCTGAGTGGCAATACTCTCGCAGACATCTTCCATCGTCAAATCCGTACCAAGAGCAAGTTGTGAAATGACAGGTTTCGGATCGTCAAAGTTATCCACCACACCCGCAAAGTGAAAATGCTCGTCAAAAATAATGTGTACTTCGCCGTCATGATTCGGCAGGGCACCGAACAGTTGATAGACGGGGCTGCGGCTTCCGTCGAGCCCGATGTAACTGTTGATCCCGTTCGCCATTTCGATCATGGGATTCGACGCATCCACCAGTCCGTTATCAAGTAACCTGATTCTCAGCCCCCGCGTTGCGATGATGGAAGTTGTCGCCGCGTCGGGAATGTCCACACCCTCGGTTACGACCCGCGACGGATCGCCGCCGAGAAGACGTACCTCGCCGGTCAAGCGGATATTGTCACAGGTCAGTCCGGCGTAGGGAATCCCCGACGGACGATAGCGAGTCAGGCATTCCTCGGAAACGGTGAACGAAAGACTCTCCGTGAAATCCTTCCTGATGCCGAGGCCGAAAACAACCAGGCCGCCGTAGGCCGGGTCAACCGAACGCAGCAGGTACGGTTCGCCGATGCGAATCGACGAGCGCAGATCCGACGTGAACAAGGCGACCGGTTTTTCATTGCTCTTGGTTTTTGCCGTCAGGGTCAGACGCAGAATCTCATCTTTGAGATAAAGTCCGCGCAACATGATCTGATCGGTGTCGTTCGGCACGGAAACTTTCAAATCCGAAATCGTGTCCGGCGGGAACCCGTTCGCTCCGTCCACGCAGTAACCGCGTTTGTGATTGAGGTCGTACAGACTTTGATTGAAAACGACCATGTTATGTCTCTGGTTGCCAAAGGAGCTTCAGATCGCCGGGACATTCCGGACATGCAACGTCCAGACAAAGCCGCACGGCCTTGCGCGAAAACGGCGGTACGGAAATCTCATCCACCTGAAACCCGGTTTCTTGGATGTCCGTTACTTGAAAATTCATGTTGCCCGGTGCTTTTTGTACCGAGACCTCAAGTAGTCGCGGCGTGTCGTTTTCTGAAACAAGTTGAAAAGATGATGCGGGATACTTTACTGTATTTTCACGAGAGTTGGTGACAAAGATCGTGAAATCGACTTGCCATACGGAAGTACCGTCCGCCGGCCCTGTGGTAACAGAATCACGCCTTGCACGTATGGGTTGTGTCAGGTCGCAGAACAAGGTTTCCGTGGCGTCCCGCAGTTGCTTGATGTGCAGGAATAAGGCGTTGTATTCCGCGATCAAGGCGGCTTGTTCTGTGAACAGTTCGCTGATTTTGTTCCAGGCATCCGCATAATCTTCGCAAGAGCAGCAGGGCTGATCGTGACTCTGGATACGCAGGACATGTGGCGTCAGTTTGACAAGACCGCGTTCCGTATCAATTTCTTCGTAAGGCTGGGTCAGGCGATGCAATCCCGTACTATGGAATCGGATTCCGCCGATCGTGTTCGGTCTGGCACCGGAGAGCGACCGGATCGCCTGCTCCTTTGCCAGACGGCCTCGCGAGAGAATCACGGTTGTTCCCCGCGTCTGGGCGGGTTGCGTGTCAAGCGGATTGTCCGCAGTCGCCGGGACGGGATCGGCAACGTTCACATCGATATGCTCACCGGTGGTAAGAACGCACAGGCCGCCGAATAATCGTGCCGTGCGCGATGCGGGAAACAAACAGGCCGGATCAAGGATCGCAGAATCGTCCGTGACATGGCTTGGGCGCAGAAAGGGAGCCAGAGTTTCATGGGCGGTCAGAAACGTCACGGCGGTTACGGAGTAGGTATGAGGCCGCCACCAGAAATGAAGCTGATAGTCTTCCGAAAGCCGGCGGGATCTGTATTGTCCATTTTGCGTATCCATCAATGTGTCACCGACAAGAAACTCCAGATCGACGGCGTGAATCGAGGGAGCTTCCGAGCCGGTCGGGGGCGGATATATGGTCGGGTCCAGTCGGCACCAGTCTTCGCCCGTCATGTTCTGCCAACCTGTCCCGGAAAAAGGGCCGTTTTCGACCGGCTGGAATCCCGTTCGGCTCCGATATTTTACCAGTCGTATCTCGCCCGCAGTTGCATCGAACCCCGCTATACTCAATCCCGCAAATAATCCAACAAAAGCGTTGGGGTTCAGAAAGGGATACAGATCGCCGAGAACACCGGATGCCGGCCCCAATGATCGGCCCGCTTGGTCGGACGACAGCAAATTGTCCGTATTCACGAACGTGCGATATTGCGAAAGCCATTGAGATAGCGGGGTGGAAAACGGCATGGGATTATCGGGCGGCGTTAAGAGACTGTACAAGGAACTCGGCCTGGATTTTCAATGTATCAAGATGCGCCCGCATGGCCGTGATCGAAGTTTCCAGTTCCATGATTTTGGTTTCAATGGGCACAAGTTCCGTGCAGGTACAACAGGGTTTCGCGCAGGTATCGTCGAAGATCAGCGTGGACTGCTCCGTTCGGATGTCCATGCAGTTGCGCCCGATCAGCGTGATATTGCCGGTTTCATCCGGCTCCACGCCATGAAGGGTGCGGAGGCAGGTTTCGGAATCGCCGGAGCCGCCTGGCCCGGCAACGGCGGTAATCGTGACTTCGGTGCCCGTGCCCGACGGCGGAGTTTCCAGACAGGAAAGAGCCATTTCCGCCGAACGAACAGTCAGGGCAATGTTCTCGCCCTCCGCCAGGGTAATATCCCCATAAAACGGGCCCAACAGTTTATGGGACATGCCGGAACTTTTAACGTACAAGGCGGAGATTTCCCGAACGGTCGGACGGATACAGAACGGGTCGAGTGCGGTCGCGGCATGAGTAAACTCCCATTCGCCGACCGGCTGAAGTTCCAGACCCGACGTGCCGCCGAGAACGACATGCCCGTAAAAGAATTGTTCGCCGTGTCCCAGAAGCGTGGCGATGGTTTGGCCTGTTGTCAGGTGGATCGTTGTCTCGGCAATTTTTTTCGTATCGTAATGAATCTCCAGCGAAATGCCGTCCCGCCAGTAAATGATCCTGCCGATGTAAAACCCGCCCGGATCGCTGAACTCCGTATTCACCCCGTAAGACAGGTACAGGCTCACCAGCAGATCGTCCGGAATACGAAAATGGCCGCAGGTCGAGACCGCCGTGCTTCCGAACAGCAGCGGAAATTTGCGAGACTGATTGAACTGATTCCAGGATAAGTTGCGAGGCTCTTGCATTTTTACGCGAGGTGCAGGATGGCGGCTTTACGGAGCAGAATCATCCGATCATTAAAATTGTCCGGCGGCTTGCGTTCGATTTTGACCAAGACCACATCGCCGGGCGAGACAGGAAACAGATCGCTTTCGGCAGTGTAGTACCCGGTCGAATACCGGCTGTTCTGCACACTGAAATCACAGGGCAATTCCGTCAGGCCGATTACGGGAAACGCCTGCGTGATTGTGTTCTTGTCCTGCGGATTGGTAATAACACGATAACTTAGCCGCAGGGCGTTTTGGGAAATATTACCGGAACGTGTCACCAGCACGCCGAAAAACAGCGACATCCAGAATACGGAAAAATTCATACTGTGCGGTACAATGATTCGGGCAATCAGGGACGATTCCCGTGTGTTCGGAAAGGCCAGACCGATGGCCTCGCGTTCGACCGCTTCTTCGACGCCGTTGAGATGAATCGCCTCAAAGGGAAGTTCCTGTCCGATTTGACCCGTCGGATCGCCAATAACAATCTGGCCGTAATGAAAATTCTCTTCCGAATGCTCCGACTTGAGAATTCGCATCAGGGACGAATCGAGCTTGATGCCGGAGACGACCGGGCCGAACGTCAGATCGAACTTGTTGATGCCTTTGACAGCCAGGCCGCGCGTATCGCTTTCACTCACCGTCCGGAACCGAAAATCAAATCCGAGTTTCAGATCGCCATGCACGGCGGGACCGCCGAACGGATGCTGTCCGATCGTCAGGCCGCTTCCCTCTTCCGCACGAAGCGAGGAAACAACGGTATCCGACAGCCCGTATCCCGAATTTATGAAATCCAGCCACATCTTAAACTCATAGCTCGTAGGTGAACTTGTCGCGTTGACCGGCTCGCCGTCAGCATAGCTGCGGCGTGTGTTCCACGGTGAAAAGATCGTTGCACTCCGTAGCCACCAGATCGTCGTATCGTCGATGGTATAAAAATCCTGCGGGACGGAAGCGGCGAGCGGGTCGTCCGTTTCGGTATTCTGTCGCTGCCAGCGCAGTCCGGCGTTATCGGCGAAGCGGAGCGGCCACTGGCAATGCTCCGTCAGAAAAGCAGGATTGTACCCATACACGGCACTGCTCGGTACTTTTCCGGCGAATATAGGGTGCGTTGCCGGAATCCAACCGGGCTTGTCGAGTCGGACGGAGGTGATCCCTGCTGAAGGATTTGTGGATGTCCATGTTCCGGCAGGTGTTGCGATCAGTTCAACAACCTGGTGTTGATGCGATAACGGCAAAGACAAGGATGCCCGGACAAAGAACTGTACTTCTCCCGTTGCTTTCACGCCGATCAGGTAACCGAGACACTTTTCCGGTGCGGATCGTATGATTGTCGGTTCGCCGGGAATACGATCGCTCAGGTAGCGAACGCCGGGTTCCGGTTCCGACACATAGCAGGGCAATTCCGACTGAAACTTGCACAGACCGTCAGTGCAGATGTCCGCTTCGTTGTGCTCAACCCGCATGACCACGCCCCAGGTGGCGGAACTTTCGGATTCCGTCTGCCTGCCGCCTTGTACGATGAATTTCGCCAGTGCCTTGTCGAAGACACGGCGAACCGGATCGTAATACACAAAATCCCCGACGACCACATCCCCGGCTATCGGCACCCCCCAAAGGAATGCGCCGGACAGGTCGCAGGCCGATTGGAGCAGATCATGGAGATACGCGATATTGCCCTGGTTGACAACGGGAACACGATTCGCGGTCGCGGCGTTGACAAGTTCGCCGTCCACCACAGGGCGACTTTTCAAAAGCGAGGAGGCAAGTCCCGCCGGTGTGGAATTCAGAAAAATGTCATTCGGCATCGGTTACTTCCCCCTCCCCAATGATGGTTGCAAGGATTATTTTATCCAGATCACGGATCGCAACAAACGGGAAACGAATTACACGGCGTGTAATTCGCGGCTTACAGAAGTTGCAGGTCGAAGGCAATCATAACCGCCCCGGATTCCGGTTTTTCCACCTGGTCTTCCGGTTCATAGTAGTGCCGCATAAACAGAATGTCCTCGCGGTTGTTTGTTTGTGACGCGGCTAGAGCAATTCCGTAAACCCGCGAGCCCGATGTGGCCGAAAACGGTTTGCCGTGGACTCCCGTGTCCCCTTCGGAAACAATCACAAACGACAGCACGGTTTTATCCAGCATGTTTTGCTGGACTTTGTGCGAAAGTATCTTGCACCGGAGGTAATCGCGATCCGGCGATGTTTCCAATCGCTCGTAGTATTCCAGCGATTCCGTCGGGTAAATCTCCGGCGGCGTGACTGCGGAACCGTTCACAAATTCCAGGTAGGCCGTGTCCAGTTTGGCACCGGAGGCACCTGCTCCTGGGATCACGGCATGAAACAAAATCGACGCAGCGGAAGGAAGGATCAACATCTCTTGATTTGGAAATTGTTGGCGGTGAATGAAATATGCCCCTGGATTGCATTGGTCGCGACACCGAATTTTGAGCGGCCCGTGAACTCAAGCAAGTCCGTATCAAGCGTTTGTTTCTTGGCCAAGACCAGTAGCGAAAAAAGAACGCCGGGCGGCATCAGCCCGCGAAACAGGTTCGTATTGGTCACAGGCAATCGGTTCAGGCCCGTCTTGCCCAGGTCAATGAAATAAAATTGAAGCCTGGGGTACAGCAGGTGATCATACAGGAATCGTGCCAGATTGACAGTCGGTCCGGTGCGGGACAGGAACGCCGGGTCGCCGGCCCTTGCATAAAACGATTCCCAGAATAAGCGAACATCGTCATCCCGGCCAATGACCGGAAAGACTGGATACCGGAACCCCGGCGAAATTGTTATCGGCATCTCTTCATTCGGAACCACCAGTCCGGCGGAATAGGCGTTGCCCAAAAACCGACGTTCAAGAACGAGCGGCACACCTTCCGGAAAGTCCCGACCGCGAATCGTACGAATGGCATCGGTGAGAATCGTCCCGGCCTGAACGGTCTCGCCCGGTGAAACCGTAAACGTCGCCGTATGGGGAGTCGTATAAACGGCACGATTCGTCGCCAGCCATCGGGCATGTTCCGTGATTCCCGTGTATTCCACCGTCTCGGTTTCCGAAGTGCAGGGAACGTCGTACAGCTTGCAGATCATCTGCGAAAGCTTATGCCGGCTTGTCCCCTCCTGCACACTGTCCATGACGAGGTTGCAAAAGTCAACGTAGTCCTGTGTCGAAGTTCCCGTCGCCTGGGTCAGGACGCCGAGACGATCCTGCATGTATTTCCGGTCAATAGAGACACGGCGAAGGTAAAGTACGATGGACCTGTTATCCTCTGTTTCTTCAGTTGAGGGCAGCAAATCGAACAAATCCGGGCTAAAAAAAAGGCATCCGCCGCGTAAAAAGAAATGCTCGTTTTTGAGAAGCACAATGTTCGGGTCAACGGGCATCTCACAGCAGAGATCAACGTCGATCACATCCGGCGGCAATTCCACGGCCCCCGTGATCGTTGCCGCCGGGTGGCCGTAGTAATCATCATCGCCGTAACGCACCTTGTCCTGGCCGTACGTCAGGATTTTCTTTCTCCCATCGCGATATTCCCGCTCAGAGACACGGATCGGCAGGAACCGTTCCCTGTGGACCGGAGGAATCAGCGTTCGCACGAACAGCTTCGCAGCGTCCAACGCATCGTCGAGCAGAAGTTGGTTCGCCCAACTCATCGAATCGAACAGCGTGAACACCCGCGACGCATCGGCGTAATACGTGCTGTAAAACGTCCCTGCGTCGCGGTGCAGTTCTTCGGAACGGTGGATCGGATTAACGGTTTTCATGCGGTCATTTTAGCAGATATGCTGGCTAACCATCACGCGACGTATCACCCAATGAATTGATGCCGGGCAACACTCCTTCCGTGGAAATCCTTTTGCTTGTTTTTCGGAAGAACTTCGCAATTTGGTCTTCGAGTGATTGACTTTTGTGACCAAATGACGGATAAATCAAATCCACCATTTTTCCACAATAGGACGATTCCCCCATCTGGGACTTCACCGCGTCGATATACATCGAATACACACCTTCCCGTGTCGTGTACAGGTTCTTATGTACACCCGCCTTTTCAATCTCTTCACGATGATCGGCGATGTATTTTGTATCGATGCCAAGACCATTCCATACCTTACTGGATTGATACGCCTCGTAAGCCTGCTCGAATGTTGTCGGAATGCTGTTACGCACATACGATTTGGCACCGCGCCCCGTCTCTTTATAGCCGAGGAGTACGACAGGAAGTTTGGAACTTTTCAAAACGAATTCGAGATCGGAAACACCGTCAATACACTGGATCGCCACCCTGCAATCGTTGTTGAGATGATGATAGTTGACGACGGACATGACATGCTCAAACCCATGCTCGGTTTCAACTGAGAAAGCGACACGCCCACAATGCTTCTTGAATGCATCGACATTCTTTTCATTTTTGAACCAGTCGATGTCCCGTGTTGTAAAGTTTGGAACGATGCCGTGCCCGGTACACGCTTCCAGAATCTTGATGAAATCCGGATGCGAGGTCGTCTCACCGCCGCCGAGAGCTATTTCGAAGACTCCGAGATGTGAGAGTGCCTCAATGATCCTTTCAATGTCATAAAGATGGGCATGTTTTCCGTCTTTGTGCGAATCCTGATAGCAATAGCTGCACTTCTTTTTGCACCGGTTGGTGATTTTCAAATCGACCAGTTCCGGCAGGGATGCGCAGGTGATTTTACGATCATCAAACGCCATACGAAGTTTGCACCCCGACCGTCTGTTGAACTGCGTCCAGTAGCCATAGACAGGGTCTTTCCGGACGTATTCGTAACTGCGACCTCTCAAGCAGTGGACATGGGATTTCCTGAAATTTCCGGACGGACCGCAGTAGGAATCGTCTTCGCCTTTGTTGTCGTTACCTCCGTAGATGACGATTTTGTCGTCAAGGATATGCCTTTTAAACTCCTCGAAAAATTCCTTGTCCGGCATATTGGTTGCGGCTTGTCGCGGGATCGGGATATGGCTTGCATGGTCGATACCGCCATTCTCCATGTCAATCGGCACGCAATCGAGCCAGTCCTTCACGTAATACTCCCAGATGTACGTCGGGAGCTTTTTGCGGGCGACAGCATCTTTCAGAAGTACGCCGATGTAACCGAGTTTCGCCTCTTTGGATGTCAGGACAAAATCGTTCCATTCGTAGTGATTGCCTTCCGTGCCGCCCAACTGGTCTTTCTCATTGTGGCCTTCGGGGTAGAAGATAATGGAATGCGTACTTGATGAATTGCACGCATGGCCGAACCGAATGTTCTGAATATTCATGGGTTGTTCTTTCTAAAAATTAATGGAAACGGCAAATATCGGTGGCATTATAGACACCGATACTTGCCGTTTCAAAAACCGGGCAGATTACAGAGTTCCCTCGACATAGAAGTCGCAAGTCCAGTCACTTTCATCGTCGATGTATCCAAACTCGTGCAGAAAGGCTTCTGCGATTTCGGCAAAATCATGCAGTCCCTCTGAAATACACTGTTTCATTAAAACATAGTCGATGCCAATGTATTCGTCTTGAGGTTCGTTGAACCAGTAGCTTTCACAAAGGTACCGGCGAAAATTTCCGGTAAAATCTTCGCACGAAACCTGCTCGTCCAGATTGACTTCGTACCTCTCTTCGATAAATTTGACTGCTTCGTGCCAGTCATAATACGTCATCGTTATTCCGATGGGTTTTTTCATGTCATTCTCCGGATGCTTTAATACTCACCGCTGGTGCAGGAAATTGATTAACATAAAAATCGGCGGTAACATAGCCGCCGATACCCGTTGTTTCAAATCAGGTTCAATTACAGAGTTACGAACATTTCATGCCCGGAAAAAATCAGGGTCATGGCTTGGTTGACTTCAAGCCGCACGTCGGAAAGAATTCGGGACTGCATCCGCGTAGGACGCGGCCCGCCGATTTCCATCAAACGATCAATGACTTCGCCGTCAATCCAATCTTCCAATTCGTCGAAAAATTCGTGCGTTCGTTCATACAAGTGCCTTTTCGCCAAATATCGAACCATGTTTTCCGAAGTCGTTCTTGTTGTAAACATAATGTTGTCCTTGCGGTAAAAACCTCGGAAACGCCGAATGGAAAACCATCCGTGATAACGTTCCCGTCAAGGACATATAGCGCGCTTTGCTCCGTCTTTTAGCAGACGGACGGGGCCGCGTTTGGAACCTGTAATGAAAGATTTACACGGCGTGTAATTCGTGGGTTTCAGCCGCAAATCACGCCGCGCTCGACGTGCCGCTGCTCAAACGAGACATCGGCGGGATCGCAATAGAACATCGTCGTCCGGTTCGATGCGTAGGGCGGAAAATCGATAACCAATCGATCGGAGGTTTGCGACGTGAGAATCCTGCCGTCCGGCAGGTATGTTGTCGCAAAAAGAACGGGTTTCGTCACGTAACTTCCGGACGGCATGTTTTCATGCAGCAACGTCACCAGACCGGACACGGCGAGCAGTCCGCCAAACGGCACGCGATTGATATGATCGGCCACCGCGTTTTGGAGCATGACATGATCTGCCGGTTCCCCGGCGGGCGTATGCAATACGGCACTGAATTGCACCGTCGTCGGGATTGCTCCCTTAACCAGAATATCAAGGCCAACGGGTGCCTGGCTGCAATGAAGCACCCAGTCCTGAATTTCGCGGATGCCCGGCATACACAATCCGTCAATCCGTACCTTACAGGCAGACTTCCTGGCAATGAAACGCACCTCGGTCGTCTGATAAGCCGTGAACGCACCTTCCACGTCGCTTTGGATTCGTGGCGTGTTGACCTCACGGAGCTTGTTATTGTCTTGCGTATATCGTGTCTGGCTGTGGATTTCACAATATTCCAGCGTCTCTTCATCCTGGACAGCAGTAACATGGTACAAACACGGAATCATGGCGTCGGTGATGTCCTGCATGTACGCAATCCGACCGTCGGGCAGTGTGTCGATTTGCAGTGGGTTTTCAACGACGATCGATACCGATTGCAGTTGCCGGGTTGTGCCGACATACCAATCGACATAGCCACCTGTCCCGACCGGGAAGATCGTGTGCTTGTCCCGCGTCATCTCCGCGTCGCCTGCGCCGATGACAGAACTGTCGCGAATGTTCGGGAATTTCTCCAGTAACGACGCTCGCATGTTGACTCGCGACGAAAGCACTTTGGCCGATACACCGAGGACCATACGCTGCACAAGCGAATCATTGCTTTCGTCGTTCTCACCGCCGGAAAACGTTTCCATCGCCACCGCACGCACGAAATACGGGATCGCACTTTGATACAGCGACAGTTCCGTGCCGCGAACCAGATTGCCCGCAGAACCTGCGGCCTGGGCATACACCGTCACCTCCGCGAAGAACTGACGGCTGCCACTTTCCGCTTCGCGAAGGTTCTGCATGTTGGGTAACGTCGAGGGTGGTTCATAGGCACCGAGCAGTGTTTCCACGTTGCGAACGTTGAACAACATGCCGTTCGCCTGAAACGTCGTCGAAAGCCCAATGGTACGCGGTACGTTCTCGTTGAAAAATAATCGGATACGACCGGACGCAATGTTGCCGGAACGCCGCGTGACACGGTAACTTTTGGCGAGTTCGTCGAGCATCGGTGCCGCCGCTTCGGAACTGTCGGCGAGCAAGGCCGTGAAGCTGCTACTCTTGCGTGCCGTGCGAAATGCCTCCCTGCCGACTTCCAATAATGTCGCGGCGGGGTTCAGTACGAGCATCGACAAAGCCCCGCGATCCACGTCCAGTTGCGGCTCGGCGGATTGCCAGAGATCGCGGAGCAGTTGCCGATTGCTTTCCACGTTGACAACGGGCAGGTCTTTGTACGACGCGGGCAAGATGGCGAAGTCGATATCAGGCATCATTATGGTTCAGGAGTTCGATGGGAAGCGGAATGACAACGGTACGACCGGCCTCGGTGGTCAGCCGAATCGAAACGATCACGCGGTCGAGTTGCTGTTGCAGTTGTACGATGTCGGCGGAAGCGAGCATCTCGTCGGCACGATCGCTCATCCGTTCGCGGCCTTGCATGTTCGTCACGACATCGTTGATCCCGCGAGCCAGACTGCCGCGAAGTTCGTCTATCGACAGGACGTTATATCCTCGCAGTTCGTTGGGAAAGCGACTGCCGTAGGCCGGGTCGAAGCGGACGGAACCTCGCTGCGTCAGGAGTTCGGCGGCAAAGTTCTGGGCGAGTTTCCACGCACCCGACGCATACGCACCGGACCGGTACGAGTGGGACAGGGAAAACTCCGTTCCGCCGTTGTCAACGGATTGCAAGATGGCAAGGCTGTGTCCGGGCATGGGTGGTTCCGCGTTGGAGATAACAAGAGGATATGACATCCATTGTACGCGGAAAACCGATCATAATATTTTCATTTCGTTGCCTGTGCCGCCTGTCGTTTCAGATTGGTAAGGAACATGACATAAGCGTAATGCACGGTGCCGTAGTCGCCGCCGAGCCGGTCGAATATCCCGTTGGCGTGTGCAAAGTGTCGCAGTTTGCTCCGGTGGCGGGACGCAAACGCACGATTCGCCGAAAGGATGGCGTCGTGCTGCGTCTCAATCAAGGCGTAATCGCCTGCATTGACAGTATCCAGATCGGCCTCACTGACCAGCGTTTGGGCCATTTCGTCCAGTTCCTTCGTGGAAAACGGGCTGCTGATCTGCGTCAGGTCGGTCGTGTCTTCCACGGATTCCGGGCGGAACCATTGAAACTGTCTGGGTTCATACTCCTGTGCCCCCTGCAATTTCAGGTAGTCGCGGAGACTGCGGAAAAATTCCGTGTAATCTTTTGTGATGTCGGCGATGGATTTAGCCATAGATTTCCTTTTCCGTATTATTAACGATTTCCGTGATCCGGTTCCGTCGCTGACTGACGGCACCCGGCGAAAGTCCCAGCTTATCGGCAAGTTCCGTAACCGAGAGTTTTTGCCGCCCGTTCAGTCCGTTATCGATTTCATAGATGAGAACGGACTTGGGATCGCTTCGCAAAGCCGACAACACGTACTGATGCCTGTATTCGGCAGGAAGGTTACGTGCGACTTCCATGTTTCCCCCAACGGTGCCTTCCTCATCCGGTGTCAGAAAGCTCCCGGTGTTCCTGGCGTATGTCATTTGGCGAATCCGTTCAATCTGCTTCGTCGAAATGTGCATCTTGTCGGCGAGTTCGGCTGTCGTCGGCATACGGCCCAGTTCGTCTTGTAACTCGATCTCCGTACTTCCCAATTGCTGCGACACCATGAGCAGGCGGTCAGGAATGCCGAGAACGTTCATTTGTTGTCTCGCCGTACGTCGCAACGGCATCAATTGGTGCGCGAGGTAAGTTTCCAGCGAACTCTGCTCCGGGTCATACCGATCCATCGCCTTCATTGCAAGAATCTTGCCCTGCAATTTCATATAATTCTGGTCGGAACCGTGGATGCCATGAACCGTCCTGTCGATGGCAGGTGTGATTACATGAAGCAGGTTTTCCCGTGAAGAATCATCGTTCTTCTCCCGCCAAGTATTATACGCATCGGCATACTGCGGCTCCAACCGGTTCTTCGGTGCCGACAGGGAATCCAGGTCGTCGCGGGATAGAAAAATATTGCCGAAATGGGTCATGAAGATTTAGCGGGAAAAATATTGTCGGTAATTGACCGTTCCCGTTTCTCCCGTCTATTCTACCCGTTCGGCCTGACAGAGGCACATCAGTTGCGCTCGGCTTGAGTAATCTCAATTTGTTTTTCCACGTCTGGCTCTCCAGCAACAAATGCCGTCAACTCGGAACGTTCGTTTTGTAACCAGTCAGCCAACAGGGACATGCACCGTTCCTTCGCATCGGCGAGCAGGGATCGTTGCAATTCCAGCCTGTCTTCTTCCGACATCACTTTGGCACTTTTTATGTCTTCGGGCGAATCGAAATAATCCTCCGGGACGGATGACCGCTTCATGAGTTCGGCACATTTTGGTTCCGGGACATCGGCCATGAGGAAATACGATCGCGGTCGGATTTCAGCAAACAGCCGGTCGGTCATTTTTACAAAAGTCAATGTCTCAATAGATTCCACGCCCGGACACGGGAGCGTTGGATAACGGGATTGAAAGGCCATAATGGTCAAAGCCCGAAAAGTCCCGCCCTCAACTCCGTATCTTTTCTGCGTCAAAAAACGCAGTCGAATTTCTTGTTCGATGTTGGTTTTTGCGAGGTTTTCCAGTGCCGCCAACGCCGCCGCGTGATAGGCGTTTTCGCTGAGAACCGGTGATTCTGGATTGAACACGGCGGTCGTGACTGCGTGCAATACAGCCGCCTTTTCAAAGGCACCAAGATCGTCGAAAAACGGGACACCATATTCAACTTTTACACCGCAAACAATCGGACGTTCGACGTAGTTCAACATGAGAGTAAGTTTGTACGCAAGCAACGCACCAAAAGCGTCGCGCAACAGAATTGGACCGTCGATGGAGTTGATCATGGGAATGTTCCTCGCACAAGTGATGCGTAAAATTCAGCCGGAAATGTTAGTATACACACCTTTGACGTAAGCTGTCAAGCCTCACATCTATGTTTTATGTTTTCGGGTTTTCGGTGCAGTCCGTCCCCAAGTTCCACACGTTTCTATCATGCGAAGCCAAGTATTTTAGCGGTTTTTCTTGGATTTGCGTGGCATTGTTCGCGGATTTCGCGGAGGGTTCGCTCGCCTTTCCACATCAGTCGGGTCAGCGATACGGCGATATTCGTCAGCACCGTCCAGGTTTGCCCCCAGCCGTTGCCCTTCACGACGTGTTTGTCCTCCTCATATTCACGGTCTTTTTGCAAATGCAGACAGTTTTCAACCTCCCAATGCCTCAAAATCAAATCCTGAAACTGCGCCGCCGAAACCACGTTCGGGTCAAGACTGCTCATATAATAGCGCGTTTCAAAAATCGGAAGCTCCCCCTTGCGCGAATTTCCTTATCAAGACGCAACAACGACCGAGGGTGCGACCATATACTGCCCTGGAAATAAAATTTGATCGGACTCACGATGATTAGGTCATTTTTGAGTAGCCGTTCACGGTGATTTTTGATTTGGCCTTGATTTGATTGGTGTTTTATTGTTATACTTCGCGTATCATGGACACGAAAAAAATCATAGTCCGGCTTCGATCGGAACTGCGTCAACGCGATCAAACCATCGCGGAGTTGACGGAGCGCATCGCCATTCTCGAAAAAAACTCCGTGAATTCCTCCAAGCCGCCGTCCTCAGACATCGTCAAGCCGCCGAAAAACCTCAAGTCCAAAGGCAACGGCAAAGGTAACGGTCAAGGCAAAGGCAACGGTCAAAAACGCAAGCCCGGCGGCCAACAAGGTCACAAGCAAAACCTTCGCAAGCCCATCACGCCGGAATTCATCGACGAAATCGTCAAGCTCGAACTGACCAAGTGCCCCGATTGCGGACACAAACTCGACCTCGCCAACGCGACGCCCAAAATCACGCAACAAATCGAACTCATTGAGAAGCCGTTCTTCGTCACCGAATATCAGCAGTTGATGTATTGGTGCAAGCATTGCAAGTGTTATCATTACGTTGCACTGCCGTCTGACATCGAAAAATCCGGCCTCTTCGGGCCGAAGATGACCGCGTTGACCGCTTATCTCAAAGGCCGGTGCCACGTTTCGTACCGCACGCTCAAGGAGTATTTTCATGATGTCGTCGGCGTCGATGTTTGCACGGGCTTTCTCGTCAAACAGGTCAAGAAGACATCGGCGGCACTCAAGTCGCCGTATGACGAGTTGGCAGAATTTCTGAAACAGCAAAAACATCTGCACATCGACGAAACGAGTTTCAAGAAGAACGGCAAGCTGCAATGGGCTTGGTGTTTCGTTGCGAAGTTCTTCACGTTTTTCAAGATCGACGCCTCGCGTGGCAGCCAGGTTTTGAAAGATACGCTCGGCGAGGATTTCCTCGGCAGCATCAGCAGCGACTTTTTCTCGGCCTACTTGAAGTACAAGAAGGAGACGGAAACGCTT